>Ga0255778_10001413_pt1 | contig 21678 bp, 29 predicted proteins | sample 071ome_31_FD_179976 | JGI IMG/M metagenome (GOLD analysis project Ga0255778, IMG submission 179976) | Coastal salt marsh microbial communities from the Groves Creek Marsh, Skidaway Island, Georgia - 071405CT metaG (version 2) | ecosystem: Environmental > Aquatic > Marine > Intertidal zone >...
TGAGTATATATTGCGAGGCTTTATATCTAGCGTTAGTTATATTGCGCATTCCTCTATAGGACCACCCTCACAACAGGAGATAGCTTTTTGCATATATGCAGGGCAGTGTGGTGTGTAGCAGTATAAACCTGCATTTTTTTCAAACAGGTCCACATAGCAGACAGGACACTTCATTCTTGCATTAGCTTCGCCATGTAATATAGACAACATAGTAAAGCAATACCACAGATAATATTGATAGCCAAGTCATTCTTCTTCTTGTGCTGGATTGTTTAGGTATATAACTTTAATAGACATTTTACAATTATTAGGGGATTGTTCGCACATCCATTGATTGTTCTGTATGTGTCTGAGTGGTTCTTTACACTCAACACATCTATTTATTTTTTTTCTGCTCATTAATTATCTCCTGTACTATGGGTATAAAATACTTTAAAAACTTATTAGTTGTTATTGCAACCCATATCATTACACCAATAGATATAATTGATACGGTTATCGCCAATATGATTTCGGTCATAAGACCTCCTAGGGTTGATTACTTAGCCAGTAAGCAATTGCCAATTAGTGGCAATCATTAGAATAGTAGCTGTCATGAGCAAATAGCCCATTAGCTCCATTTTTGATACTTTTCCAGATAACTCTTTTTTAAGGTCATCTAATTTTTGGTCAAACTCTTGTTGATTCTTGAGAACCATTACTAACATCTCCTTCTGAGTAAATCCGTTGCCTTTAGGGTCTAATTCAGACATTAGTTCTCCAGATTCTCACAGAAATCACTACCATACTTACAATCACAAATTGAAATATGAGTTCCGTTATCGTTAATAGTTCTTAAACACATAATTATTTCTTTTTCTCCATTATAGCAAAAGATTCATTTATTTCGTCTAATGTTATTTTTCCGTCATCAATGTAGGCTCTTGCTAGAGCTTCTGCTACTTTAATTACGCCTAATGAGCCAGCAAGTAGTATAGAACTTACTGTATCTACGCCTATAAGGCTTCCAGCACCTATAACTGCTAGACCATTAGCTACGAATACTGCAATCATTCTTGCAAGTATTATTTTTATTTTTTGAAATTTTGATAATCCGTTAGGCATTTTTACAACAATCTTTATCACATTCTTCGGTCTTTTTCTTATCTCCAGAAATATAACCTGCGATAATACCAACCATACCTGTTATAGACATTTGTAGTAGCTCTATAACGCTATCATCAGGTCCTTTACCTTCTTTTAAAGATACATAGAAATCTCCAATAACGATTACACCTAATAGTAGTAATAAACCACTTGTCATAACCATTACAGTTTGGTCCTTCATTACACCTTGTATTTTCTTTTTAGCTTCCTTCATTAGTCCCTCAATCTTATTGTTACAAGCCAAATAACTAGAGATACTACTATCGCTATACCTACTATGTCTTGTGCTGTACCAGTTAATGTAAACCAAGCTATGAAAAAGCCTAGTATTGTAAACACTTGGGCAATAGTTTCTTTACCCATGTCTACGAAAAACTTTATTAATTTTTTGATATTCACTAAAATCTCCTCATTAGTGCTCCCGCACTTGATATAATTTGTGACGCTATTATGACCGGAACAACAACTTCTTGTGCCTTTTCTTTCTGGTCACTAGTCATGTCGTCCCCTAAAGAACTGATATCCAACTCATCTATTTTAACATCTAAAAGCGAACCTATGGGGTTTTCCAAAAATGCCTCTACTTGCACCTCTGTAATAGTATCTGCAAGTGTGTAGTTCTCTACATCTTTGTTTTCTATAGCTCTATCTACATATTCATCGACAGCAGTAGCTATATTTTCTTCTTTAGCGGCCTGTTGTGCAACTATTTCAACATCTTTAGCGGCAGTTTCTTCATCTTTGAAACCAAGAACTTTACCAACTTCAACTTTTTCTTCTTCAGATAATTCAGCTACAGTTTCGGGTTTAGTAACTTCTTTCACAACAGCTTTGACAACTGCCTTAGTAGTGTTATCAGCAGTAGCTAAATTTTGTACAGATACTTTAGCTACCTCTTTAACAACTTCGACTTTCTTTTCTTTAGGTAGTTCCTTGACGACTTCTTCAACAGCTGCCTCAAATTCTTCTTGTGCAGCCTCAATCTCTTCTTCGGTAGCGTCTTCTTCTAAAATTTCCTCAACAACTTCAATAACAACGATTTCTTTAACAGCTTCTTCAGTCTCAGTGACAAGTACTTCTATTTCTTCGTCTGTGAGTTGTACCTCTGTATCTCCCTCCTCACTAGGAAGTGGGTCGGTCTCAATAATCTCAATTTCTTCTTCGTCTGGGAAATCTTCTTTGATAGGTTCATCTTCTTTGATAGGTTCATCTTCTTCAATAATTTCCACAGGCTTATCATCAATAGGCTCTTCTTCAATAATCTCATCATCTTTTAATTCTTCGGTAGGAATATCATCCACAAAAGTATCATCCACAACATCGTCTTTGATATCAGTTTTATCATCTTCCAAAATTTCTTCATCTATAACCTCTTCTTCCACTATAACATCTTCTTCTTTAATTTCTGGAATAGTAGTTGTAGTAGTAGTAGATTCGTACAGAGCTTTATTATATGCTTCACAATCTCCACGCTCTAAAGCAATATTGGTAACATAACAACCCCACTTCTCTTCATTAGCTTTACGCTCATTGTCACGCTCAACATCTCCTTGAGCAATTTGGTCTTGTGTATATTCTGCTTCAGTTCCATCATCCATAATAACTACTTCTACTGGTGGCAAAGTCGTAGTTGGAGCAGGTGGTGGTGGAGGTGGAATATAAACAGTAGTAGTTGTAGTAGTAGTAACAGCAGTAGTAGCCAATACTTCAAAATTAGTTACTGGACCTGCTTGTCCTCCGTGACAAAAACTACCACTATCTGTACAAGAGTAAACTACAAAATCATAAGTTCCCCCTTCAATGTCTTCAATAAGATAAGATGTAGTGTTTGGGTCTGCTATGTCTATACCTGTATAAGTTTCTTCACTAGAAAGTTTATATTCAATTCTATAAGACTCTACTGCTGACCAACCTGTATTAGGTTGTGTCCAACCAAGTTTTAATCCTTGGTACTCGTTGTTTGTTATTAATAAATCTGTTACACCACTAGCTACATCTTGTATTGTATAACTAGCAATAGTAGTCCAACTAGAATAAATAGAGTTCGTGTCATTATCTGACCTTATTTGAAAGTAAAGAGTATCTCCTACTTGTGCGTCAAGAACTGATTGTAAGTAAGATTTAGTAAATGTATATTCTGTATTTAAAGCGTTTTCATCTCCTACATTTCCTGTAGCTATTCCATACATTGGAGGGTCTGCTTTGTCAAAACCAATTGCATATCTTTCGGGACTTGTATTACCATCTGTAGGTGCGTCCCAATCAACAGTTATACTTCCATTGTGTAAGTTAGTTGATACAGTTAAATTAGTAGGAGCACCAATAGTTAGAGGAACAGTAGTTGTAGTAGTTGTAGTCGTAGTAGTAGCAGAAGTAGTGCTATCGTATGTCCAATAAAAATCGTCAAACACAACTACATCTTGAGAACTAAAAATAATTTCTATCTTGTCTATAAACTTACCACTATCGCCAACAGTAAAGTTAATATCATAATCAGAGTAACCACTTCCAGTATTGTTATTAAATGTATAACCTGTCAGAGCAGTAGTATTATCTGTGTAGTAATACTTTAAATAAAATGTTGCGTTTACTCCACCAACTTTAAAACCTATTTGTTCTACATAATCATCAGACCAATCAACTGTAAGGCTTGAATTGCTAGTGTTAAAAGAATATACTAAACAATAATTAGTACAACCATATTGAGGGTCGTAAACATTTGTATAATTGCCTACACTAGAATTGTTAGAAGTTATAGTTGCATATTCCCAACTACTATTTTCAAAATCTTCATAAGTAGTTATTTGTTCTGCCATAGCAATAGGCATAGGGTAAATAAGTAAACCTACTATTAATAATCTAAGAAGTGTTTGTAATTTTCTGATATTCTATCCCTGTGTCAGAGAACATTATATCATAAAAGTTTAAGGCAAATCGTCTTCTGTTAATTCTAAGTCAATATGATGAAAGTTCGCATGAGAACTGACTTTCTTTGTTTTCTTTACCTTTCCCCATTTGGCTTCATAAAGAGATTTACTGTCAGTCATTCCTACAGCCATTTGAGTTAAGTAATCTTTTATATCTAACATAAGTTAATAACAATATCATAAGTAAGAATATTTATTGGTTTTTCAATGTTAAATTATTGTTAACGCTTACCGCCGTCGTACTCTTCGGCATGACCTTCTTTTACCATCATCTTATTAACATCAACATCATTAATGTAGATAGTACCAAGTACTCGTCCATATTTACCTACTCCGTGTGATTGCATTTCTATATCAGCTTGTGCGTTACCTAATGTTTCTATAAGCCAATCTTTTGCAGCCAACCCTCTTGCTTTCTCATCTTTATCTCTTGTTCGTGATTCCGGAGCATTGATACCCATGAGTCGTACACGGCATTTATGCCACACATTAAAACCCAAATCAATTCTGACATCTACTGTATCTCCATCAACTACTCTTAATACTTCTATCTTATAATAAAACATTACCTAGTCTTTCCAGATTGAATTGCAGCTAAAGCTCTTCTTTGTTTCCTATTCATATCTGGATAGATTTCTTTTGGTAATGTATATGCTCTTTTTTTCTTCATTAATATATTTTATCCCAGAAACGACAACGGAGCGGTTATACCGCCCCGAAGTCCACGCACACCTGCACTCTTTCGAGTGCTCTCATTTCTGAGAACTTAACCCTTTGGTATCTTTGACATAAAGTCAAATGGAGCGTCTTCCAATGCGTTTTGGACGACTGCTACAAGGGCTGACGCACCGGCAATCATACCGGCCATCAAAACATCTGCTTCAAACATTCCTGCTTGATTAGCCATTAATACACCTGCAAATACTTGTATTGCAGTTCTAACAGCTCTAATTGCTACATCTTTCCAGTAGCTATTTTTTGCTGGTTTCTTTTTAGCGTTTGCCAAAATATCTCCTAACTATTTTTGATATGCAAAGGTGGTATCCCATGTAATTTTACCGACTACACCGTCAGCTTTTAATCCATGTTCTTTTTGGAATTTAATGCAAGCCTGTTCTGACTTACCTCCATATATACCATCTCCGCTTAGTCCACCAACTGCTTTTTGCCAGTCAGCGACATCTTTTCCTCTGATTAATGGATTGTTTCTCTTAAACAATCTACCCGGCCATTTAGGCACTACAGAGAAATCGTAAACTTTTGTTTCTTCTTTTACTTCTTCTTTAGGTTCTTCAACAACAACATCATCAACCATACCCTTCATATAAGCAAAGAACTTATCCCAATCAAAGTTTTCACCCGGGTCAGTTCTTCTTGCAGGGTCACATTCTGCATGTGATATAAAACCTTTTTTACCTGCATTCCATTCGTCTATGGTTACTCTCTCCATAGGAATGTCGTACAGTTTAGCTTTTTCTGCACACCAACTTGCTGACAGGGCGATTACTGCTTCTTCGTAAACAGGGTCCTCGCCCCATTTTGCAGCAAAGTAGGCAATCTCTAATCCTAGAGATTTGCTATTAGAACCTCTGCAATGAAACGCGGTAAAGTCATCTGGGACCAATTCCACTATCTCTTCATCATCAATTACAACATGAGCCGAAGCTGTTCTATCAGTTGTTGACAAGTACTTCGCAATATTTATTGCCTTTGTTCCGCCTTCGGCAGTATGAACCACGATTCCTTGAATATCTTTTGAGCGTGTTGGATAGTAATGGCCTTTTTTACCATTATCGCGTAATTTTGCGTTTGGATTCTCGTTATCTACTAAATATGACATAATCTCCTATATAAATAATTCTATTAATTGTATCACGGCTAAGAGCAGAACAAGTTTTTCCAATCTACTTGATTTATCGTTTACTTCCTTTAAATCACGCTTTATTTGTTCTCTTCTTTTAATAAACCTAATTTCAGTATTTCTAGTAAGTTCTTCAATATCTTTACGCATATTGTTTAAAACTTTTAACAAATCTGCTGGGTCCATTAGAGTACCTGTAGATTATCCCAAGGTAATTTATTCTCTTTATCTTTAAGTGTAAATGTAAGAGTTCCAGAGAACGAATTTTTACCGCTTATATTTTCAAACCAGTCTGAACCACCATCAACCGAAGGACATTGCATAAGAGTTCTTTGACCCTCATTTATTACAAATAAATGGTGAAAATGACCAGATATAAGAATATCTACATCACCCATATTGGTCTTACCAAATGCTTGTCCAGATAACCAAGCTACTGCTTTTTGATGAGAATACCTACCACCAGTTCTAAACTGATGACCATGAGCTATTCCTACTATGACACCATCAATATCTAAAGTAAGCCATAAATCATTTTCTGGTATTACAAAAGATACATGGTTAAATGCTTTATTTTCAGCTAATATTTCTGCTGCTTGGTCAAAAACGGAAACATCAATATTGTCTCCAAATGTCGTAAAGGCTTTCCCGTTCTTACGATTTTCTCCGTGATTTCCGGGAATAGCTGCAACAATAACTTTATCAAAGTGTGGTGCCCATTGTTTCAATGCTTCCACTAAAAGTCTTCTAGCAACCATTTCTTGACGACGCTGGTCGATTTCTACTTGAAAATTTTGCATGGCGTAATGTTCTCCACACCCTTCGACGATATCACCTAATCCAAATACATATAATTTGTTTATAGGATTACCTGCTTTACGAAGTTCTTCAGCTCTATCAATAACATCTGGTATCATTTGAGTTACTCTTTTTACAATACCTTCTGTTCCATCTCCATCACGCTTACCCATTTGCCAGTCAGAAAGACAAACAACCATGCTACCATTTTCTTTTGTTTTGACTTTACGAGTAGGTTTTTTAACCTTTTTGATTTCAGAAACTAATTTATCGTAATCTACATCATTTTGAATGTGTTTACGAGAACGGATATCAGCTTTGTAATAATACATTTGCTGAACACCTTCTGAAGTTTGAGTTGACCATGTTCTAACATGAACTGGTTCAATAATTTCAAATTCATCTGGGTCAAATCCCAATAGCTCAATGTATTGGTCCCATTTCTTTTTAGCTTCTTTTTTAGATTTTACAGGTCCAGAGCTTACGAAACTTTTACCGCCATTAAGAACGACTCCCGGCTCCCAACCTTTGGGGTGTTCTTTCTTTTGTTTTTTAGCGTTCTCTATAGAACGAACAGCTTTAGTGTAATCATCTAAGCTGCTCATGAGTTTCCTTAAGTTGATGACGAAGAGTATGAATTGATAAAGGACAATTCTTTTCTTTCATAAGCCATCTTGCAATTGTGCTAATAGGATATCCTTTGTCTATACCCTCCATAGCTTCTTTCCAAGCAGCTTGATTATCTTCGCTCTTATCTCTCCACGCAACCCTGTTAGTCTTGCCTATGTCTTGTTGAGCAAATGTATCTAAGTCACCCATCACTCGGCTTCTTCTTCTGCTCCCTCTTCTTCAACTGGCTCTTCTTCTGTAGTAGCCTGTTGGGAATTTTGAGCTTGTATAGCACCCAATGCTGCTTTGAGCTTTGAGTTTTCTATTTCTGTATTAGCAACTTTAACACCTAAGTCCTTAACTGCGGCTTCAGATTGTTGTACCTGTGCTAATAACGAAGTTACAGCATTTTTTAACTGTTCTTCATTGAGGTCGTTGATATTGACATTGTTTGTCATTTATCCTCCAATTATCTATTAACTAATCTACAGTATAACAGGCTATTGGCAGGTTATTGGTTTTTAGAAGTAATTATTTATTGTGGTAATTGTTTTGTTATTTTAAGATACAAGTTAACCATATCATCAGCGTCTTGTACAAGGTTAATTCCTTTAATACGCATATAATTTAGTTGTTTTAGCATAACTTCTTTAAAATCATTATCTGAAATTAATTCATTAATTGCTTCTTCTCTTTTTGTTCCCTCTGGGAATATTGGTATTTCAGTCATATTTTATTGTAACTCAACAATTGTTCTCAAATGGTTTTGTACTGTATCTCTATCTGCTTGTGATAATGCTGTATTGTAGTACATAATTAAGTAACATTCCCAAGCTGATTTTTCATTGTAGTAACCATAGTTTAAAGATACTGTTTCTGTTTGGCTACCACCACCAGTCCTAGCATAACTATTACTTGCACCCCAATATCCTCTGTAATAGTTGTACATGTCACAAGATACTACCCAGTTTGTTCCTGCTCTATCAGATTGGTCAGTAAGCCAACCATTATGATAAGCTACTGGAGTTCTACCACTCCAAAATCCAGAAAGCCAGTTAGAGCCTTCTGCGTCAAATATTCTTCCCTCTGTTCCGTTATATCTTGCAACATGAAACAATGTATAATTTGTATTAGCAATCAATCTACCAGAAAATCTAAGACCATCACCAGTTCCACCTCGAACACATTCTGTTATGTTTGCACCATTACCAGCGTTACGAGTTACATAATTAGGATTTCCTCTTACAGCAGTAGAATCACCATTGCCCATGTAGTCTTCCCATACATTATTACTATCGTTATATGTTTCTGGTATATATAAATGGTCTGGCTCTGCACCACTATCTAATCTTGGATACCACAAATCTTGTGATACATTACCTAATATTATTGCTCTTGAAGGTCCTAAAGGTGCCATTTATATATCATACCTATCTTTGTAGTAAAAATAACATTGCTTGATTTCTCTCTCGTTTAATATTCTATCATATAATATAAAAGCCCCTACATCCCCAGCTTGTTGTGATGTTACACCGGCATTAACTTGTCCTGCATGATAGCCACCAATACATCTAAATCCATTATTGATAGCAGAGTTAGCATTTGTTATTTGTGCTAGATATTGTCCATTAGCCCATGCTCTATAATAAGGAGAGCCTGTGTTTGTATATTGCCAAGCCCATATATTATATTTAGTATTCCAGTTTGTAAAATCATCAATGTTATAACCAGAGTCTATAAATCCCGAAGCATTATTATCATAAAAACCTAAGTTAGTTGTATTATTTTGAACCATGACATGATGGTCTGCACTATTGCCTCTTACTAAAGTTCTCCAATCTGTTCCTCCAGTTCTCCATTTTAAAGCAACAACCATTGTTGTTGCTGGATAGTTTAGAGGCACATCAGTACTTCTTACAGCAATACCTCCGTCATTAAATATAAATGTTCCACCATCATTACTACTGTAATCAGATTGCCTAACAGTCCAGTCATAACTATTATCGCTTAAATCATACCAAGTTGTACCTGTACCCGGATATGAGTCTGAGTTACCAGCGTCTAAAAACATTTTGTAACCTTTAGGAATGCTTGCAAATTTTTCAAGTATATTAGGTTTAGCTACACCAATTACCATTTGTCCACCGGACACTTTGCATTTGTAAACCATGCCTTTTCTTCCATATCGCAATTACATTGAGTACATTGCATTTGAGTTCTGTAAGAGTCATAGTCTTCTGTTTCAAAGTTATATTCTTCGCCTATTTGATTTTCTACCCAGAACTCACAACCTTGACATGTATTAAATCTAACATTGTAAACTTCTTCTGATACTTGCATATCGTCCCATGTCAAGGGTTTCTGATGTTCTTCTCTCCAAATATTAGACACTTTCTATCTCCCCTCCATTGTTTACCCATTCTTCTACTAAGGCACCTAATGGATTGTCAAAGTCATTAGAAGTCATCCACATTTTTTCTCCATTATTCATTCCGTCGTCCCATACTTCAAAATAAACTTTGTAGAAGATATCTTCTTCAACTACTCTTAAAATATTGTAAATATCATTTGACATAAATCTCTACTCTCGCGCTTCTATTAATTCCGCTACTGTCTTGACAGCAACCTATGACATCTCCAGCAGAATAGTTATAACCACCTCTGTATCTCATACCTATTCCACCTCCAACATCATTTGATGATTCATTACCATTTGGCCATAAACCACCGCCATTTTCGTTCCAACCAAATCCCCAACGGCTTCTTGTGTCGTTATTGGATGTATAGTTGTATCCATAAAATCTAACATCTCTTTGTGATGACCATGCGTTACCATAGCCAGAAAATTGTTTTGCGTCTTGTATAAAGTATTCTCCACCTTGAAACAAATTTAATAAAGTAGTGGCAGTTGAAGCAGAAGCGCCATTGTATATTCCATTCTCTAACCAAACCCAATTTCCTCCATAAGAATAAGAACCACCTTGTCCTATGTCTGGAAATATAGCTAATAAATTAGTAGCAGGAAAGTAGTTAAATGTATCAAACTTAGCGTCTCCATTATCTCTATTGGTAGCACCAGAATTTAAAGTATTATTAGTAGTCCAGTAGTTAGCATTGTAACCAAAAGTTGTTCCTCTAGTTGCTTTAAGAGCCATCATCCACCCACCACCATCATGGTTTGTATCCATAATGCAATAAACAGGTGTTGGTCCTACTGTAGGTAAATTAATGAAGTAAACGCCATCTTGTGAACTAGGATAGTCTGTTAATATTTGTTCTGCTGAATCTCCAGCTTTAGCCGCAGTAGAGCCATCTCTACCAGCTCCGGAATATATTACAGGTCTAGCTACTCCTAGAGGTGCCATGGCTACCTCCTTATTGGAAATCCTGTAGTGATTGAATCTTAGGAGCCCCTTGGTCTAAGAATATAAATGTAACTAAATCAATTGCTCCAACTGTTGATGAAACAGTATAACCAGAACCACCAGCAGTTTGTGGGGTCTGACCTGTACCATTTACAGTATATGTTGTAGTAGTAGTTCCATCATCAAATAATCTTGGAGTTGCAGCGTCTTGTGTTACTTGTAAAGTAAATGTAGCAAATCCTGTAGGAACATTAGTAAAAGCTAATGTAGAAACATCTTCAGTAAGTGTTATAGTTCCTGTATTACCAGAAGCTACATTGACAGTTAAAGTACCAGCAGTTGTTGATAGTGTTTGTGATGTTTCACTATAACCTTTTAATTTAGCATTCTCTATTGCATTTTGTGCTGCGTCTAAGGCAGTTCCTAATGATGAATCATCTATTTGCTTATTAGCAATAGTTTGAGAAGCTTGTAAATATGCGAAACTTTCTGATTGTAATGCTGCGTTAAATTCTGTTGTAGAACCGGTTAAAGTATTAAGACCTAAGTCTATTGTTTTACTTTGTAATGATTCTGTACCAGCTAAAGTTGCAAAAGAACCATCAGATAAAGCATTGTTAAATTCTGATGTAGTTCCTGTAAAAGTTAATGTACCACCAGCAACATCAGATAAATCTATAGTTACTGCTGTTTGTGTTCCTGTATCAAAAGTTTTGTTCTCTATTGTTTCAGAACCTGCAAGTGTAGCAAAAGAACCATCAGATAATGCTGCGTTAAATTCAGCAGTTGTTCCGTCTAATTTAGTAGCAGGAACAGAACCTAAAGCTACATTACCACTCGTTACAGTAAATTCACCTGTTGTATAAGAAGAAACACCTTTAGTAGAACCATCAGCAGCTGCGTCTCCAATTAAATCTTCAACACCATTTTCAGTTAATACTACCCAGCTAGAACCTATGTAAAACTCAACACCATCAAGTGTTGTATTGTATCGCATAGTTCCTTCAACAGGATTACTTTCTCTTTGAGGGGTAGTACCAGAAGGTATTATTATTCCAGAGTCTTGTCCATTAGCAAACTCTCTTAAACCAGTAGTATCACCATTAGTTTCAACTTTATGTATTGCTCTTTCTGACATTTATTATTCCTCTTCTGCTGTTTCAGCGGCAATATCAGCTTCTTCTGCTTCAGCTAGCTCATCTTTCATAGTCTCGAGAGCTGCTTGCATTTTAACTAAATTAACTTCAAACGCGTCAATTCTGCTTAATATTTCTGCTATTTTTTTGGATTTATTTTTCGCCATTATAATCTCCTCAATTATATCACTTAATCTCTTATGCCTGTGATTCTGACCATGTTATACGACCAGAAACTTTAAAAGGAGATGAAGCAGAAATGTCTGCTGTATCTACTACCTGTACTGCTACAGTAAGAATATCTGGACCATTAGGGAATACACCATCTCCACCGAGTATAGAGTTACCCATGTCAATCAACTGCTCAAGAGAGAAGTTTGTACTGTTACTTAATCTAGCTCCAGAACTATCGGTTCCACCACCTGCTGCTCTGAAGGAGAATACTTCTGTTCCACCTGTTATCTTTTCAGCTGCATTGTGTGTTTGTAGCTGTGATAAAGATGGAGAGTTTACATTTTGCCAAGCAACTTTAGATAAGTCACCATTAAGAATTAATTTTACTTCTGAGTCATGTGTAAGAATTAAGCCAACTTCACTTAATCTCAATTGCATTCTGTTTATAATATCTCTTTCTCCCAAGAAGCCAGAAATTGCATTGTCAACTGATGGAGCAAGTCTCAAAGATACTAGAGGAATTAAGTCAGTACCCAGATTTACAGTTTCATCAGTTCCACCCGGGTCTTCACCGATAGTAACAGCAGTAGCGCTAGCTACTACTGGATATACAGCTGGTGTATTGTAGTAAGAACCAGAGCTAATGTATATATAAGCATATATTGTAGAACCAGAATACTGTGTAAATGCTATTGTTTCTCCAGAAAGCTCACCACCAGATGTGTATAAAGGAGAACCAGATGTTAGTTTTGTAGCGTCTGCTTCACCAAAAGGTATTCTTACATAGAAGTCATAATTTCTTTGACTTCTATTATAAAATCTAATTAGTGCAGAGCTACCTGTTGTAGTAGCAGATATTGACTGACCATTTGTAAAAGCTAAGTTGTTTGAAGTAGCTGTAAATAAGTATGCTTCATCTTCATCAAAAGTACCGTCCATAATTACAGAAGTACCCCAGTGGAATAACTTAGGTGCATAAGTAGGATTTGCTCCGTTTATAACTTCATAAGCAGCTGCCATGTTACCAGAACGCATATAAGCTTCATCTAATCTGTTGTTATGTAAGAACTCGTGTACATATCGTACATGACCTTTTCTATCTTTGAAACCAAAACGAATCTTACCAGCACCATACCATGAATAATCCATGTAAGCCATTTGAATTTTATCTATATCAAGATTAAAACCTTCTGCACCAGTACCATCACATTTGTCTAAGTTCCATTCAGATTGTTCTACTTTAATATCTTCAGTCTTTGTTATAACAACATTGCTTGCAGATACACCTCTATATTCTGGTTGTACATATAGAGTTGTATCGTCATCAATTTGAGTTACTTTGTATGATTGACCACGAAGTACTATATAGTCTCCGGCATTTAGCTGTCCTACAAATGATGTACCATTACCTTGAATTAAGTTTGAGTTCTTAGTAACTGTACATGTACCAGATATCTGTGTAGTTGATGTTCTTCTTACACAAGCTAAAGCAACACCATCATATTCAAAGAAGAAACCATTTTGCATATCAAACATTCCAACTCTTGTTGCTGCGTCTGAGTAGCTTACAACATTAAACTTAATAATTCCATTTGGCTTAGTAGATGTTGGTGTTTGGCTAAGAGTATATGTAAAAGTAAAGTCATCTACTTTAGTAATTGCAAATGTTCCATTGTAAACACCTTCTGAAGCATTTTTAATTCTTACTTCCATTCCAGTATTTAGTCTATGAGGATATTCTGTAGTTACAGTAGCAGTTGTACCATTAGCAGTTAAATTTTGTATAGTTACTGGTGGGTTAAAGTTAATAGCAACAGAAGTCTGTATACCTTTACCAGACTGATACCTAAAGTATTTTCTTGTCTGTCTTCTAATAGATGAGAAAGGAGCGGTACCAGCAGCTATCTCTACACCACCGTCGAATGGTCTGTGTATTGAGAATCCGTCCGGTCTTGCATATACATTAGTTTCAACAAAATGTTTTGTTGCTGTTAAGTCAACGCCAACCGGTCTATCTACCTGCAATGAAGCGTCATCAGCAATAGCGATAACTGAAAACTCTAATAACTCGCCGGGAGTATTGTTGTTGTCTTTTACAAATATGGTATCTCCAACTTTAAAGTATCTCTTAAATAATGTTCCGTCTCCTGTTAATATGTCACTACTTTGAGAAGTGTCTACTGTACCAACAGCTTGTGATACACCAGAGATAGATTGTGATTCTAGTTTATGTGTTCCAGTTTGTCCTGTTAAGTCAATTGCTACACCATTTATAGCGTCATCAAAACTTGCTGCTAATTTAATGTATTCATCATCTAATACAATTGCATAGTATGTAACACCATCAGTTAAGTTTCCAATGTCTGTATTTGAATTATTATCATAAATTAAAGAAGCACCATTTTGTAACTTATGTCCATTAGTTATTTCTATTTCATCATCCGCTGTAATATTTGCACCATTAAAGCTGTATATTACTGGGTCTACTTGAAAGTTAGTAGAAAAATCAAATGATTCAGTTTGAGTATTTGTAGCAGAGTATGCTCCATCAACAATTCCTATTTCTGCGTCTGTAGTAAAAGCTAAGTCATTACCTCCAGCAGAAGCTAAATCTATAATAAGACCACTGTCTGCTTTTAGCTGTATTCTGTCATTAGTTAAAACATTTACTCTGTAAGTAGTTTGATTAGCTAGTGTTGGATAGAACATTCCTTCATCATAAGAGTCAATTATACCCTCCATAAACTCTATTAATTCATTGTTATCCCATATGGTAGTTTCTTCTACTTGTAAACAGATTAATCCTTGTAAATCTTCTTCATAAGAGTTGCTGTAGTTATAAACATAAATTCTGTCACCGTTTTCGCTTCTGTATGAAACCATCCAAGAGTTGCTATCATATAAGCTTCTATTTCTAATTTTGTATGAAATAAGTATTGTATCTACATCTTGTCCAGTAGAGTTACCATAGTTTTTTTGCCAAGAAGCTGACCAGTAGTAATTATTATTAGTAGCACTGTAGCTTCGAGTGTTTAGTTCAGAACCTGTATAACCTCTACCACTTACACTTCTATGATACAAATATAAATATTGTTCATATCGTGCATAAGTTGCTCCATCTACTTCATTAAATTTTCTTAATGTTGCCCAGAATGGAATTGTAGAATTAGCAGTAAATGTTGTACCTACAAGTGATGGTTGGTCTCCATCATGTCTTGTTCCTGCATAAGGGAAGTAAACATCTGTTTCATTTATATCAGCTGGAGTGTATGTTACCTGTTCAGTAACTTGGTCAGCCGTAGACCAATATCTTGTAGTAATAGCACTTGTAGAAACATAAGAATAACTTTTTACACTACCTGCTCTAACACCATCTGTTATATAACCTGTAGTAGATGGACTTGAAGAAGTTACTATATCTACTCTACCTACATTGTTATCAAAATAATTATTTATGCCCTCTTTAATAAGAGAAAATTCAAAAGGTACTGTATCTGGATTTATTGGCGTTAAAGCACCTGTTGTTGCAGCAGGCAATGAACCTTGTGTAGCGTCTATAGTGATATTTGAATTTTGATTCAAAGCATGTTCTGGTAAATAAAAACTATTCTTAGTAGCATTGTCTGTTGTTCCAGACCAACCATATACTCCAGTTGCTTCTGTAATTCGCTGTGTAGTTCCTCCGTTTTTTAATCTAAATCTATCATTACCTACTTTTTCTATCTGATAAGTTCCCGAACCTATAGTGTCTTGTAAAATTAAGTTTCTGTTAGTAGATACACCTGTTAATACTTCTATATCGCCAGAGTTTATAGTTAAAGCTATATCATCACCATCTGCTAAAGCAAAATTTTCAGAATAAAAAGTATCAGCTTCATCATCTCTAATAAGCGGTACTACGAATACATCTCTAGTTCCAGAATATGCACCAAAGTATCTATAACCACCATTGTAGTTATAATTTTTTCTAAATCTCCAGTAACCACCATTTGATGTTCTAAAAGGTGTTCCTGCGTAATTTCTATTAAAGAACCAAGTACCGTCTATCCAATGAGCGTCATCTTCTATGAAGTTCCATCTATTTGGCTTAGTTCCTGTTTCCGGGAAAGTATAGTTTGTCGAATCTTGTTGTAATCCGTAAGTGTATGCGTCTTTTATATAATCTTCTATTCTTTGATTAGTTCTTGAGCAAAGCATAACTTTATCGATAGTTCTCCATGCTTCATCTGCGCCACCACCTAATCCATATCCACCTGCTGCTGAATCAAACTGGTTTATATCCCAACCAGAACCAACGCCATTGTTATACTCTGCCACTGTATAAGCGTAGCCATAAGAATCTCTGTAGTTACCTCTGCCTCTCCATATTTCATAAACCATACCAATCATTGCTCTACCATAATTGTATGAGCCTGTATTTGTAAAGTTTATAGCAGAACCATCTCTGGTTGTAGTTAACTGAATATGGTCATCATCATATACTTTTACATAATAAAAATCAAATCTATCTAATCCACCTATTTGAGTATCACCAGATGGAGGTACATAAAGTACTACATCATTTGCACGCATTCTGTGATTGGTCCATGCAATTGTATCGTTAGCAAGGTTTACAGAATCAGCACTAAATTTAATTGAGTGAGGAGGTCTCCATGCTTTAGTTTCTGTTTTAGTTAAATCTACAGTTGGTGTTACTGTAACTTCTTCAGCAAAATCTACATAAGGTCTACCATCTGGTGCGTCAGATGTAGTAGTTTCTGTTACTTTAAGTGTTTTAGTTGCAACAGTATTTACTAGGTAGAAGTTTGAATTGTCAACAAATCCGTGTGGATTTGGAGTTGTAATACTAAGTGTTGATTGAGGTAGTCCGTCTGTTTGAACACCAGTGTCTTTATCATATGTTATTTGAGAACCTGCATAAAATCTTCCCGGAGTTACTGTAGAGTAAATAGAACCAATACTTCCTGTGTTTGGTTGTACTGCATTAGCAACATAAGTAAATGTAGTAGTACTAGCAGACTTAATTAGGAATTTACCTTCTGCTGTTCTTGATGTTAAACCTTGCACATCAATAGGTGTACCGATTACAAGTCCGTGCTCGTCACTACAACTTACTGTAACAATATCAGAACCTGCTTTAGCAGTAATCCCTGTAACTATTTGTAAAGCAGCGTCTCCGTCTGCTACATAGAAAGAAGGAACATTATTTGATAACTCTAATGTCTCCCATTTAGTAGGCTGAAGTCCATACTCAAAGTCTGTGTCAATTAGGTTCTCTGGAGTTGATACACGAATTTTATGTACTGGGTCTAAGAGAGAGTCCGCAACCTCAATTTCATTAAGAGGTCTATCTACAATAATTTGTAATTTTGAACTGTCTGTTACACCTAATGCACTTAAATCTGCAACTGTAGTAATTGTTAATTCTTCATCAGCTTCACTCCAGTTCCATGTAGCAACTGATAATTCTGCGTCAACAAAGTTAACAAGTTCTGTTCCAGTATCAACATCAACAATAAGATATATTTCTTCTTTTTTTACATAGTATGGAAACTTAATAGTGTCATTAGCAGCGTCTATAGTGTAGTAAGATTGAATTATTTTTCTAGCCAAGAGCCACCCACAATCCTACATTTAATTTACTAGCGTTATATTTAATCCACTTTGTTCCGTTATATTGTGTCATTACGCCTTTATCTGTATTAAAAATTAGTTGTCCCCTAGCAGGATTTGCTATAGCGTCTATTTCTGCTTGAGTTCTGCTAATAATACTTAGCGGAGAGTTCATTTGTATATCAGAATTAAATACAACAGGGTCATTAGAAGCGTCTAATGATTCAATGTTTGTTACTCTTATAGTACTCATTAGTTACTCTCCATCAAAAGTAATAGGGATTGATTGAATTTTACCATGAATAGTTCGTTTACAATTTTATATATCATGAGGCTTCGTCTTCTTCTGGTTGAGGGTTATTATCTTTTACTGCCTTTATGGCATTATAAAATTCACCTGTAGTATCAAGTGTTCCATTTTCAATGTCATGAAACAATTTATCTAATTGTTCTCTAATTAATGGGTATTCGCTTTTTCTATCTCTTTGATACTCTTTGGCTAAATAATTATCTAACAGTTCTTGAGCTTTAGCTTCTATATCTTCCCAAGATGGATGTTCAACATCATTACTCCAACTAATATCATCTTCTGTTGTTCCAGAAACTACAAATACTGAATCTGGAGATAATGCTAATATAGCTTCTGATATCCAATAATCATTTAAACTGTTCATGCTAAGAGCTCCAATAATGTTACTGTTGAATGTCCTTTTTCATAGTTCAAAGAGGTACTTGTATTTAGTGTCCCGTTAAATCTAAAGTTAACAGTGCTATTACTACTTCTTGCTAAATAAAGTTTGTAAACAGTTGAATTAGTTGTTGCAGGACTATCAATATAAGTATAATTTGTTTGATATGGTGTACTGGAATAATCTCCGTCTGGATAGTTACCAACCATAAAAGCACCTCTTTGTCCTGTAACAGCTGTGGGTCTTAATTTAACTTCAGCAGAACCGGATACTGTTCTACTAAAATAACCCATCATATCGTGAGCAGCTGCTTCTCCATATAATGTCAATATAATCATTATTTTAGAGTTACCCTGTGTAGGAAAGATTGTTGTTGTAAGTGGAGTAATCTCTATACCTGTATCATCATAAGGTACTGCAAATGTTTGTTCAGTATCAGAAAAAGAATATTCCCAGTTGCCTACTTTACCAGTAGGAAACCCTACACCAGTAGCACCGGTCATATCTAGTTCTCCTGTAAATGTTATATCAGAAGGAATAGTTATTCCACCAGCAGCAGTAAATTCAGATATGCTATCAGCTTTTATACCGCCATCTACTTTCAAATCATTAGAATCAGCAGTTATTGTTCTTGCACCTAAATAGATTGTTGAACCAGCTAAATGTAAATCTTGAAATTTATAATCAGTACTACCTAAATCATGTGTTGAGTCTGTATTTGGTAATATATCTCCTGCTACAGTTATACCTCCATCTTTTAAAACAGAGCCTTCTATTGTTACACCTTGATTTGCAGTAGCTTCAACTATTGTGTCAGTTTCAATTCCGATATCTTTAATTAAAGTACCATCAATGTTCACACCAGCACCTGCGTTTTGTTCATAAATTCTATCTGTGTACACTTCTCCGTCTTTGTGTAATACACCGTCAGTAGTTACACCAGTACCTAATGTACTTTCATTAATGACATCAAATTCGTTAGGAGCACCTGCAACTTCTAACCAATCTGTACCACTATATATTTTGAGTAGCTCTACATCTGTATCATAAACTAAATCGCCAATTTCCATACCAGTAAGTGCATTAACTTGCGCAGTTGTATAATTTTTTATTCTTACAGGTATGTTGAATGATATACCATCATTAATAATTAATTTACTGCCACCAGTAGTTTCTATTTGGTCAACTGTTATCTTACTCAATTGGGTACCTGTTTTCTCCTATAGTATTGCCTGCCTCTACCCACTGTTTAACATGAGTTGAGTGTAATTCTGTTTCTGAATCTTCGTAATTACCCGGAATAGTTACTTGCTCTTCTTCCATTCCTTCTGGTTGATACATAATATTTATTGTTCCGGGAACTTCTGATTCTTGGTCATCATCTGCACCCCAAATAAACCATACTTCTGTAATATCATCTAAATAATAATTCATTTATATCTCCGCGTCCCAATACATCCAAGCACTACTCTGATTTGTTATTGCCTGTGCAAATGTCAATCCAGCTCGGCTAGTTAAAGTTCCTAAGTCTGCATTCCAACAACCAGAACCGTAAGCTGTTTTATTATTGTTTAAGTTAGTATTAATATAATTACCATTTTGTGCTTCTGTAGATATGATAAATCTTAATTGACCACTTCTTCTTAAAGTTGGTCTTCTATACAATGGAACTCTGTAATCTATAATACCGTCATACACATTAGCTCTAGTTGTTCCACCACCAGAAGCAAATATAGAGTTAACTCCAGCTGCTATTAATTGATAGTATCTCCAACATTGCTGAACAACATCAATATACTTTTCTGGTTCCCATGCTGTGACAGAACCACCCAATTCAACTTTCACATTAGCTATGTAATAGTCAAAGGTAGCCCCATTATCATCAACAAATTGAAATGCTAATCTATCTCTAATAGCTTGAAAACCGTCTGCTGTACCTTTTGTTTTTCCAGAGACACTAGGTACAGATACTGTAGCAGTAAATTTAGTCCATGTTGTAGTAACACTATGAGAATCTATCTGTGTTGTAACTGGACTTGATTGACCACCTTGAACACCAAATGTTTGAGTAACAGCAGTCTTTAGAGTTTTACTTCCAGAAGCTGTTCTAGCCCAAAAACTTATAGCAATAGATTGACCAGCAGCTGTTTCAACACCTTCTATTCTTTGCTCCATAATACTTGTTCCAGTACCAGATGTTTTATACCACCTTGCATAATATAGAGGATTGTCTGGAACATCACTTTGCCCAAAAGTAAATACACCTTGGTCTATTGTTGAAGCAACTATAGAAACTAGAGAACCAGAAACATAGTTACCACCTGTTACCCATCTATCAACAGATTTTACTAATCCATCATTTGCGTTAGTTCCGGTTGTACTTTTTTGCCAAACTTGAAATCCACCATTAATTAATAAGTTTTTATTAGTTCCACCACCACCGCCGGATAGTCCTGTAGCAGAACCATTAGTAAAGTCTATTGTTACACCGCTAGCAAGAACTAAATCGCTTTCTAAATCTATATTTGCACTAGATGTTTTTTCAGATAAACTATCTGTTTTAATTGAGTCTGGATTCAAACCGCCTTCTACAGGAATACCTGTTCCACCTGTATTAGATGATTCAATAATTCCAGATACTTCTACTTGGTCAGATACGACTAGCTTGTCAGAGTTTACACCAAGGTTAATAGATTGTATATCCATATTGCCTATATAAATTCTATCAAGATAGACATTAGCCCATCTAGTATCTGTTGTTCCTAAATCTCTTGTACTATCAGCGTCTGCAACAATATTTTGTGCTACAGCAGAAGTATCTAATCCGTCATGGTCTATAGTTATACTTTGATTAGCACTGTTAAATGTAAGTGTAATATCAGAACCAGCAACAAATGTTAGGGTATCGTTTTGCTCTGTTGTGGTTATATTAGGTTGACCTGTAGCAATAATTGTATTAAAAGATTGTGTATGTTCTGTACCACCAACATCTGTCCACAAAGATGTTAATTCTCTATAAACTTGAACAGTACCTGTTTCAGAATTGAAAACCATCTGTCCGTCTGCTGGATTTAAAATAGCTGAAACTTGAGAAGTTGTATAATTCTTTAATTGAATTGTGTCATCTAAAACTAATTTAGAATCTAAAGTAACTTCTGTACCTGTAGGTGTTTTAGCTATTTCATTAACTTCTATTCTTGACATAGTTTTATACTACCACCAATCTTCCTTCGACAGTTATAGTTCCACCAAATGTTATAGGACCAACCATCATCATGTTTTGATTTTGAGGAACTGTTTGTGTTTCGTCGTATGTGTCATTATTTCTATAACCCATACCATCTTCTCCTATCGCAACAC
>Ga0255778_10001419_pt1 | contig 21625 bp, 31 predicted proteins | sample 071ome_31_FD_179976 | JGI IMG/M metagenome (GOLD analysis project Ga0255778, IMG submission 179976) | Coastal salt marsh microbial communities from the Groves Creek Marsh, Skidaway Island, Georgia - 071405CT metaG (version 2) | ecosystem: Environmental > Aquatic > Marine > Intertidal zone >...
TAACATGGCGTGTAAATATTGTTGGGATGAATTAGCATTGGCTATCGGCTTCGGTGCGAAGTGTAGTCATTGTAAAAACACCCCTGCGGAAAATGAAGCAAGGAAGAAAGGAAACAAAAGACCTCTCAAAAAGAATGAAAATGAAAGGCATATTGACATTAACCTCCGAGAAGAAAAGGAAGGTCGGATTGTCGGTTTGCGACCTTTGGTTGGCGATTATTGGGGCGAACCTGTTAAGACTCGTCAAAACCCTCATGCTTTGGGTTGGGGTGATAGGTATTGCGGAATCCATGAGAAGCCTATGAAAGAAGGATTTAGGAAGGGGATTGACAAAGGCAGAAACATTTACATTTGTGAGGATTGCGACTTTCACCTTCTGTTCCCTCCGAAGACCAAAATGAATTGGATGCAGGTTAAGGAAGTCTTGAAACCACATTCGTTGTAGATATGTTTTTTCAAACTGCCGTTTTCGGGTCCACTTGCCGTTTTGGGTCCACTTTTCGTTTTCTAAAGAGTAGACCAAAAACAAACGGGGTATGGGTATTAAATACTATCAAAAGTGGGGAAAAAGCGGCAGTTCACTAAATAAAGTGGGGAAAAAAAGGCAGTAGGATTTAAATTCTTGAAGTAAGGAATTAAATATCAAAAGGGACTACATCTACACTATGGGGAATCATCATGGTCGGATTGTTTGATGATGAAGCATTTCCTTTATTGCTCAAAGGGATTCTTTTCAATACAGGTTTAGAACCGAATACCATTAGCGTTATCCTACCTCCCGAAAATCCAACAAATACTAATTTCATGCGTATTGAAGATGTGACCTTTAGTTTTGCTGATGTGGGAATACATGAATACAGACTTGACGAAAATATGGTTTTGCATTACCGAAGGAATTGTGAATGTCATATTATACCAAGCGAGCATTCTGTTAAACTACATATCTATGGCGAAGACGGGCAACCTGCTGAAAGGTTTTTCATCATGGGTCAAAATGATTATGGAATTACACTTGCGGATTGCCTCGTCAAAGAAAAACCTGCGGATATTCTCTAAAGTAGCATAGTATAAATAAGGTGTAGGATAAGTATTTCTTATGGTTTGGATGGAGAACCTTGCGGTTCAAAATGAAATTGTCAAAGTCATGCGTGATAGGGAAGTGATGATTCACAAAATGTATGACAATGAAGGCACACCAAAAAGAATTATCAAAAGAAGGCTTTATGCAAATGGAACAGACCAATTAAATACGATTCTTAGAATGTATAAATACAATTCCGAAGGACTTTCATTTCATTTTTATGTAGGCTCTAATGTCATTGATTTGAAGTCATTAAATATGCCTAAATTGTTCAAAATGTTCTCCCCCGAATACCGATTGTTTAAGAATAAATGGGATGAAAAATTAGGCAACCCTGCTTATTACAAAGCGAAAAACATGATTTGGGATTTTGATGATGAAGCCCTACCTATGAATGCGTTTAAAGAAGCCGATAAATTATGCTCATGGCTACTCCTTGAAGGTTATAGTCCTATGATGGTGTTTAGTGGAAGTAAAGGCTTTCATGTGTGGTTAAACGAAGAGGAATCATATAAATTAGTCGGTGAAGGTTGGAATGATGTGCAAGCCTACAAAGAACCTCATAAGTCATTAGGACATATTTATCGTGATGTATTACAAGATTGTATGGTAAAAGCAACAGGACATGAGTTAAGACAAGACGACAATTCACCGATTTTGGCTCAAGGAATGATTCGTTGTCCTTATTCAATTCACCCAAAGACAGGACAAATTGTTTATCCGTTGGATAAGAATAACTTAGAAAAATTGAGAAATATGGATGAAAATAGTCAAGTTATTGATATTGCTAAGGAACTCCATGATTGGCAATCCGATGCTGAAAATTGTTATGGAGAGCCAATCACACTTTATCACCCACCCATGAGCAAAGTATTCAATAGAGGGATGCCTATTTGGGAAGCATAGATTTAGATAAAGAAAACAATAACCTTTTCCTATGGGATTATATCAAGACCGAATTAGCGAATGCTATCAATGTCCCGAAATTGATACTAAATTAACAGGTGCTTTCTGTAAAGTATGTGGGTGCAATATGAAAATCAAAGCCCGCTTGAAGAACGCTACTTGTCCTTTAGGAAAGTGGAAAGAATGAAGGCTTTTTCTTATTTAGGAAAAGAAGTAATATTTGATTTCTTAGAGGGCGACCACATTTCTAAGAATTGGCTAAGTGGTTCTTTTTATGAATTGGAATTACTTGAATGGATTAAAGGTAGGGAATTGAAAGGCACTTATGTTGATGTAGGTTCTCATCATGGAAATCATGTAGTGTATTATTCTTTATTTTGTAAAGCGGATAAAGTCATTGGGATTGAAGGGAGTCCTTATAATTTTCGTTTTCTTGAAACAAATGTCAAATTGAATCAATTGAATAATGTTGTATTGCATAATGCTATCGCTTCTAATATCAATGAGGAAGTGGATTTGCATTATAACTTACAAAATACAGGGAATACTTCTTTTTATCATTTCAAAAAAGCAAATGAAAAGGTTTCTAATGAATCTAAATTATTAGATGACTTATTGGAACATGAAACAAATATTAGCCTAATGAAATTTGATATTCAAAATATGGAATGGTTTGCTTTAGACGGTTGTAAAAAAGTATTGAAAAAGCATTCACCCTTGATTTTTATTGAATGGAATAATGACAATCCACATCTAAGCGAAATAAACGAATTGTTTAAAGTGCTTGGTTATCGCTTGATTGAAACCTTGAATGTTCCTTCAACAGTCCATATTTATGAACGCAAATGATTAAATACTTGTTTGAACGAATAACTAATTGGGCGTGTGGTGTAACGGATAGCATACCTGCCTTCTAAGCAGGTGATAGGGGTTCAATTCCTCTCACGCCCGCCACAAATGGTGTTATCATGGAAGAAATCGGATTTGGTGAAGCGATTTCGGGTTTTGAAAAGTATGAACCTAAACCTGTTGAATTGTTGAGGGAATTTTCTTACCGAAATGGGAACACTACTTGGAAAGCGAATGTGTTGTTTTGTCCCAATTGTTCTAAAATTCGTGAAAAGGATACACAAAATGGCGGTTATAAGGATAAATGGGTTGTAGGTAAGGAAGAATATCACTTCACTTTGACTTATGAAACAGACGATAATGGAGAATTGTTTGCTTCATGTTCTAAGTGCAGTTTTGATATTCGCTCGCACATTCCCGAATATGATACCTATGTTTCAATAATTTTAACAGACGATGATGATGACGGACCGCCTTTGCCTTTGGAATTGTTTCACGAAACCGTTTATCAACAAGGATTTTTCATTATGCCTTCAAAGGAACATCAAAGAATTAGGGATATTGGAACAAACGAATATGGGCGTATTTTACCCGCTACTGATATTGACGGTGTGCGATATGTTATTACTTGGTCGGATTTCATTTCAAAAATGAGGTCGTTTCCTTCATTATCAGTCGTTGGAATCCCTAAGACTTACTTTAAGAGTCTTTAGATAACAAGCGTAATAAAAATAATATATGGCGAATCCGAGAGCAGGTTCTTATGACCCTTTGAATCCACTTTCTTTGCATTCCGAAAGTCGTTATAGGAATGGAAATTATTCGTTGGCTTCGGAAACACAAGTGTTTGAAGGTCCACTTAGCCTTGTCAAAACAGGGGCTAAATTAGGAGGAAAGGGGGTTAAATTCGGTTTCAAGGGTTTGAAGGGAGGATTTAAGTTATCTAAAAATCAATTGTCTAAACTAAAAAATTTGAAGTTATCAAAAGGTGCGGCAAAGGTTACTGATGATGTAGCAGAAGGCGGTTTGAAAGCAGGTGCAGACGGCGTTCAAGGAAGCGTAAAAGCAGGTGGTAAAGGGGCAATAGTCAAAACAGGTATCAACATTGGTGCAAATGTAGTAGTGCTTGCTTTTGGAGGTTTAATTTACTTTGGAGGTAAAGATGCAATAGAAGCCATTACAGATAATTTCACAGGTATGAATTGTGATGATAAAGCAAAAGAGCAAGGTTTAACAGAAGGTAGTGATGAATACAAAGAAGCCGTTGAAAAGTGTCAAAATACCGCCGCAAATAAATTAGCATTTCTTGGATATGGGGCTATGGTTATTGTAGGTGTCGTAGGTTTCGTTATTATTTCAAGGTTTTTACCTAAAAAGAAAAGTGATGGTGGGGAATGATTAGATGGTTGGTTATACTCTCGCAGGTATTCAACCCGATGATGGCGGTTGGACTTCGGGTGATGAGAAAAAAGCCCAATTCAAGACCAATTTAGATATTTTCAATACTGATGGTAGCAAAGTGCAATATAACGGTGTTCAAGAAGGAAGCCCTACTTGGAATTTCGTGCCTATGGGTTCAACACTAAAATATCAAGTCTATACAGGAAAAAGTGATAGGGTTCAATTACAATTAGTGTATTTTGACATTAAGGGATTGTATAAAAAAGTAGATGAAGTTTTGAACTCCTTATCCGAATCCGAATTACAATCACTTGCAGAAGGAACGGGTGATATGGAGAATTTAATTTTTGAAAGAGCCGTTGAAAAAATGGGTGGGTGGAATAATGTTTATATCACGGTTTGGTCTAATGTAGTCAATACTAATTCAAACGGCACTTTTGAAGGGACTGTAACACTTAACCCTAATTGGGAAAAGTCGGGATATATGTTTCTTGCTCATTATGGTTATGATGCTGATGCTGAAAGTCAAGGTGATGCTTATGCTTCTGTTATTTGGGATTCTGTAAGTATTGGGTTAATGCTCGCCTCACTTGCTTTAATTCCTTTTCCGGGTGGTGCGGCTCTTACTGCGGCAGTATGGTATGCAAATCTCGCCGCATTATGTATTGATGCAGTTATTCTCGGTAAAATTTATCAAGCACAAAAGTTTGGTGTCGCTACGGTAAATAAGCACGATGAAAAATTCCCTACTTATGGCTTTAATCACATTTATTCCTTTAACACTATGGATGAAGAGGGTGCTGAAGAAACTTCGGGTGAAGTAAGTCAAGAAAACCAACAAATTGTCAATGATTTGAGGACTATAAATGATATTAACGATGTAGCAAAGTTAAGTGTTTTCATGTTGGCTACAATTGTTGCTCTTAAATTGCTAAAGCAAAGGAGGAATGGTTGATGGCATCGTGGGATAATAAATACAAATTCGGTAGTGCTACATCTTCAACCGATAATGTCCTTCTTTGTGATACTAAACACAAAGTCTATGCGTATTATACAGACGATAAAAGAGCATTCAAGGATTTCATTATTTTAGGATTTGAAGCCTTTGATACTTCGGGGATTGGAACGAGTTTTAAGCAAGATGCGGCAAGTCTTCATAAGGTTCGTTTCAAGGTATATAATAATGGAAAAAAGGTCTATGAAGAAGATATTGTGGGCGATAGTGGAGGACAAGCATTTTCAATGCCTCTTTTGATTAACGAAGAAGGTTTGTGGGAAGTAACGGCTACAAGTATTTCATCGGGTGATTGTTCATCTCCAACGATGGATAAGAAAATATTGGGGAGTTTTGCGGCACGACCACCTATTCAAGAAGAGGGAGAACAGACCCTTGATGATGAAGTAAGTAGTCCTACAAAACCCGAAGAAAATTGGTTGCTTTATGGCGTTCTTGGATTATTTATTGTATTCGGAATTAAGAAAATAAAAGAGAAGTGATGATTATGTTTTTGTATGAAGATGGATTCCCCCTAAAATTATTTGCGAAAGGTTTAGGCATTAGCGAAAGCGATTGGATTAACTTACAACCTCAAATGACGCTTGACTCATTTACACCTGCTGATTTTGAATGGGTAAGGGGAACGGAATTGAGAACCGATGGTTTGCCTCAAGAAATCCTTAAATTCTTGAAAGTAGGAAAAATTGCGAAATTCCCGAAAAGAGATAGTGCAACAGGCAATTTACAATATATTGAACTCTATGATAAGGTTATTCGTGGTGATGAAGGCAAAGAATATGAAAAAGAGATTACTCCCATTCATTTCAATAAAGCACTTACATATTTGGCGGTGGCATTAAAAAACCCTGCTAAGAAACAAAGTTCAATTAACCGCCTCCATAATGAAGGTCTTAAATTACCTAAGTGGGCTTTTACTTCTTGAGATGGTGCTATGGACTTTGAATTGATTCTTAATTCGGAATATATTCAAGACATGACATGGAAACAATTTTTGGACTCTTCTGCGGAATTAAAAGGTATCAAGAATCATTCTATTTTACCTGTTTTTGTATTCAATAATTTTTTGAAAGAGCCTCAATTCATCGGTTTTTGTGTTATGAATGGGAATCTTGCTTTGTTTATGGATTACCACATTTCTAAAGAGGTAAAAAGTTATGTTGATACCTTAAACGAGTTTATTGATGTTGCATTTTGGTCTACCCATACTGAATGTTTGCTTTATCATGGAGTAGCAATTGTCGCTGATGCAAAGGTTCAAGAATGCGCTCAAGAATTCGGTTGGTATGAAGCATACATGGCGAGTTATCGGGGCAATTATGAAAATTACCAAGAATTAGCCACCGAACCAAACCTATAAATACCTGTTCAAACAAGGTTATGTTGGGGTTTCAAATGCCTAATGACAATATTAGCAAAGAATCGCTTCACGCAAGAAAAGTGAAAGGCTTAAACATTGTTGCACAAGAAAATATCGTGCAAAAATCCGAATCCGTGTTTGCGGTCAAGGGTTCTAAAAACAAAGTATATACAGTCATTTACTACAAACCGAATGTTCTCGGAAAATTGACTATTGAAGAACGGTGGACTTGCGATTGTTGGGATTTCAAAGCAAGAGGTCGGAAAAATGGTGTGGATTGTAAGCACATTACGGCATCTAAGGTCTTTGTAACCCTCAATGGTAAGTGGTAATATGTCAAAGAAAAATGCGTGGAAAGAAACAATTTATGAAGCACTAAAAGAATGTGCCTTGCTCACAAGTGAAATGCCCGATTTGATTAGTCATTATCGGAATACGCCATCCGTTGTTCAAATCGCTTCTGTTTTGAGCAGGGATGAAAGGTTCAAACGATTAGATAAGCCATATTGTTACGGTTTAAGTGGTCGGAAAAGCCATAAAGTATTGTTGTTCGGGCGAGCAGATACCGAATATGAAAGCACCCACCCTTACAATTCTAAGAAGTAATGTGAAGGGTTATAAACAAAGTCGGACAATAGTTTCTTATGCGAGGATTGTTGCGTAAAAATTTGACCGAGTTAAGAAAGTATAACAAAGCGACTTTGCTTGAACATTGTGAATCAAGGCTCGCTACTCTTTCTAAAAGAAGCGTCAAGGAACATAATTTGCGTAATGAAATCAATGAAAACGAAATGATGGTTGATTTGTCAAGACTCAATCACGAATCGTTGGCGTATATTGCTAATGCTTTGAACAAAGCAACAAGGAAGTGAAGGATATGGATTCATATTGGATTTCCCAAGCACAAGAATATGCAAAGGTATTCAAGGCATTTAGAAATGAATTGCCTAATGATATTGATTCAAACGAAGTCCTTTCGCTTTGGTTTCACTTCCGAGAATCAATTTGCGACTGTGATGGTTGCCGAGAAGATGCAGATTGTGTCATTCACATTGATGTTCCCGATTATGAAGAAGATGATATTTGATTTCTTTATATACTCTTGGTGCATTCATTAGTTATGAAAAAGCGTGAAATTGGAAAGGTAAAGAATTACTTTCGCTTTGGGAAAGGTAAAATATGGAAATCCGATAGCATTAGATACTCAAAATACGAACCTTTAGATACCCGTTCAAACAAAGGTCAATACATGGATAGTGTAGATGTGCATAAGTGCGTTGATTGTGGCTCAAAAGAATTTGAAACCAATAGTGATGACTCAATTTCTTGTTTGGACTGTGGTTTAGTCCGTAATGATTTGGTTTTAGACCACCGACCCGCAGTAAATTACAATGACGATGGCGTTTCAAATGAACAACATGGGCGACCACAAAACGAATTTGAACACGAATCCTTGACTACTGAAATTTCACCCGCTTACAAAGGCGGTGATGGTCAAAGTCTTTCTTCAAAAGAAAAACAAAAGTGGGGTCGCCTTCGTTATTTGGATAACAGGGGTCGCATTCGTGATGGTAAAGAACGAAATTTGGCTACTGCATTAACTGAATTGAAGCGTATTTCAACAAATATGGGTTTGCCTAATTCAATTGCTAAAGACGGGGCTATGATGTATCGGAAAGCCGTTGATAAGAAATTGATTCGTGGGCGTAGCATTGAAGGGGTTGTCGCCGCTTCTTTGTATATGGCTTGCCGTATGAATCATAATCCACGAACATTAGACGATATAGGAAAACATTCACGAACAGGGCGAAAAGAAATCGGAAGGACTTATCGCTTTTTGGCTAAGGAATTGGAAGTAAATGTCCCACTTTCTTCTCCACAAGACTACATTCCCCGTTTCTGTTCCTCTTTGGGTTTGCCTTTCAATGTGCAAAAAGAAGCCCTTGAAATCATTAACGGTATCGGGGATATGGCTATGGTAAGTCGCGGTCCGACAGGAATTGCAGGTGCGGCAATTTACCTTTCAGCAAAGCGTCATTCAAACGAAAGAACCCAATCCGATGTAGCAAAAGTCGCAGGTGTAACCGAAGTTACTATTCGGAACAGGTATAAGGAATTGTGTGAATCCTTGAATTATGATTATTCAAATCCAAAAGTCGTCTTGAAACAAGAAGAATAATAAGGGTTGCGTAAGAAGTAATTCTTATGTGGGCTTGGATAACGCTATTTGTTGTTGAAGTCATAGGTGCGATTTGGATTTGGCGATTCATTTCTAAAAATCGTGATGTTGAATCCGAGAAAAACGCTCAAATTTCCCAATTGGAATTCGTTAAAGATTCATTGGAAAAAAGAATTGTTGAAGAAGAATTGAAATTGTCAAGCAAACAGGAAATAATAGGACAAATGGGAGAAAATATCCGATTTTTACAAAAACAAATGGGCGAAATGGGTCAAGAAATTGTTGATTTATCGGAAAAATTACAGACTACTAAAGAAGAAGAGAAAAAACAAAAAGGGAGGGCGCAATCTGCACACACTACAAAGGGTCAAATTCTTGAAAAATGGTGTCCTTTCATAGAGCATCCACAAATTGAACCGCATTGGCAACCGAAGGATTGGAGTTTCTTAGGTAATCCGATTGATTATATCGTTTGGGATGAAAAAGGAATTGTATTCTTAGATGTGAAGGCAGGTAAAAGCCAATTAACAAAGAAACAAAGAATGATTCGGGATTTGATTAAAGAAGGAAATGTTGAATGGAGAGAAATTCGTCTTGAATAATGTGAACATTGATATACCCGTTCAAACAAAGGTATAGATAACCAACAGGTGAAAAATATGGTAGGCGTAAATGTTATTGCAGAAAAAGGAGTCACATACTCGGAATACAAGAAAAACGACAAGCACCGAATCTACTTTAAGCATTCGGACAATGGCGGAAAGCCCGTTGAAGTCGGCAATTATGACTTGAAAGAAGGTGCATACTTTCCCGCAAGAGGTTCAAACGGCAACGCATGGGGAGTAGTCGGTGAAAACGACAACGCTCAAGCATTGATTGTCATTGGCGATTCTCAAAAGGTCTTTGTCGGACCGAAGCGAAATGCCTCAACCACTTACAACAACGGTGGTAACACATGGACTCAAAAGAGGTCTTACGGTGGCGGTTCTTCAAACAAAGACCGTGATATTAAGATGGGTATGTGTCAAAACAACGCCGCTATGATTGTGTCCGAATTTAACCCACTTGAAAAGGGAATGAGCAACGAAGAAATCGCTGAAATGATTCGTGATTTGAAATTGGCTATCTTTGAAGCGAATTGTGCTTGAAGGTGTTTTCTTTGGATAAGGGCGAACCCTTTTTCGCTCTCGGTAAGAAATCAAGGCGTATTGCTTCTATGATTCACTTTCCCGAAGGGGATTATTGTTCATGGCGGTGGGAAATGCCTATTGAATCTGCGGAGGGTCTAATCGGACAATGTTTTCGGACACCCGACAAGCCCGTTTGTAAATTAGCCAATGGTGAAATAATCAACGGATTTCAATTGAGAAATCTAATTTTCAATTGCAGAATTGTATATCAATAAGTATTAAATAATGGGATAACTTAGGTTTTATCATGGCGGTCATATCCGATGCTGAAAAGACATGGATGGATGACAATTTTTACACCCGCTTTGAAGATGATAAGAATTATGAAAGGGATAGTCTAATCAATCACGAAATCGCTTCAATTTTTGTTCCCGAAGAATATTCATGGGCTTTCACGCTCTTATTTTTTGAATCCCGAATGTTGAAAATGGCTAAAGACCGAAAGAATAAATTGATTTTTAACGAAATGATGAATGAATCGTCAAGTATTCGGAGAGCAACCTTAGACCCCAATAGACCGAGAGGTTGGTCCAATAACAACCAAAAATACCGATACCCCGCCGCATCAAAGGCTTCATCGGATAAGCCATATCAAACATTTTCCGATGGTGATTGGTTTTACAAAGGCAAAGTGATTACTAAAGAGGAAGCAAAAAAATTACTCAATGGTGAATAATCGTCGCTATGTTTAAGTAGTGTCACCTGTTGGCTTAGGTTGGAGAGTATCATGTTGGATAACGCAGTATTGGAAAAATTTGTTGGAAGGGCTAAGAAAATCGGTTGTTTGCCTAAGAAACAGGCAAAATTGGTTGTGGAATGGCTATCGGATAATGAAGGCGAATGGGAAGAATCACAAATTCATTCTCACCTTGAAGATGAATGGGGCTATGGCGGTTTGCAGAAAGGAAGCATTACCTTCTTCTGTCGTTGTTTCAAAGACACCAATGGAAAGAAAGTGTTTAGTGTTGAAGGTCGCAGACCCCGCAAAATCCGTTTTCTTCCTCCATCCGAGCGTTGATTTCGGTTTCTTCGGATAAGTCAATTCCGACCATTTCACTTAATTCAGTCCAATAGGAAAAATCACCCTTTTCTACTTCGGTTGGGTGAATGTTGAATTCTTTGTCAAAAGAAATGATTTCAATGAGTTTCAATTCAGCCTTTTCTTCAAAAGAGGTCATCATCTTCGCCTCCGTTTTGAAGTGGTTGTGCGAGCAGAAATTGGACTCTCGCTTTCGGGTGTGTTGTAAGTGTTTTGTTTTCAACCATGCGAGCAAACGATTCATTGATTAAGGAATCAATTTCCTCCATAGTGTCTTTCATTTTTTCAAATGGAACAAAGCAAGCGAATTCATAAGTTACAATAACTTGGTCTTTCGGCATTTGGAATACTTGTCGTCTAATTGTGTCAGCAAAACCATAGCGTTCTCCAACAGACCGTAAAAGGTTGTTTGTAGGACAACCCTCATCCAATGTGAAATCTTCCGAAAAAAACATCATGTGGAATCCATCGGGAATATCACCCGCTTCTTTCATTTGGTTCAATGCCTCTTCTAAACCTACGCTTGCAGGGGGCGTTTCATCAGTTTCATTCTCTTTACTTATGCTCATGTTTATACACCTAACTTTTTCAAAAATTCCTCATCATTATAACGCTTCACAATTTCAAGCATTTGTTTGAAGGCAGGTATCATTTCTTTGACTTCAACGATTTGCTCTTGTTTTTGGTTGCCCGATGGGAATAGGTAATTCACTTTTTGTTTGTAATATCCGTTGGAAATGAGAGATGTCAGGATGGCTCTTGCGTTTTTTGCGTTTTTTTCATCGCTTAAGACGATTTTTGCATATTCTTCCGAATAATTTACCAACAATTCTTGAGTCTTTGCTTGTAGCATATTTGTGTAAGTATCAGTATCGCTTTCTAATAAATTGTTGATGCTTTGCTCATCCGTTCCTAATAAGTCGGCTAATTGTTTTGAAAGACAACCGACACCGAGAATTGAAAGCCTTAATGGGTCGCTAAGAATTGTAAAGAAATTTAAGAAAAGACTGTCAATATCATTATCGTCATTCATTACCGCATTTGTAACTAAGACTACTTCTGCGTTTTTATTCAATGCAATTTTGATTTCATTTAATTCTTTCATAAACATTCACCACACTTGTAAAACATACCTTGATTCTCTATGTCAAAAGTATTAGAACAGGATTTGCACACCCTATATCGCCATCGGAAAAGAATGACTCTATGACTTTGCGTTTCTTTGATAGCCAATTCTTTGTTTTGAATTAACTCATCAACAACAGGAAAAGGTTGTTCCTCCAAATGTTTCAATACTGATGGTATCATATCAAAACGCCTTCCCCAATCTCCTAATTTCTTTCGCCTCAACCGTTCCGATAACGAATACGGATTTATCTTCAATGACTGATACTTTTACAAGGTTTTCACCGCCCTCATAATCTTCAAAGACGATTCTCCGACCACCACCTGCGTTGATAGTCACCTTCATAATTTTCACTTAGTTTTTGATGTATTTAATTGTTCTCAACAAAAGCATTAAAATAGTCGTTTTGATAATCAAGGTCTATGACCGCTATTACTTCAAGTGCATTAGCCGATATGTGCGGTCTAAATTGGGGGAATTATAAGGAAAAATCTCTTGTGATTTTCAGTAGGAATGGTTATGAAGACTACATTTTCTTGTATAACTTGAAAAATAAGAAAGCAAAAAAAGAATATGAATTTTACAAAATATATGGTAACCACTTAGACTTCTTACCAAATTATACAGAATCCTTTGAGTTTGAAGTCTTGGAAGCAGATATGACAATTTTAACGGACATAGGACAAAAGAATTTTAATAATGGTTATCAACAATTGTTTGAAATGTTGGACTTAGAATTAAATGATACGCTCGGTGGGTTTTTTATGCGAATCCCCGATGAAATCTATTCGGACACCTATGAGTATAAACACTATCAAGAATTGTCTTTTCTTGAAACAGGCGTTTGGTTAAATGATTTCACATTGGGGCGACTTGATGATGAAATAGTCATGTATGATATTCGCTTGTGATAACCTATAAATACCTGTTAATACAACGATAGGTTGGTGAAAGTCAATATGGCGAACAACAACACAGTAGCGGACCCTTGGGATGTAGCATTGAACAGATTTGATAATAGAGGCTATCGTGAAAGTCTTGGCGGGGTCAATCCCACAGGTGCTTCCGCATGGTATATCAATGAGCGTGGCGAAAAAGAATTGATTGGCAAGTGTATGCGAGCCGTCTATTATTCTAAGAAGAAAGTGCCTCGCAGTAATCCTATCGGTGAATCCAACAAAATGAAATTCCTTATGGGTGTCGGTCTTGAAGATTATATTCAAGAAATGTGGTCGGGTGCAGGTGTTTTGCTCGGTAGCAATATCAAATTGCGTCAAAACATTTCAAAAGACCCTGCTCAAGAAATCATGCTAAGTGGTGAAGTGGATGCTTTGCTTCGCTACTCCGAATTTGAAATCGGTTCGGATGGCGTAGAACGGCTTGTCATTGACCCAACAAAAGCCATTGGTATTGAAGTCAAGACCTCTTACGGTCATTGGAAGCAAAAGCAATTGGGCGGAAACGAAGTCTATGATGTTGGCTTCCCTCAATTGGAACACTTGATGCAAACCGCACTTTACCTTCATACTCGTCATGTGCTTGAGGATTACTACAATGTGGAGATTCCTTTCTTCGTTATCACTTATCTATTGCGTGATTCGGGCTTCAAGAAGTCCTTCCGTATTGAATTGTCCGATGGTTATGAAGGGCGTATCATTGTCAAGACGATGGATGGTGAAGAAATTACTCCTAACGGTGCTATGGCTCTCAAATGGAACACAAATGTTCAACCTATTGAATTGACGATTGACATGATGCGTGAGCGTTTTGCTGAAACCGTTCATCACCTTGAAACCGACACACTACCCGACAGGGATTTCAAACTTCGTTATTCCGATGACGAAGCGAAACAATTGTTTGATTTGGGAGTCCTTTCAAAGACGAAATATGCAAAGCACGAAAAAGACCCTCTCGCTGAAATCGGTGATTGGAATTGTGCTTATTGCGATTGGAAAGACCTTTGCTACCCTCAAGGTATTTTTACCGTTGATGTGGAAAACGGTGTCTTGACCGTCAATGAAGCCCTCGCAGAATACGGTATTGGAGGTGTTGCTGATGACTGAAAAGAAAGGAATTAGGGGCTACATTACTCATTTCGTTATGTTTTTCCTTGCACTTGATGGTATTTTGCATCTTGTTGAAGTCGTTTCGGCATTCTATGAAGAAGCATGGCTTACTTTTTCTTTGACCTTATTTCACGCTACTATTTTCTTATTGGCGGCGTATTTTGTCGGACATGACCACAAGCACCATTCACACGGAAATGAATAGAATACTTCAAACAATAACTACAATGCAAGTAATGTCATCTTCCTTACCTCCACTTTTGAGATAAGAAATTGCACCCTCTTCATAAGCCCGTTCAAAGAAGGGAACGATTCTCAATTGTTGCTTTGAATTACGGTATGCCTGTTCACATAGCATTTTAGAAAGAGAATTGTTTGGGTTGATGGTTTGTAGTGGATATTTTTTGGATATTTCAACGACTTCTTCATTTTTCAAATTATCAAACAATCCATCCGAACCGAGAATAATTTGGTCGCCATCATTTAATGCGATTCTGTAAAATATTCCTTGATTTGGACTTTCGCCAAAGAATTTCTCATTTTCTTTTCCGATTTGATATGGATAATTGAACGAATGTTGTTGTTCATCTGTTTCAAAAACAATTTTATTATTGTTGAGAATTAGCATCCCTGCATCCCCTACTTGACAAACCTTCATGGATTGCCCTTCAATTACTGCGAAAATCACCGTAGCCGAACCTGTTGATGAGGTTTCATTCAAAGCATAGTCAAGAATCAATTCGGGCGTTTTGTGTCCGTATTCAATGGCTTCAATGCAATTATCAATCATTTCATTTACAAATTCTTTTACATTGACTTCTTGTTTAGCCCAAGAGCCTACGCCATCAAATACACAAACATAAGTCTTTCCGTTCTTTTCATAAATGAAGTGTCCGTCTTCACCGTTGATTTCTTTTTTATCATCGTGTGGGATGGTATAGCCTTCGGTCTGCATAGAAAAGTATATGAACACCTTCTATCTAAACGAAGTGGTTAAATAGGGCTTTGAACAATCAAGAATTATGGGTTTCGTTATTGTTCGGGTTGAGGGTAAGACTTTTCCTCATAGAAATGAATTAAGAAACGAATTGGGATTGGAATATGATTGGAAAGCAAAAGACTTCAAAGGTGCTTTTGGTGATAATTCTAAAAGACTAAACCGAATTGAAGCCTTCTGTAAGAAAAACCGATTAACTCTTTACTTTGACGGTGAAGAAAAGTATAATCCAAACGCCCAAGCGAAACAAAATAAACAAAACACTTTGAAAGTAGATGATGAAGACCTTGATATTGATTCTTTTAATTTGAATGATTACTTCAAAAATACTAAAATCTTTGTTGATGAAAAAAGCGTAGGCAAAGTCGGATTCAAGAAAAGCAACGGGCATAAAGAAGGCAATAAAGACTTCATTCAATTTGATGTTGATGAGAATACAGTAATTGCTGATGAAATAGGATTTGATGATGTTTCAAAAGACACGCAATTTCACCCATTTAGAAATATCCAAAAACAAGTCATAGAGCCAATGATGGAGGCGATTGACAAGGGTTATAAAAATATCGTTGTTGAAATGCCTGTTGGCGGTGGTAAATCCGTTGTTGCTAAAACAATTCCGCAAATTTATGATTCACACGCTTATATTGTAACTCACTTGAAAGGATTACAAGCCCAATACTTGAAAGAAATGCCGTTTATGAAATCCGTTATGGGTCGTGCAAATTATGATTGTTTGCTTGATATTGAGCCGGGAACTGATGATTTGAAATTAGCAAACGAAGCCTTAGAAAATGTAGGCACTACCTCTCCGCAGACTTGTAATGCGAGCCTTGCACCATGTAAATACGCAAAAGGTTTCAATTGCACAAAGAAAAACCCAACAGGCGTAGGAGGAATTATGGATTTCAATGTTGATGCAGATAACCTTTGTGATTATTACGGTGCATTGACTACGGCTCAAAAATCAAGGTATTTTGTAGGAAATACGGCATACATGATGGGAATGAACCGTAGTGGTAAAGTATTGCCTAAAAGACCGTTTTTGATTATTGACGAAGCACACCAATTAGCAAATAACATGATGAGTTTCTATTCACTAAACATTTCACAAAGAATGCTTGAAAGGTTGTTCAAAGCACCTTCACAACAAGAAGTCAAGGATGCAAAATCGGCTTCTAAACAAAAAGCGTTGGAGGAACAAAGAAATAGGATTTTGAAACAATTTGACCCGAATAAGCCAACAGAAGGTTATGGGATTCCGAACATTCTTCCTATGAATCTAAACACCCCTGCTGAAACAAGAAAACAGGAATTGATTAAATTAACAAAATACTTATTGGCTCTTGAAACATTTGTAAAAGACAAAATGAAAGACAAAGACCCCCATACTAAATATGAAAAGAAAGAATTGTCATACGCTACTAATTTTTTGCATAAAGTCGTTGAATTGATTGGCTCTATTGCTAAGAATTGGGAAAATTGGGTTTATCAAGTGGATGAATCAAACCAAATTCCTACATGGGTTTCGTTTAAGCCTGTCAATGTTTCAAATTATGCCGATGATTTGTTGCTTAAATTGGGAACACAACGGATTTTCTTAACAGGAACGGTTTTGGACTATGAAATTTTCGCAAGGGAATTAGGTTTAGAAGTAAATGATACTGCTTTCGTTAAGGTTCATTACAGTCCATTCCCCGAAGAAAACCGACCCGTTTTTACACACATTAAGGGCGGAAAATTGTCAAAGAAGTATAGAGGTCAAGAATCGTTTGAACAATGTGCTGATGCTATTCACAAAATCGCAAGTCTTTACCCCGATAGCAAAGGATTGATTTTACCTTATACAGATGACATAGAAGAAGGCGTTGTTGAAGCATTGTTGGATAAATACCCGTTGGTTCATGGAAGGATTCGGCAACACAATAAGAATCCAAAAGAGCGTGATGCAGTATTCCGAGAATTTGAAACAGAAAATAGTAATGAAATTTTGATTTCTACTTATGCAAATCAAGGGTTTGATGGTAAAATGGTTGATTTCACTATTATTGTCAAAATACCTTTCGGACCGTTGGGCGATATTCAAGTTAAAACGAAAGCAGAAAATGACCCTAAATGGTATCAGTTAATGACTTCGGTTGAATTGGCTCAAATGTGTGGAAGAAATGTGCGAAGTGCTACTGATGTAGGACATACTTACATTATTGACCCATCATTCGCTTTTCACTTTGAAAGAGGTATGAATAATAACCCTATGGCGAGGTTGCTTCCTACTTATTTATCAAAAACAATTATTAACAACAAAAAATAAGGTGATAGTATGAAAATCGGTATTTGTGGAAGAATGGCTTCGGGAAAGACTACACTTGCGAATGAATTAGAAAAACAATTTTTGAAGCAAAGAAAAGTAGCCATTGAAGAAAATGTTTGTCAAATGTCGTTGGCGGGGAAAGTAAAAGAAATCGCAAAGGATTTATTCTTCATGCAAGGGAAAGATAGACCACTTTTACAGAAAATTGGTATGAAAATGCGTGAAATTGATGAAAATGTGTGGTTGGATTATGTTTTAGAATCAGCAAATAGACAATTAGGCATTGTAATTGTTGATGATGTGCGATTTATCAATGAAGCAGTAACTATGAAAGAAAACGAATGGATTATGATTAAAATTGTCGTTGATGAGGAAACCCAATTGGAAAGGCTCAAGAAAACTTATCCGCATGATTGGGAACGACATTGGGAAAATAGAAACAATCCAAGTGAAAGTCAAGTAGACCATATTCTTGATGAAGTATTTGATTTCATTATTGATGCAAACGATGTGATGGACTTTGAAGCGGATTGGATAGTAGATTATAACCAAATGCGTGAATAGAAGCATTAAAATAGTCGTTTAGGGTAGGAGATATTATGTTGTGGCTTGACCTTGATACAGGAAGCATTACTGACAGTCAAAAAAGACCGAAAGGTAATTGGGTTGTCGTCATGCTAATTTCTACCGACTACGGTAATTTTGAAACAACATTTGACGGTATTAAGCGATTTGCTAAAGTATTCGGCGTTCAAGACTATGATATTGAAAAAATTGATAAGGATATGCAAATTTGGGCTGAAGAAGAGAATCTTTCAAAAATGCTAAAAGACAATTTCGGAACATATTTCAACATTTTCTTTGACGATGGTATGATTGAAATTACACTTAACAAAAATGCTACTGATGAAACGAAAGGACAACCCGCACCCTCTAACACAGGCGTTGATGAAGATGAATTGCCTTCTACAAGAAGCGGTGGTGGTGGCGGTGGAGGTAAAGGAATGCCCTCTCCCGATGGCGACCCCTCCGATGATGAAGGCGAAGGTGATTCCGATGATGGAGAGGGTGATGCTGACGGTGATGGTGAACCCTCCGATGGCGATTCCGACAAAGACTCCGATAAAAATATCGCTGATGAAGAAGAAGAAGGCGAATCAAAAAATCCATTTGAAGAGGGTGAAAAGAAAGGAAAAGAAATTCCCGATTCACTAAAAGAAAAACTTCAAGGTAACAAAGAAGGCGACTCATCCGAAAGCGGTGAAGGTAGTGGAGAAGGTAGCGATACTGATTCCGAAGGCGGTGATGGTCAAAGTGATTCCGATTCACAAGGTCAAGGTGATGGTGGCGATACTGAATCCGATTCACAAGATTCTTCGCAAGGTCAAGGTGAAGGTGATGCAGACGGTCAAGGTGATGGGGAAGGTGAACAAGGCGATTCCGATTCCGATTCCGATAGCGGAGATGGTGATGACTCCGATGGCGATTCCGAAAGTGGTGAACAAGGAGATTCCGATTCCGATTCCGATAGCGGAGAAGAAGGCGAAAAAGGTGAGGGTGATTCCGACTCCGATAACGAAGGCGATTCCGATTCCGAAAAGGGTGAAAAATCCGACAAAGAAACAGATAAAGAAGGAAAATCCGACGAATCGGGCGATAATGAAGGTGAATCCGATTCCGATGATGATTCCGATAACGAAGGTGAAAGCGGAGATGGTGAAAATCCCTCCGATGATGGAAAACCTTCTCTTTCACCCGAAGGTCAAGAAATACTTGACGCTTTGAAGGAACAATGTCAAAATTCAAGAGATAATGCAGAAGAGGCTATGAAAGAACCCGATTCCGAAGAAGCAATTGAGCAATATGAAGATGCAGATGAGGCACTTAACGAAGCATTATCGCTTTGTGAAGATGAAGGGGTTAATCCCGATGATGTTCCCGAAATTGAAGAAATGCAAAAATTGGTTGAAGAAGCAGAAGAATTTGCAGAAACCGCCGCAGAATTAGAAGATTATATTGAAAAAGCATTTGAAGAAGCACTTGAAGAAGGCGGTATTGATGTTGAGGATTATGATGAATTCGTTAAAGGTCTTATGTCGGCAATCTTTGATACTATCGCAGAAGAAGAAAGAATCAAAAGAGAACAAGCAATTGAGGCATTGAATAAGGTCGCTGATAAGAGCGCAGTAAAGGCGGTCAATTGGAAAACAGGTGACATAAAATACTTTTCAAAAGACGAAGTATTAGGTCGTGATTGGCAAATGATTCAACCCATTTTTACAGGTCTTTGGGATGGTGGAAACGAAATCGTTGTTGATAACACCCTTGAAGGTGCTAAGAAGGTTGCTGATTACTTCAATATCAAAGAAACGGGTAAGAAAAGTAAGACTTCCGCAGTATTTAATACTAAGAATCAAGACTTCATGGATATTTTGAAAAGAATGCGTATGTTTGAAATCAAAACTGATTGGAATAACGGTGGGGAAACCGTAAGCATTTCTTATTGAGGGTTTTAGATAGCAAAACCGACAATTGAATACTATGACTGAAAAGGTTTGGCGTAAAGAATGGGATAAGTTTTCCGATGATGCCATTCAAGAAATGAAAAAATACTCCGACCAAACCCATTTGCATAGGGAATGGATGAGTTATGTTTATGAAGTCAATGGTCGCTATGAATTAGGCGAACCTTCTTACGGTGATGAATCCCGAATTGAAGTCAATCCCAAAGAAAAATCCAAAGAGGATGGAAAGAAAAACGGATTTACAGAATCTCAAAGAAAGTGGACTATTCACGGACACCCTCTCAAAGACGGCAAAATCTATACAGGTCGTCAATACTTTTCTTCAACCGATATTCTCGGAGAATTTATGAAAAGCAGGGACAATAATGAATATGTAGTCCAATATGTCGTTTATCCTCATCAACAAGACTCCAACGGTGAAAAAGTAATTCACAATCGGGTTCGCATTTTAGTATTCCCGAATCGTGAAATCTTATGGAAGGCTATGAAAATGAGCCACCCAAACATGACCGAAGAACAATTTAACAGTATCAATGAATCCAATGGCTATAACAAAAACGCCGTTGATGGTAGCCTAAAAAATGATGCAGGGGTTGATTGGTTCGCATTTCAAGAAGCATTAGGTAAATTAGGTTACATGGGTATCATGGATATTGAGGGTCCGAAAGGAGGTATTACCGTTGATGCCGCAGAAACTATGTTTGTTCAAAATGCTGATAGCATGAGCGTCAATTGGGCTATTATCGGATTATTGGCTATCGGATTCGCCGCACTTTTGAAAACGAGAGGAAAAATGCCTTCGTTTGGTGTTGAAGATGGATTCGGTGCTGATTTTGAAAGTCGGCATTGGTGGAATTGAATTGAGTAAAAGGACTTTGGCAGGGGGATTTATTGCTTTTTTGGGTATTTTATCCGCTTTTTCTCACTTTTCAAGAAAAGATGCTGAAAACATAGGCGTAAAATTAAATTCGGGATATAATGCTACTGTTTTTACTTTGCCCGATGGCGATACGCTGAAAATTGTGCGACTTGATAATAATGATAATTTGAGGCAAGCCATTTTCATTAGCGATTACATTCAAAAAACAAAAAGTGGAGAATGGAGAGTATGCAAAGTCCTTCCTAAATACTATTACTTTAACGCAGGGGTCGGAAATACAGAATTACAAGAACAGATGGAAGAAGAAAATGTAGTATATGAACACATTGTAAAGTATAATAAACCGTTTGCTATGTGGGTAACACCTACTTACAAGACTGAAAGGGTATCAAACCTGAGAAGGTATTCGGGCGTAATCAAACAAGAATTAAGCACCAAAATACAGAATGCACTTGATGAATTACGGTCTTGGGGAAAGGAATATGATGTTGAGTTTTCCGACCTTCATAACGAAAATTACGGCTTAGATGATGAAGGAAACATTATTTTCTATGATTTTGATGTAGAATATGCCCTTTGAAAATAGCCGATTTCATGTGAACGGTTATATACACCTTCAAACAAGTATAGAATAAGCCCGACAAGAAATAGGGCGGAAACAAAAAACAGGTGAAAAATATGAGCAAAGAAAACAAATCGGAAA
>Ga0255778_10001446_pt1 | contig 21333 bp, 20 predicted proteins | sample 071ome_31_FD_179976 | JGI IMG/M metagenome (GOLD analysis project Ga0255778, IMG submission 179976) | Coastal salt marsh microbial communities from the Groves Creek Marsh, Skidaway Island, Georgia - 071405CT metaG (version 2) | ecosystem: Environmental > Aquatic > Marine > Intertidal zone >...
TGCCATTTCTGGCTTGCCCTTTTGTATCTCTTCCGTCGTCAGGCCATTTAATTCGTGTGGGAAAACGAGCCACTGGTCTGTTTCGTGAACATAGTAGTCTGGCGTTAGCGACGTGATGTTCTTGGTGGGCTTGTACCAGGGACAAGCAATTCGAATGGTTTCAGGCAGGTTTCTTCGGCACTTGATCGAGAGTTCCTCAAGAATCGCTCGGATGCTTCTTCCCGAATCGAAAACGTCATCAACGATGAGTAATCGATGCTCGCTGTCTGCATTGTCAATCACGTACTGTAACCCGTGTACCCGAACTTGTTTGTCCTGTTGATTAATCCCTGTGTAAGAGCTGGTCCTAATCGCGATGTGATCGCTAGAGAGACCCTTGAATTCCAAAAATTCCTGAACAGCAATCCCCACCGGTGCGCCGCCCCGCCAGACACCCACGATAAAATCAGGACGAAAGCCGCTGTCAAAGATCTGCCGAGCCAATACAAACGAATCTCTGAGTAATGATTCTGCGGTAATGAAATGTTTATCCATGGATCCCTCATAGACCGGTTAAGAGCATTCGCTGGCAGGCGCGATACGACGATTTTTCCTCTGAGAACGGGGCTTGGTTGCTCGGTTTGGCGCCAAGATCTGTGGCTAGATCTTACCTGGCATTGCTATCCCTCGCTACGCTTGAGGGACGCATTCAAATGGGATCAACGAACGATCACCAAGGGTCTATCTCTCTCAAATCAGTCCTCACCGTGGCAGTGAACTTTCGACCGACTTTGAGATAAAGTCAGGGTCAATCATTGAATGTGTCGGAGCGTTTATGACCGCCAAATCCCAAGACCCGATGGCGTTGTCAGGCCGTTCAGTGATCTTGGGTTTTCAGCACGCGCTTGCATCCGTGGGCGGCATCATCACGGCACCCCTTATCATTGCGTTAGGTATGGGGCTCTCAGAGTCAGAGACAGCTTACGTCATTGCTTCAGCGCTTGTGATTTCGGGTATTGCAACGATCATCCAAATTGTGAGAGTGGGTCCGGTAGGGTCTGGCTTGTTGGCTATTCAAGGGACCAGCTTTGCTTTTGTCGGCGCGATTATCTACGCCTTTCACGAACTGACCACGTCACTGCCTCGAGATGAGGCGCTCGGTCGTCTTTTTGGTTCAATGGCATTATGCGCTGCCATCATGATTGGACTCAGTTGGTTCGTTCGAAGTCTGAGACGCCTGATCACGCCCAATGTGACCGGCGTCACGCTGCTGATGATCGGCGTTTCGCTTGTTTGGGCAACGGGATCTTCGATCTGGGAGGGTTATCAGAGCCAGAGCTTGGATCAGGTCGATGTCGCCCTGACCGCAGTGGTGATGGCTACGGTTTGGGTTTTTATGGTCGTGCCTTCCATTACCTTGCGCTCCCTGTCCGTCATTTTGGGGTTGATCGCAGGGTGTGTGCTTGCGGGGGTTTTAGGCCGGTTAGAGTGGCCGTCCGCGGTCATTGAGGCTAGGGTTTTCGTACCCGAGTTGTTGCCTTATGGCATCAGTATTGATCCAGTCATCGTGTTGCTCTTGATGCCGATCTTCATCATTTCTGCAGCTGAAAGCATTGGCGACCTGACAGCCACTAACCGACTTTCGGGCTATCAGCATGGCGATGATGTTTATTGGTTGCGGATCCGAGGCGGTCTTTTGGGGGACTCCGTGAATTCAGGATTAGCGGCCCTGGTGGCGACCTTCCCCAATACGACGTTCAGTCAGAACAACGGTGTGATTAGGGCCACGGGTGCGACCAACCCGGTGATTGGTATTTATGCGGCGTTGATATTACTGGGTCTGGGCCTCTTGCCGCTAACGACAGATTGGATACAAGCGATTCCAGAGCCCGTTGTTCAGGGAATGACGCTTATCCTGTTTAGTTTGGTGGTCTTGGCGGGTTGGAGTGTGATCCATTCGTCAGCACCTGCCTGGCCAGACTACCTAAGCGTCGCAATTGCAGCAGGTCTTGGCGGCTGGGTGTCGCTTGCCGTCGGCAATTGGCCCGTCATGCCTGCAGCGGTGGTTGCCATTTTCTCGTTCCCCGTCACCAACGCAACACTCTTGATGCTGCTCATTGAAATCGCGAGAGGGAAACTGCGCTCTTAGGGCAAAGCGCTTGGTGCGTGGGTACGATGCCAATGCCTTGCAATCTCGATGCGTTTGGCGACCCAAACGCCTGAGTGGCCCGAGAGGTACTCGAGAAACCGCTTGAGGGATTGAATGCGTCCCGGCCGCCCAATGATCCGGCAGTGAAGGCCGATGTTGAGCATTTTTGGCTGCGACTGGCCTTCCTCATAGAGTGCGTCAAAGGCATCTTTCAGATAGTTAAAGAATTGATCGCCGGCGTTAAAGCCTTGCGCTGCAGCGAAACGCATGTCGTTGGTGTCCAGAGTATAGGGAATCACTAAGTGAGGCCCCCGAGGTCCAGACACCCAGTAAGGCAAGTCGTCGGAATAAGCGTCAGAATCATAGACAAAATGATCATGCTCTAGGACTAATCGTCGCGTGTTTGGGCTGTCACGCCCCGTATACCAGCCGAGTGGTTTCGCGCCAGTCAATTTCTCGTGGAGTTCGATCGCTTTATGGATGTGCTCCCGTTCGATGTCCTCCTCAATGAACTGGTAGTCGAGCCAGCGATAGCCGTGACACGCTATTTCCCAATCGGCCTCGAGCATGGCTTCAACAACGTCGGGATTTCGCGCCATCGCGACGGCCACGCCGTAGACGGTCAGGGGTAAATCGAACGATTTGAAGAGTCGTAGAATGCGCCAAAAGCCGGCTCGCGCCCCATATTCATAAAGAGACTCCATTGACATGTGTCTCGCGGGATAGGGTTGAGCGCCAATGATCTCAGAGAGAAAGGTTTCTGCGTGTGGGTCCCCGTCCTGAACCGAGCGTTCCCCGCCTTCCTCGTAATTGAGAACGAATTGAACGGCGATTTTTGCGTTATCTGGCCAGGCTGCATGAGGTGGGTGGCCAGCGTAGCCCTTGAGGTCGCGATCAGTCTTGAGATCCATAGTGCGATGCCAGCGAGTTTTCGGCTCATTGTAGCCACCCTGTGCGTCTGGCACTAGAATGCGAGACCATGCGTTTATTGATATTCAAATACCTTGTGCCGCGACGGTGGTCGCAAGCTGTTTTCAACCTATGTTGGAAAACCGAGCGTCGAATTGATTTCATTCGGGTAACCCGTCAAGCGGCACAGCATATCTGTGTCCTGTTGCTGCTCGGCGTCTCCCTAACGGTAAAAGCAATTGGGGCGCCGGATTCCGTAGACGCCAACGCCGGGCGTGATCGGTTAGAGATTCACTCAGCCTTTGGCCAATGGTTCGAAAGGTTCAAGGCGCGCGCGAGTTCGTCAGAACTCCATGATTTCCTTTGGTCAATGCCCAAAGGCGCTGATCTACACCTGCATATCACAGGGTCGATCTTTCCCGAGTGGTGGCTCGAGTTGGCATTGGCCTCCAAAGCGCAGGGTTATGAATACTTCACGCGCGTTCGAGTGAACAACTGCGGTTGGCTCGCAGCAAGTGGCTCGGGGGAGGCAGCCGCACCGCCCGATGCGGTCACCGAACCCCTTTATTTTGAAACGATTGATGGCGCTCGACACGAGACGCTAAGTGAGTGCGTACGAGGCGAGTTCAAGTCACTGACGGCACTGAACGGTGCTGAAAAGGCAGCTTGGCTAAAGTCGATTCGACTCGACCGACCGGGTGAAGGTCGTGATGAATTTTTCGAAAAGCACTGGCAACGCCTAGGTGATTTGACTGCGAACCCCTACATCGTGGCTGAGGGTCTGGCGCGAAATGCGCTTGCCTTTGCGGAGGAGGGCTTGCACTACTTTGAGCCCCAAATATTGGCAGAGGGTTACCGGCGACCTGATGGTCAATTGATGCCGATTGAGACATCGGTTTCGATCATTATCGATCGTATGAAGCAGTCGGATGTTGTGAATTCGGGTATCCAATTTCGGTTTCAGCAAGCAATCCTTCGCTTCTTGCCCAATGCGGAAGTTCAGTTGGCTCGTGCATTTGAGATTGTCTCAAGTCAGGCGTCCTGGGTGGCGGTCAATATGGTGGGTAGAGAGGATAATGATAAAGGGCATCCCAGACGGTTCTTAGCGCCCATTCGGGCCTTGCGTCGCGAATATCCTGGTGTCGCGTTGTCCATTCACGGCGGTGAAGTAGATGAACCCAACAGCCACGTTCGAGACACGCTCCTACTCGGTGCCACGCGCGTTGGTCACGCGGTTAATTTGATTTCTGATGAGGAACTACTGCAATCCATGAGGTTCGGGCCTTACCTTGTCGAAATTAATTTGATCAGCAATCTGAAGCTTGAGTACGTGCCAAGGTTAGATACGCATCCTTTCCCAGAGTACCTGCGCCTGGGTGTGCCTGTTGCCTTGTCGACCGATGACCGGGGGATGTGGGACACCAACATCACGGATGAGTTTTTTGTGGCGGTCCATCACTTTAATCTGACTTGGGATGAATTGAGCGCGCTTTCTGTGGCCTCACTCAGTCATGCCTTCTTGCCTGAAACAACGAAGCACGAAGTCATTTCGCGGTTTCAAGCCGCGCTGGATGACTTTGCACTCGAGGTTATGGCGGAAGGGGTGCCCAGTCCATCCATACGTTTCCAAAAACGACGCGCTTTTATCTGCGAAAACTACCAAGTTTGTGGAAATTTCAACTAAAAAATGGCCCTTATTGGATGCATGGCCACCGATATTCTGTAAAATGGAAAACCGTCGAGAGAGCGATCGGATGCCCTAATTTTTTGTGCGTGTGGTCTATAGGCCAGACCCAATCAGAGAATTGAGAATCGTTCGACAGCAATCGATAAAGAATCAAATGTCGTACATCCTTTGATCGATATCAGTCGATCAGAGGGTTAAGCAATGAGGTCATTGGGCGTCGGTTGGTTAACGCTGCCGGCACGAGTTCATTCGAAGAATGGGAAACATATGAAAATGAATGTCAGGAAGGCATCACTGGCCGCCGCCATGGGGCTCGCGGTCGCGAGTGCCGGCTTTGCAGCCAACGCTGAGGAAATGGAAGAGATTGTCGTCAAGGGTGACCTGGGTAGCTTGCCTGGAGAGCGCGTTGAGTCAGTCTTTGGGTTCGAGAAATCGATTCTTGAAACACCGCGGTCCGCATCTACGGTGTCCGAGGAGATGATGGATCGATTTAATATGGCGGACATCGATGAGTTGGTGGTTCTTGCGCCAGGGACGTTCACTCAATCGTTCTTCGGTGTAGCCGGGTCACTGGACGTTCGCGGCACAGCGGGCGAGACGTATTTCCGCGGGGTACGTCGTCTGGACAACCCAGGCAACTACCCAACGCCGATTGGTGCCTCTGACCGGGTGGATATTGTGCGCGGGCCCGCGTCCCCCATTTATGGTCCTTCCAAGATTGGTGGCTATCTGAACTTCAACCCCAAATCGGCTCGAATCGAGGAAACGGGTTCGTATATCGAAGAGCGCGTAGGTGCGATTTCCTATACGGGTGGTAGTTGGGACAAGAGCGTGATGACGGCAGAAGTCGGCGGTCCTGCGGAGCTGGGCGGTAAGCCGCTCGGTTATTACCTCTATGGCGAGCTCGAGCATTCGGGCAGCTTCTACACCAATGCCCCCGGGGTTGATCAGGCGCTCATCCAAGCCAGCTTTGACATGGATTTGAGCGACAATGTTCGGGTGCAATTTGGCGGCATGTGGCATGACTACGACGGGTCGCAGAATGCAGGCTGGAACCGGGTCACGCAGGACCTAATCGATAATGGCACTTACATTACAGGTACACCCATTCCCCTTGATACCTCGGGCGATGGTTTCATTTCCCACGATGAATACTATGCAGGCAACATCAACCCGTTTGCGCTGTATGCATTCTTTGGTCAGAAGGCGATGGATCTAGACACGTTGAGTGCGGCATCGTTTGGGTATGACTACGAGAACTCGAATATGATTCTGCAGAATGTGGGCACCGCAAAGTTGCCGATGTCCTCAACGCTGATCGCCGCAGACGACACGCTGCAGAACCAAGTGACAACGCTCTACTTCGACGTTGATGTGACCTTGGGTAACGACTGGAACCTGACGAACAAGTTGTTCTACGAGTCATATGAAAACTTGAATGAGAATGCGTATGGGTTCTCTCAGTTTCACGATTCTTGGGTAATTGAAGAGCAGCTGATTCTGAGCAAGGTCTTTGAGGGTGACTCAGTGACTACCTCAGTTCAAATCTCACCTTCGGTGAGAAAAACCACGTTCGAGCATGGTGACGATTATTACAATGAATATTTCGCTCGTCGTGACCTGACAGGCCCATCCACAGCATTAGATCGGCGAGTGCTCTCCACCCGTATCGACGCTGAGTACAGCGAATACTATGTGGGCGACTACACGGACTTTGGTTTCGGCGTCATGCTCGATGTGACCCATGATTCAGGCTTGTCTCTCTTATTGGGTGCCCGTTACGACAGCATCGATATGTATGTCAGGACGCCAGCAGGTAAGACTCAGTCAGATGCTGCGTTCACGTCTAGCGAAGGCGGTATTGATGTACCGGTCAATGAAGCGTCTGATGAGCCAAACGGTGTCTCTTGGACGGCGAGCCTTAGCTGGGCAACCCCCGTGGGTCTCGTCCCTTACGTGACGGTTTCTGAGCAAAGCACAGTTATTGCTGGCCAGGGCTCTGAACTTCAAGTGGGTAATGTCTTCACGAACGCTGCCTTTGATAGTTCGGAACTGTTGGAGTACGGCATCAAGGGCAGCCTGTTGGATAACCGCTTGTACTTTGCGCTGTCAACGTACGAGATGGAGCGAGTTGATTTCAACGCGCAATCCATCACGGTGAATCAGGCGGTGAAGACCGAAGGCACCGAGTTTGAACTCCGTTGGGTTATCAGCGAACAGTTCCTCATGACCTTCGGTTACAGCAACATGGAAGCCTTGATGTTGGCGACGCTGGCCAATGGCAGCGAGTTTTCCTTCTTAGGTGCTGAAGATTTACCTCTCATCGACCCAACCCTCCTATGGGGTGGCCAAGTCGGTGGTTTGATTCCGGTCGAGCCCAGCAAAGGGGTTCGTGCTGGCATGCCAGAGAACATCATGTCAGTGACTGCAACCTATGACTTCGGTAATGGGGTTGCAGTAAGTGGAAGCATGGTTGATGTTGATGATACAGCGTCTGGCCAGTCCTACGCGGTACGTCTGCCCGCCTACACGCTGGTAAACCTCAGCCTGAGCTACGATTCCGATAATTGGGGCTTTATTTTGGCTGCGAAGAACGTCACGGATGAGCGTTACTTCCGTGCAAACTTCCCCGATTTGTTCGGCACCACGGTCGTACTGCCCGAGTTGCCACGACACTATCAAGCGAAGATCTCATACAAGTTCTGAGCATCGGTGTGGTTTGAAAAAAGGGGCTTCGAGCCCCTTTTTTTTGATCTCTTGCATGAGCATAGTGGCTAGGGATTGATAGAAGTCCAAGAGGAGAACCGTTGATGAATGTGACGCCGATGACGACAGCGAACGAGGTGCCAGGCCGATCAAACGGCATAAGTCGTCTCATGAGTGCCCTGTGCAACATCTTATTGATCCTAATGTTCTGCTCAGTTTCGATGATCGCTTCGGCCGTTACAGCTCGCGAGGCACCGAGTCAGGTGGATCAACCTGTTCAGGTCAAAGTCGTGGTGGTGACGATGTTTGAGGTGGGCGCGGATGAAGGGGATCGTGCCGGTGAGTTTCAGCTCTGGAAAGCGCGTCGAAATTTGTCGAAGGTGTATCCGTTCCTGGGCTATCGAGATCTTCACTTTGATCCTGATTCCGGTTTGTTGGTGCTGGTGACAGGCATTGGGACTGCGCGGTCGACGGCCGCGGTGATGGCACTGGGTATGGACCCGCGATTTGATTTGACTCAAGCCTATTGGGTTGTGACTGGCATCGCGGGGTTCGATCCTGAGGACGCATCGATTGGATCGGCTGCATGGGCGGAGTATTTGGTTGATGGGGATCTTTCACACGAGATCGACGCAAGGGAAATCCCTGAAGACTGGCCGTTTGGGTATTTTGCGAGATACACAACGAGACCCTTTGACCCCCAAAAACCCTCTCCGACGGGTGAGATGTACCAGTTGGATTCTGGCTTGGTCGAGTGGGCGTACCAGCTCACCAAGGACATGAAATTGGAGGATGAGCCCGAGGCTGCAAAACACCGGCTGCTCTACACGAAGCACCCGAATGCTCAGCGGCCGCCGTTCGTGCTTAAGGGAGATCACGTTGCCGCGCTGACGTTTTGGCATGGCGAGCTCATGAACGATTGGGCAAATCAGTGGGTTGATTATTGGACGGAGGGGCAGGGCAATTTCGTGTCCTCGGCCATGGAAGATACGGGCACCTATTTGTCGCTCTCTTGGCTGACCCGTATCGGCCGAGTGGATGTGAATCGATTGCTCGTTCTGAGAACGGCAAGCAATTACACGATGCCACCCCCGGGTGTGTCCGCAGCCGATAACTTGCTCGCAGAGAACAAAGGTTATTCCGGACTTGGGATGGCGGTCGAGTCGGCGTACTCGGTTGCATCTAAAGTGGTGGATACGCTGCTAAACGGCTGGTCCCGATACGAATCACGGTTGCCCTCAGACGTGCAATGAGTGCCTAGGCAGTGAATCCGGAGGCCCACGCTGGATTCCGCACCCCGGCTTGCGAGAAGTGAGTCGAGGGTTTTGAGCACGCGCCTGCCTTGATCAAGCATGGACCATGCTCTTAAATCGAGAGATACGAATCGAGAGCCTTTGATATGTCGGCAGCCGAGCAGTTAGATCAATTTGCGTCCCTCCCCAAAGCGGAACTTCATTTGCATATTGAAGGCACGCTCGAGCCCCAGATGTTGCTCGATCTTGCTGAAAAGCATGGGGTGCCCCTGCCGTATCAAACGCTCGAAGCCGTCGAGCGCGCTTATAACTTTGACAATCTGCAGAGTTTCCTTGATCTGTACTATTTAGGTGCCGGTGTTCTCCGAGAAGCCGAAGATTTTTATGAATTGATGAAGGCTTATTTGTTGCGGTGTCGGGGACAAAATATCGTGCATACTGAGATGATGTTCGATCCTCAAACGCATTTAGCGAGAGGGATTCCCTTCGAAGTGTTTATGGAGGGATTTCTTGCCGCCATCGACGAGGCCAGAAAAACCTGGCATCAGAGCTCACGACTGCTGATGTGTTTCCTTCGTGATCAATCGGAGGCGGACGCGTTTAACACGCTCGAATTGGCAAAGCCCTACCTTCAGCACATTGAAGCCGTCGGCTTAGACAGCGCAGAAGTCGGCCACCCACCTAAGAAATTCGTGCGCGTGTTCCAGGCGGCGGCTGACCTCGGTTTGAAGCGTATCGCGCATGCTGGCGAGGAGGGTGGTCCAGACTACATCTTGGAGGCGCTTGATTTGCTCGAGGTGAGTCGGATCGACCATGGTGTGCAAGCTGCGCGCGATGATCAATTGCTGGCGCGCTTGGCTGAATCGCGGGTACCGCTCACCGTCTGCCCGCTGTCCAATGTGAAGTTGAAGGTATTTAATGAGCTCGTCGAGCACCCATTGTTTGATATGTTGAGCCGAGGGCTCTGCGTGACCGTGAATTCGGACGACCCGGCGTATTTTGGTGGGTATTTGGACGAAAATTATTCTCAATTGATCCAGTGTTTTCGTCCGTCAGAGGCCCAAGTCAAACAATTGTTGAGAAACAGTTTCGAAGCGAGCTTTCTATCTGACGATGATAAGTCTCGTTGGCTCAGCGAACTGGCTTAGGCATAAACCCTCAGCCCGTGAATCCCGCCGTTGGGAAAGAAGGCGAATAGCAAGGCGCTACAAGCGAGGCCTGTCTCAATCGGCAGCGCGTGAAAGGTATCCGGTTTCAGTGCAGTAAACGACGTCAGTGAAATCCAGGGTGAGGGCGCCGCTTGCATCTGGATGTGAAGTCGTCGCTGAGCTTCTGCAGGTTTTGCTCGTTCCGCTTGGATGACTTGGGCAAGATCGCGCGTTTCGAGCCGCTCTCCATCCTCGAATTCCACTTGCCAGCCAGGGAGGGTTGGCTGATAAAGGTCGACGCCCGCTTCTGAACCATTCGGAAGCCCAAAGAGAAAGCAACATAAGGGCGCGTTCAGCCGGTGCAGATAGGTATCGACCACCAGGGTGCGAGGTACAATCGGCTCGGCGAAGGAAAAGATTGCGTGCTCGCCAAAGCTCCCCCTTGCGGATTCCCACCCTTTCATATGTCCCTCGATGCGGCGGCCAGACAGCGCATCGGTAGGGTGTCCATAGTGCGCATTGGAAACCGAGGTAATCGTTGCATGAGTGAGTAAGTTGTCCTCTTCTGCATCTTCCGAAAGTGGCTCACCGAAGAGGGAAACCCGCGAGATGCCGCCCTCCTGATGGCAGATCACCCGACAATAGGCGGCATGGGTAGGCGGAATGGGTAGGGTGATTTCGCTATCAGGTGAGAGCGGATGTCGGTCGATCACGCGAGTCGTCGTTCCATCCATCATCAGTTCAACGGAAACCGCAGGAACTTGATTCCCCGTGAACCAACGGGTGCTGATTCGAAGCGCTTCCACCCTTGAGGGTGCTTTGAGTCCGATAAGAAATTCGTGATCGGCGAGTGGGTCGAACGTGAGGATTTGCCTGCTTGAATCCACCGCCCATGCGTCGTGTCTTCTCGTTTCAAACCCCCAGTACCGTGCACCCATGTGAGTAAACTGTCCGGCGCGGTTCTCTGGCTCAGCTTCGAGTAACACTTCGTGCGGGTTGGTGAAGCTTGAATCAGAGTAGCTGACCAAAAAAGTATCGAGCCTCATGTCAGCACTTCCAAAGGCTGCTCAAGCCAGATTTCGTCGCAATTCGGGTCGTTAGATTTAGCGTCGATCACGAGAAAATCTGATTCGGTCTCAAGCGCTAAATTAAAATGATGCCAAGTGCCAGGATGAAAATTCACGCCCTTTCCTTGAACGATAAAGGCTTCGAGTCGGTCGCGATCGAAAGGCCCTTTGGGCGCCACAATCACGAGATAGGGTTTGTCTGAAAGCGGGTAAAACAGTTGACTAGAATAAGGATGTCTCTCTAGTCCGCACACGTTAAACGGCAATGTCACGGCCTGGCTTCTGAAAATGCTCACGCAAGGTGTGAGTTCGATGGTCTTGCTCCCATCAATCGTCAGCGTTTTTTGTCGGTCAGTTGTTCGGCTCGAAGGCGTTAGATCCAGTTGCGCCAAATTATCGAAACGGATCGTTCGACCCTCATTAATGGACAAGATTTCGGTCGCTGCCTCGGGTGAGATGACGTCACCAAAGGGTAAGAAAGCTTCCTGACTGATCGGGGTGGCTAAGAGGCTGAGAGACATGGTGAGCGTTGTTACATTTGACCAGAGCTTGTGAGCATATCTGATCCCACTGACTTCTTAAATTATTGCCGAGATGAACCCAGGACCGCTTGAAGTCTAGATGCTGCAGTCAAGACACGTTAAAAACGTTCGGCGTCCGACGCGTGGATTTTGGATTTTGGACTGTGGTGTCTGAATTGAGGCGTTTGGTGTGTATGGGGTGTTATTGGAGGCGTACTGGGTGATGAAACGGCTGGTTACCTCCTTCCTATCCCAGCTCGCGGTGAAATGCTGATTAAACATAAAATAGATTGTGAGGGTTTTGTCGTATCAAACGCATGATGAAGTCAACTCTTAACTCAAATGCAATCGAAGCAGATAAGCAGACCAAGTGGTTTGCCTCACTCAGGCTGGATATCGAAGAACGGCGATCGCGAAGTGTGTTGGCGAGAAACGAGCGGTTGGGCCCTATCCAAGTTCAGCGACCTTTCCCCCAACCTCATGGTGGTGTACATCTTTATATCCTGCACCCTCCCGGAGGATTAGCCGGCGGAGATCAAATCGAAATCGAGATGAGAGCCTGTCCTCAAAGCCGAGCGCTTCTGACAACGCCCTCAGCGACAAAATTTTATCGTGTTGACCAGCAAAACTTGACTCAGTCGCAAACGACTCGCATTCAATGTGAGGATGGCAGTGTTTTTGAATGGTTACCGCTAGAGACGATTGTATTTCGAGGCGCAACACCACACATGGCGACCTACGTGGATCTTGCTTCATGTAAATGCTTTGTGGGCTGGGAGATCATTGCCTTGGGGAGAACAGCCTCAGGGGAGCAATTTGATCAAGGATCGATTCAGTCGCTTTGGCAGATCAGTCGAGATCACCGGCTTGTCCATCGAGAAAATTTCCTGATTGCGGATGAGGCGGAGCGTTATCGTTTATCGCCTTGGGGGTTAAACGAGGCGTCGGTTTTAGGCTCAATGTTTATCTCGGATTGCCCCGTGGATGCGATGTTTGATGAAAAGTTAGCGGCGCTTCGTGCCCGGCTCGAAGTGATGTTGAGGGCTCAAGGTGACAGCCGCGGAGCAATGATCGAAATGACTCAAAAATCGGAAGTTCTGATTGTTCGCTACCTTGGAGCTTCGAGTCAGGCCTGCCGTCTGTTGTTCAATGTTGCTCGTCACTACGTATTAGAGATGATGGGTGTCCCAGCAGATAATGCCAGAATTTGGACCACCTAAAGATCTAGGAAACCGGTTATGGACTTAACACCCAGAGAAAAAGACAAACTCCTTGTGTTCACAGCCGGCCTTTTGGCCGAGCGACGTTTGGCCAGAGGCCTGAAGCTTAATCACCCGGAGGCTGTTGCGTATATTTCCGCCGCCATTCTTGAGGGCGCGCGAGATGGCCAGTCCGTTGCTGAGCTGATGTCGAGTGGGAGACATCTGCTCACTCGCGACCAAGTCATGGAAGGCGTGCCAGAGATGATTCACGACGTGCAAATCGAAGCGACGTTCCCCGATGGGACCAAGTTGGTTACGGTGCACGACCCGATCAATTAGGAGATTGCTCATGATTCCAGGCGAAAGAGCGCTGCTCGATGAGGACATTGATCTGAACGTCGGCAGAAATTCGGTCACTGTCGAGGTAGCAAATGCGGGGGATCGACCCATTCAGGTCGGCTCCCATTATCATTTTGCCGAGACCAATCCAGCGTTGCGCTTCGATCGAGAGCAGGCACGGGGGTGCCGGCTCAATATTCCTGCTGGGACGGCCATTCGCTTTGAGCCAGGACAAACCAGAAGCGTCTGCCTCATTCCCTTTGCGGGTGATCGGCGGGTGTTTGGCTTTAGAGGCGACGTAATGGGCGAGTTGGAGTCCAAATCATGAAAATCACGCGAAAAGCCTACGCAGATATGTATGGGCCTACAACGGGCGATCGCATCCGTCTTGCAGACACTGAGCTTTGGATCGAGATCGAGTCGGACCGAACCCACTACGGTGAAGAAGTCAAGTTTGGCGGCGGAAAAGTGATCAGAGATGGCATGGGTCAGAGTCAAGCACCTCGAGCGCTCGCCGTGGACACAGTCATCACCAACGCAGTGATCTTAGATCACTGGGGTGTTGTCAAAGCGGATGTGGGTCTAAAAGATGGTCGAATTGCTGCGATCGGGAAAGCCGGAAACCCAGACGTTCAACCTGGCGTCGATATTGTGATTGGTCCGGGCACCGAAGTCATTGCTGGAGAGAACCACATTCTCACGGCAGGCGGCATCGACGCGCATGTTCACTTTATTTGTCCCCAACAAATAGAAGAAGCCTTGATGAGCGGCGTCACGACCATGCTGGGCGGAGGGACTGGACCTGCCACCGGTACCAATGCAACCACGTGTACACCAGGTGCATGGCATATCGCTAGGATGATGGAATCGACCGATGCCTTTCCTATGAATATCGGGCTCTTGGGCAAAGGCAATGCGAGTCTGCCGGATGCGCTAGAAGAGCAAGTTGAAGCGGGAGTGATGGGGCTCAAATTACATGAAGATTGGGGGACAACACCTGCGGCTATCGATAATTGCCTGAATGTCGCTGACCGTTACGATATCCAAGTCGCGATCCATACGGACACGTTGAACGAGTCTGGATTTGTTGAAGATACGCTGGCCGCGTTCAAGGATCGTGCGATTCACACGTACCACACCGAAGGCGCCGGCGGCGGTCATGCCCCGGATATTATCAAAGCGTGCGGGCTTGCCAATGTCTTGCCCTCATCGACAAATCCCACGCGGCCCTACACGATTAATACGGTGGATGAGCACTTAGACATGTTGATGGTGTGTCATCACCTTGATCCCAACATTCCAGAAGACGTTGCATTCGCTGACTCGCGTATCCGCAAAGAAACCATCGCGGCGGAGGATATCCTGCACGATTTAGGCGCCTTCTCGATGATTGCCTCGGATTCGCAAGCCATGGGTCGGGTTGGGGAGGTGATTATCAGAACATGGCAGACAGCGCACAAAATGAAGTTGCAGCGAGGGTTGTTGGTTCCGGGCGTGCACAACGACAATGCTCGAGCCCAGCGTTACATCGCCAAGTACACCATCAATCCGGCGTTGACCCATGGCATTGCGCATGAGGTGGGTTCGATTGAACCAGGAAAACTCGCAGATTTGGTGCTTTGGCGTCCCGAGTTTTTTGGAATCAAGCCCGCGATGATTTTAAAGGGTGGCATGATCGCCGCAGCGCCGATGGGTGATCCCAATGCCTCCATCCCAACCCCGCAACCCGTTCATTATCGTCCGATGTTCGGCGCCTATGGCGCTGCACCTGGTCAAACATCCGTCTTGTTTGTTTCAAAATTGTCAGTGGAGCGGGATTCTCTCGCTACACTCAATTTGACTAAGAGGCTAAGCGCTGTCTCGGGTTGTCGGGAAGTTCGCAAGGCAGACATGATCCACAATGACTGGTTGCCCAATATCGATGTTGATCCTGAAACCTACGTTGTTCGCGCTGATGGCGAGGTGTTGACATGTGAGCCCATGTCGGAGCTACCCATGGCCCAGCGATACAGTCTTTTTTGAGGGGAGCATCCATGGTTGTGTCGTGTTATCAAGTTGAATCCTCATCCCCCGAAAAAGAGTTACCAGAGGTTTGGCTCGATTTTGATCAGCGAAAGAGGAGTCGATTCAAAGCCTTCGACTCCGATGGGCAAGCACTGGAAATCTATTTGCCCCATGGCACCGTGTTGCGAGGCGGCATGATCTTGGTCGGAGATGATGGACGAAGAGTTCGAGTGAGTGCAAAGCCTCAATCGTTATCGGAGGTCCGAGGGGATGCGGCAGCGCTGCTGCCCATCGCTTATCACTTAGGGAACCGGCACTTGCCCCTGGAAATCGAAACCTCATCGCTTCGCTATGAAAGGGATCATGTGATCGACGATATGGTCCGTCACTTGGGTCTTGTGCCCACTCAAATCGAAGCGCCCTTCGAGCCGATCGATGGCGCTTACAAACACCATCATCATGAACCTTAAATTACTGCGATTAGCGAGCAATGCACTCCCGATTGGCAGTTTTGCCCACTCACAGGGATTGGAAAGTGCTCACGAAAATGGGTTGCTGAACGACGAAACCGATGTTTTTGAATGGCTGAGGGGCATCTACTCGGCGGGTCTTAGCCAAACTGAACTCCCAATACTTGCGCGATTACGAGAAGCGTTCTCGGATCAGGATGCCCACGAGATCGAGCGCCTGAATGAGTTGATGCTAGCCAGTCGGGAAACGAAAGAATTGTGGTTGGAAGATCAGAGGCAGGGTGCTGCACTGAAGAAAATTCTTGATGAAGACGAGGGCGGAAAAGCCTTTGAAGCGCCTAAGGGTCCTCAAGCGCTGGTCACACAATGGGCGCGTGCGGCGAAAATGTGGGACATTGAAGAGCTTTCAATGGTCCAAGCATATGCCTTCAGTTGGCTCGAAAACGCTTGCTTGGCAAGCGCCAAGCTGTTGCCGATGGGTCAACTTCAAGTGCATAGGGTGATGAGTCAAATGTTCGAGATTATCGCGACCACGCAAGTACCGCATTTCGATGAGGCCTGCTGGGGACCGTCACTTCCAGGTTTGGCCCTATTATCGAGCCAACATGAACATCAATCCCCTCGTTTGTTTTTATCCTAAGGAGGCCTTATGACTAAAAAGCCAGCGCTGCGAATGGGGATCGGCGGTCCAGTCGGTTCAGGAAAGACTGCGCTCGTGAAGCAACTCTGTCTTTCGTTGCGACATCGCGCTAATGTCGCCGTGATTACGAACGATATTTACACGAGAGAAGACGCCGACTTTTTACTGAAGAACCAAGCGCTGTCTCCAGATCGGATTGTCGGCGTAGAGACAGGCGGATGCCCTCACACTGCCATCAGAGAGGACGCGAGCATGAATTTGCTTGCGGTTGACGATTTAAACCACAAGTTTCCTGGACTGGATCTGATCATAATTGAAAGCGGCGGTGATAACCTTGCCGCGACCTTCAGTCCCGAACTGTCCGACTTAACACTTTATGTTATCGATGTCTCCGCAGGCGACAAGATTCCAAGGAAGGGCGGGCCAGGGATCACCAAATCCGACCTATTGATTATTAACAAAATCGACTTAGCGCCCCATGTCGGGGCAGATCTAGAAATTATGGCGAGGGATGCGCGGGTTCAGCGGGGGGATCGGCCATTTGTCTTTACCAATATGAAGACTGGGGAGGGCATTGAACAGATCGTAGATTTTGTTGGGTCTGAAGGCATGATAGATGCCATCCGTCATGGTGGCGGTGTTGACTAGCTAAATTCCAAGATCAAGCAAGTTGTAATCGCTGATGTCCGCCCGAGCATCCTCATTCCAATCGAACCGCTGACCTGCCTGCGGCAAATATGCATAGGGCGTTTCTTGTGGAAATCGAGCCGAACGGGCACTGATGGCATAGCCAATCACTTTCGATCGCTCTGCAATGCGCGCGTCGTCATAGATGGCTTCTTCGCTATGAATGCCATTGCCCGTCACCCCTAAGACCGAGCTTCGGCGATGGAAACCAAAATTAAAGGTGACTCTAGGTTTGGGTGATGTGTTCGCAAAGCTCCCATGGACGGCCTGGCGATTACAGATCGCGACATCGCCGGGCGCGCAAATCAGGGGCACTGCATCTTTTAACCGCTCAGACCCCGAAACTTCGCAGAGCGCGGGGATGTCGGCCGGCCCCACGTGAGAGCCTGGTAAAACCCAAAGGCCATTAGCTGCGTCACAACCATACAGTTGCGCCATAAAGTTAAACCCGTGCGTGTCCTCATCAAAATCGGGTCGATGCCACTGTGTGGTGCCGTCCTGGTGCCAGGCGACCGAGCCTCCAAGGTAAGGATGCTTGATCCAAATCGCTTCGTTGAAGGGCACAAAATCTTCGCCATTAATGGCTTCTGCGACCCGTAAAAGCGCAGGATGGCCGTAGAGCCGGAGATGAGCATCCGAAAATTGCAGGGAGCCTAAGACGATTTGCAAAACGGCTTCCGGAGCCTCGCTTGGCACCTCCGGTTCGTACATTTTGACTGGGTGTCTGCCAGCGCTTCGCTGTGTGCCACCGAGTGGGTCTGAGAGCGGCGCAACCCAACCCAGGTTTTTACCCTTGAGCTGTGATCCAAGCGCAGGTCGATTGAGCGCGTCTACGTCTGAATATCGTGATTTCGGTGCTCTCGCTAGCACATCATGAAGATCTCGCTCGAGATCGTCTAACTCCGCTTTGTCCAAAACGTCGGTAAACACGTAAAAACCGATGGCGCGGTAGGCATCTAGAATATCGGTGTGTAATTGTCCGTTGCTGTCCCATCGGATGGGCCCGCGGTTGCCCAAGGCGAGCGCTCGGGCAGTCCCGTCTTCGCAGTATTCCGACATCTCAGCGGACTGTGCCCCGTAGTTGATGGTGTCGCTCATGGCCATGCGGTGAACTCCAATTCGTCTCATGGGTGAGAGCCCGATTAATCGAAAATCTCAACCTGAGCGGTGCTGTAATTTTCAAGTGCCTTGCGAAATCATGCCTCCGATCATCGAAGGATTCTAGTGCTCGTGATCTCGCCAGCGATAATGGGAGTCGTGGTCGTGGTCGTGGTCGTGGTCGTGGTGGTGGTCATGGTCGACTGGTATGGCCGCCAATTCAGCACTCAGGTGATTGAGTAATTGGGCGTCAACTTGATGCGTCGATACCAAAACCTGAATTAAGGCTTCTGCGAAAAGTTCGAAGTAGGGGTAGGGATCATGGTGGGTATGGTGAGTCTGCCAATCCTCGATCTTGCTAATGAGCGCGGCTTGTAGCGCGGGCCAAGACATATCGCCTGATTCCGCTAAAGCGGTTGCAAGCGTGAAAACTCTGAGTTCCCAGGGGGCATCAAACAGTACTTCGCCGTTTGCGGAGGGCGGCGAAGAGAGACCGCTGAGAGAAGTTGGGACAAGTGCCATCGGTTATGGGGTATCCACTTGGGCCACACCGATCATCGCATCTCGACTCACCAAATCTGCAAGTGCCGTCTCGTCCAAGTGCGTGGTCCCTTCTGGCCGTTCAGGTAGCACCAGGTAACGAATTTCGGCGCTTGAATCCCAAACTCGAATTTCTACATCATCTTTGAGGTCGAGCCCCATCTCACTCAGTACGGTGCGAGGTTCGACCACCACGCGTGCTCGGTACTCTGGTGATTTGTACCACTTCGGGGGCAAGCCAAGGACCGCCCAAGGGTAGCAGGAGCACAAAGTACAGACGACGACATTGTGGACCGAGGGCGTGTTCTCTTTGACGACAAGTTTGTCCACCTGGCCGCCTTGGAGATCCCAGGCTTTGATGACCGCCGTGGCGTCACTCAGTAATCTTTCCTTAAAGGCGGGATCCACCCAAGCCTTGGCGACCAACTTGGCGCCATTTAAGGGGCCGACCTGTTGCTCATATCGAGCAACCATTGAGTCTAATTGATCCTCGGTGACCAGGCCTTTTTGGGTCAGCAACGACTCGAGGGCGGCGACGCGATGGGCGATATTGGTTGACTCGTTCATGAAGCGTCCTCGAGGTACAGTTCAAAAACATCGAGATGTACGACGCCCTCATCAAGCGTCGAGCGGCGCTGTAGGCGCACCGTGTAGAGTTGCTGTTCCTTCGGTTCTAAACCGTGCGCTCTGGCATCAGGGAAGGGCCAGAGCCCATGACAATCGGTGATCACGGCGTCTCGTCCGCGTGCGAATGCGGGTAGGCGAGTATGGCCGGGCATGGATTGACTGATGGTGCGGACCTTCTGGTTTTCACTGAAACGCGCACCACTATGTGGTAATCGCGGCTTTCGTCGATCTGAAGCCAGCAAATCCTTGAGGCTGCTGGCCTGACGGTCGTGATCTGCTTTGGTGGCTTGTTGGGTGTGTGCTCCACTCGACATTGCCGGATTTCTCGGCCGCTCTGGCAGGGCTTTGAGCTCTTCCTCGGAGACGAGTGCCGATTCGAGCAGCATGAGTTCAAGTGCTGCCAGCCATCGTCCAAAGTAGCCGTGGTCAAAGTAATAGGCGGGAGGGATTCGTTCAATGGCGTGACGAAATTGATCGGTGTTTTGGTATGCGCCGCTGCGACCCGCGGCATTGATCATGGCAAACACACGACCTTCCCATGGGTGTTCAAAGGGATGTGTCGTCAAGCTGCGATCGACCGGTCCGAAGGAGGGTTTTCCGCCCAGATCATGAATCCCATCCATAGTTTGAGTGCCCTCAGCCGCAGCGATAGCTAACTTGCGGGCTGTTCTTTGGAAAAAAGAGCTGCAAGGTGCGCTTCGGGCAGTGGTTGTGTGAATCTCGAAACCACAAGGGTTAGCGAGACCGAGATAATTTCACCCATGACGGCACAGGAATAGGGGTTCGGGCCCTCTTTGTAAAGCCATACCGAGGCGCTGTGGAGCAGGCCAGTGTTGAACCACTCAGGATTAATAAGTTGTGCGTGTAGGATCACGAAGGTGGTAATGCCGCCGATGAGGCCCGCATAAGCGCCCGATCGAGTCACGCCTTGCCACAATGCCCCGATGATCAGAGGCCCTGAGAGCGCGGCCATCATGCCGCCGACACCAACCCAAACAATGAGCGCGACATTGATATCTCGAAGGCCCCAGGCCATCGCCATGGTTACGAGTAGCACGCCCACCGTCGCGTAGCGTGAGATGATCAGGACGCGCCGATCGAGAGCTTCCTCGCTGAGATGCGCGTGAAACACCGGTGCAAGTGATCGTCGATAAAGATCATTGGCAATGATTTGGCTTGAAGACACCACCAAGCCATCTGCCGTGCTCATCACTGCAGACAAGACGCCCACGCCGATGAGTGCGGCGAGCCAGGTCGGAAATATTTCCACAAATAGAAGCGGTAGTGATTGGTTGGGGTGACTGCCCTCGGCGTATAACGCGTCTCCGAAGTAAGCCCGAGCAAGAAGGCCGCCGAGGCCCAGCATGCCCAGCGTCACGCCAAAGAGCGCGGCCAGCTTGACGAACTGCATGCGCTGAGATTGGTCTTTGAGGGCCCAAAGTTTGTTGCCGAGATGGGGCAGTAGTCCCAGCGGCATATGCGCAAACGCGATGACGAAAATTGACCACCAAGAATGATAGAGCGGTGTTTTGGTATTTAATGCGGTGGCGAGTTCTGGATCTTGTCGATCGAGATTCTCGATCATGCCTGAAAAGCCTCCCTCGACCCCGTATCCAACGAGGGTGAGCACGATCACGATGACGGCGAGAACGAGCATCAATGCACCTTGCGCGCCGTCCGTCAGAATATCTGCGTGGGCGCCTCCGAGGACCACGTAGGTCAGCAACACGAAGGTGGTGATGATCAAAGCCCAATCCGAGTCGAGTCCCAACATGATCTCGAACATGACAACGCCTGAAACCAACTGGCCTGCGAGGTAGAAAAAGAGCACGAGAGACAGGAGCGACACCATGATGCGGATGGCCTCTGACTGGTATCGATCGCCCAAATATTCTGGGATTGAGCGATTACCGAATCGATTGCCAGCGGTCGCGATAAGGCGCATAGAAATCAGAATGCCGCAGTACACGCCCAGTGGGTACAAAAAGTTGCCCCAGTTCGCAGCAAGTCCCCATTCGTAGGAAAGCGCCGGACTGCCCAAGAAAGTGGCACCGCTGGCGGTCGACGCAGCGAAAGCCAATGCTAGAAAAAAAGGCCCATAGCTACCGCGAGCGGTCGCAAAGTCATCAGCATGCTGAATCTTTCGCTGCGCGAAGAGCCCTATGCCAACCATTGCGCCGATGTAAAGAAACAAAAAAATCCATGACCAAGTTATCAGCGACATAAGGGCTCCAAATCGGTGATCACGCCGGACCTTGCGTGATGCCTGTCGCCTTAGAGATTAACCCAACTCTCTCAAGAATGCTA
>Ga0255778_10001451_pt1 | contig 21308 bp, 11 predicted proteins | sample 071ome_31_FD_179976 | JGI IMG/M metagenome (GOLD analysis project Ga0255778, IMG submission 179976) | Coastal salt marsh microbial communities from the Groves Creek Marsh, Skidaway Island, Georgia - 071405CT metaG (version 2) | ecosystem: Environmental > Aquatic > Marine > Intertidal zone >...
TTGCATCAGCAACTGTACCAACACCAGAATAATTGAGATCTGTACCAGACAGAGTTGTTACAATACCAGTAACTATTCTTGCTTCTGTTGGTACATGGAGGTTGGTTACTGTTCCTGTTGTTGATGTAAGTGTGGTTACAATACCAGAAACAATTCTTGCCTCTGTAGGAACATGCAGTGTTGGTGATGTAGTTACTCCTGAAACCTTGAGAGTATTTGCAATAACTACATTATCTGGGAGTCCAACTGTAACTGTAGCACCTTCACCAGTACCAGTAACTTCAATTTCATTTGTAGTTCCAGAAACTGATTCAACATAATCTCCAGTAGTATCAGTTCCAAGTTCTACTGAGTTTGGTTGAATAGTTGCTGCAAATGCTACATTACCTGTTCCATCAAAGTTAATGGGAGAAGCAAGTATATCTCCAGTAATTTGAAAAACTCTTGCTGTTTCTAATTTTGTTGCATCTGTTGCTAATCCTGCATTAGCAGCATACACAGCATAAGTTGCTATGTCTGCATTAGTGGCAATACCAGCATTGGCAGTATAAGTTGCATAGGTAGAAATTCCTGCTACATCAGCATAGTCTGCTCTAGTGGCATTATCTGCATTAGTAGAAACTCCAGCATTAGCAGCATATACAGCATAAGTTGCTATGTCTGCATTTGTAGAAACTCCTGCTGAAGCAGCATAAACAGCATAAGTTGCCACGTCAGCATTGGATGCATTTGTGGCATCTGTTGCTAATCCAGCATTGGCAGCATAAGTTGTGAAAGTAGCAATATCAGCATTAGTTGCTATTCCAGCAGTTGCTGCATAGTTAGAATACGTTGAAATTCCAGCAACATCAGCATAGTCTGATCTAGTGGCATTGTTAGCATCAGTAGCAATTCCTGCTGTTGCTGCATAAGTTGCATAGGTAGCTGCATCTGCATTGGTAGCAATACCAGCATTAGCAGCATAAGGAGTATAAGTTGCAACTCCAGCATTAGCAGCATAAGTAGCAAAGTCTGCATCTGTAGATAGTCCAGCATTAGCAGCATATGAAGCAAAAGTTGCTATGTCTGAATTAGTAGCTATGCCTGCATTTGCAGCATAAACAGCATAAGTTGCCACGTCAGCATTAGCAGCAGTTGTAGCATTAGTGGCAATACCAGCAGTTCCAGCATATATGGCATAATTGGCATTGGTAGCATCAGTTGCTATTCCAGCAGTTGCTGCATAGTTGGAATACGTTGAAATTCCAGCTACATCAGCATAGTCTGCCCTAGTTGCATTTGTAGCATTGGTGGCATCAGTGGCAATACCAGCAGTTGCAGCATAGGTTGCATAAGTTGCATTGGTAGCAATACCAGCATTAGCAGCATAATCTGCATAAGTAGCTACATCAGCATTAGTTGCATTAGTTGCATTTGTAGCAATGCCAGCAGTTCCTGCATATGTGGCATAGGATGCATTAGTAGCAATACCAGCAGAAGCAGCATAAGTTGCATAATCTGCGTTTGTAGCATTGGTGGCAATTCCTGCTGATGCTGCATAAGTTGCATAATCAGAATTTGTGGATACTCCAGCACTATTTGCATATGTTGCATAAGTAGCTACATCTGCAGTGGTGGATACCCCAGAAGATGCAGCATAGATTGCATATGTGGCAGTATCAGCAAATCCAGCATTAGTTGCAGTGGTAGCAGTATCTGCATTTCCAGTTAAGTTGCCAACAAAATTGCTAGCAGTTACTACTCCAGAAAAATTAGCATCAGTACCAGTAACAAAATCAATAGTTCCAATACCAGAATAACTAATATCAACACCAGAAAGGGAAGTTACAACACCAACTCCAATATCTGCTGTTCCTACATAAGCATTTGCATAACTTAAAGTACCGCCATCAAGAGTTTGTAGGGTACTAATGCCAAGAAACTTGGCAGAAGTTCCTGAAAGAATATCAATATCCCCAGTATCATAATCTAAAGAGGTTCCACTTAAAGATGTTACAACTCCAGTGTTAATATAACCATTGGTAAAATTACCTTCAGCATAAGTGACAGTTGTACCATCTAAAATAACAATATCAGCGTCTCCATAACTTAAAGTAGATCCACTTATATCGTCTATATTTCCATTAGTTGCAGTTACTGTATCTGCTTCTATAGTTCCAGATACAAACTCATTCCCCTCAACATGTAAACTTTCTGTTGCAAGAGTTGTGCCAATGCCAACCTTACCAGTTACCTCTAATACAGTATCTGTATCATTGTAACCAGATAGTCCAACCTTAATATCTCGTTGTCTTCCTGATAAAAAATCTGACATTTACTTACCTCTTGGCACTTTCTAGAACACTAAGAACAATCTCCAGGGTTCCATCTTCACTTCCCTGAACTTTAAAAATGTCACCTGTTTCCAAAATTAATCTTCCAGACAATAGTGAAGTAGAGTCATTTGCTGGAACTGGTGTATCCTTTACTAACCTTGCATCAACACTACTTCTAGAATGTGATGCAGTAACTGTTTGTGTTGAGGTTCCTGTACCTACATTACTGACCTGAGCAAGCAAAATAATAGAGGCAACTCCAGTTGGAGCAGTATAAATCCCTACATTAGAAGTAGTGACATTATGCCTGATGGTCAAAAATTTATTAAGTGCTATTTGTGCCATATTATCCTAACTGATCCAGGGCAATAATTAGGGGTGTTACTGTATTTAGAAGACTCTGATCGAAGTCCCTACCACTGATTGTTCCTGTAAATTGGTTCACAGAAACACCATCACCAATTCTAAAGTTACCTGCCTGATCTGTGCTGGTATAGACTACCAATCCACCATCTCTAAATACAACTTCATTATCTTGAATTGTTACTCCACCAAGAGCAGGTTTTGCTGTAAAGATGTTAGTTCCAGATCCAACATATTCAAATGAGTGTGATGAAGCAATTTGTAAACTTTGTCTGGTAAAATATGCAGTAGTTCCAGACCCAACTTCAAAATCAAGAACAGTTTTGAGAACAACTGTGCTGACACCAGCAATTGGTAATGATGCACTCTCAATAGAATAATAAATTGGTTGTAAAACAACAGTTCCAGATGCTCCACCAGTTCCACCAACTGAAATGTTTGGTGGATTTTCTATTTCATACTGAGATCCAGTTGCAATAATTGTAAATCCAGTAACTGTTCCATCTAGTGAGACATCAGCAACTGCTTCTGCCCTAATACCAGATGGACCAGTTGGTGCATCAATAGTAACTGTTGGTGGATTGTTTAGATCATACCCAGATCCAGGATTATCCACAATAATAGAATCTACTGTATAGTATAATTTTCCAAAGTACAGTGCCTGACCATCATAAGGTCTGTAAGAACCAATTCCAGAAATTGCAATTGTATCAGTATCTTCTGCTGCAGTAGTGGAAACTGTTCCTGTCATTCTATAAATTGATCCAGAATCTGTGCCACCAACACCAATTGAGACTAAACCTTCATTTCCAAATGATGAGTTTGAGTTTGTAATATCACACTGACCACCATTTCCTGTGTAAATTGCAATATCATCACAAATAGTAAAGATAGAAACTAACTGTGCATATGCACCATTTGTGATGGTAACACCAATGCCACCTTGGTTATATTGGGTATAGGAGTCAACTGACATTGTGCCAGTGACACCAATATCATCTTGATCTCCTGGTTCTGCATGGAAACCATCAACTTTCATTCCAATACTATCTGGAATAAAGTTAGTGCAGTTTCTAATGTATGGACCCTGAGTGATTGGACCTACACCTGGGGAGAATGAAGGATCATTTTCAACTGAGGTTCCCAATCCAGAATTTCCTGGATAAGTTGTGTTGAATCCTACCCCAAGAACTCCTAATCCTTGATCAATAATTGCAGTTACAACACCAACACAAGAATAGATGGCAGATACTACATTGGCACATCCATCAACACTTTGATTTCCATATGCACCATCTGGTTGAATACTTAGGTCTCTTACTTGGAAATACTCATTTTGATAATTTCCATCCCAGACTACATTATTGATACATGATTTTGCAATGCCTGCTGCATAATACATTGCATCAATTGTTTCAGTCTTAACTCCAACAATGTGCTGAAGTGCTCCTGCTTGTGTGTAATATGATTTTCCTGCTCCAACACACTTAGAGTTTCCACCTCTTGTTATGTCATAACAGACTGCTTTGAATACTGATTTAATATCTTCTGCACACTCTCTGGCAGTTCCAATTCCCATTGAGAATGCACCACCATTATAGTCAGTGCTAGTTAAATATCCTACTGTTTCTTTTGCAATAAAATCAAGATTCATCCTGATCATTCTTGCAGCATCAAAATATCTGAATGATGAAACTCCAACTAATGGTTGGAATGCAATAACTGATGCTCCATTGGACATTCCTGGTCCAACAAAACTTAAATCTGTAACATGAACACCATTGTTCACATGAAACAGATCTTGAGTTGTATTCTGTGGAGTTACTTGACAGTTTCTTAATTCAGTTCCCTCAACAGATACATTTCTAGGAATAACTACTGGATTATTTTCTGCATAATAACCAGGATAGATCTTGATAGTATCACCAGGAAGTGCTATTGCTGCTGCAGCCTTAATGGTTGCTTTTGCATCTCCTTGGTTTAATCCTGTATTATCATCATCTCCATTAGTATTGACAAATATTGTTTTTCCTACTGATGATCCAGCACCAACTTCAATAACTCTTGTACCTACACCTACAGCACCTTGATCCTGTTTAAGAAAAAGTTTACCATCATACAAGTTGATGGCTAATTCTCCTGCCTGGAGTTGATCTATAGTGGGTTTCTTTGCAGGAACAGAAGACCTTCTTATCCTGATCTTAGGATCTGCCATATATTATAGTGGTATATACCGTACCCCTGATATGTATCAGGATTTCTTTTATTTATTCAAAAGATTCTGACTCAGTTTCAGTTTGTTGCTCTATTTCTTTTTCAAGAGATTTAATTCTTTCATTCAATTCAGAAACTACTGTAGATAAAGCATTTATTTTTGCCTCATATACAATGTTTTGGTTAATTAATTCTGTTACTTTCTTTTGATAGGAAGCAAGTAGTGCATTATAATCTATATCAACCATTAGAATGTTCCAGCATCAACAGTAATATTTTCTAGGAATCTTTCTGATCCTGTGCAAGAAACTAATTGAGATTGTCCAGCACAATCATTGACCCAGATAGATTCAATCTCTATAGCAGCATATGTGTTAATTGTCAACACACTACTAGATTCTGTTACATCTTTTGCTAATACAATTCTTTGAGCACTGTCATCCCAGAATGCAGCAGCTTTCTTTGCACTTCCATCATACCAGTGCATCAATAGACCAACATCAATATTTAAATCTGATGCTGGAACATCAAGAAGACCACCACTATTGATAAGTCCAACCTCAATCAGACTATCTTCAACCTTCATGCTTTCAGCATTCACTTCTACAGTGGTGCCTAATACATAAAGATCACCATTAACAGTTAAGTCATTAGTTGCACTTATGTTTCCAGTAAATGTGGATACTCCAGTAACTGCAAGATTTGATTGGAATCTTACTTCTCCACCAACATCAAGAGCATATCTATCTCCCAAAGCTGGGTTATCAATAATAACACCATCTTGGAATGTTGAAACTCCAGTTACTTTTAGATCATTTGATACTAATGCATTGGCAATATCTACACTTCCATTAACATCTAGATCAGATCCTATGCTTGCACCAGCACCGACTATAAGATCTTGAACATATAAGTTTCTCCACTGTTTATCTGTGGCACCTAAATCATATGAATTTGTTGTAGATGGACCTACATTAGATGCAAATTCACCACCAACAATAATATCATCAGTATCATTATCACCAATGTTAATTGTTCCACCTTTGAATGTTACTTCTCCAACAAAGGTTGAAACTCCAGCAACTTCTAAATTTCCTCCAATATTAACACTCTTCTCTACACCAATACCACCTTCTACTACAAGTGCACCAGTATCTTTATCTGTAGAATCTGTTACATCCTGGAACTCTACTAACTGGGTAGCAGTTAAAAATCCTACAGTTAAGTTATCAATTTCTAAATTTGTAAATTGATTGGACCAAGATAGTGATCCAGTTCCATCAGTTTTTAGGAACGTGTCATCAATTGGTGTGGGTGGGAAAGTATATTGTACGTTTGCATCCAACCCATTTGGTGCTGCCAAAGTTACATAATTTTCTCCATTGTCTGATGCTTCTAGCAGATTGATACCACCACCAGTACTGGAAGTTTCTTTTGACCAATACCTAGAAGAACCAAAAAACTTATTATTTGGTGCTGTAATAAGTTCAGAGGTGATTGTGTTGATACCAAGAGTTATGGTAGTGCCAGTGCCAATGTAAAAATCATAACTATCTGTGGTAAATCCTGGTTCCCCTGCTCTGAAAGTAACCAGTCCAACATTAGCAGCAGGGCCTCTCTTGAATTGTAATACAGCAGAAGCCATAGTTATCCCTAGTTTTTACTATTTATTAAAAGGATCCGCCATCTAGATCTATATTCTCTTCTCTGAGAGGATTAGTATCTAATTGGTCTATGAATTCTCCAGGGAGACCATCACCAGCAGATGTTGCGGATTGGACAGTAGATGCTGCTGAAACTAAAACATCATCTGGATCAATAAATGCAAATTTTTGAGATGCTGTATCATAGGCAAGAACATAATTAAATGAAGTTGATGTGATTCCAGAAGAATTAACATCAACCAGATCTGTTAGTCTATTTGCCACGTTAGCTAATACCTCTACTTCTGTAGTTGAGCTTAAATTAACCTCTATCATTAGATGCAGATCCCTTTACTAAAACATTTCCCTCCAGAACTTTTGTTTTTATTCCATCAGAAGTTATAGTAAAGAAATCATAAATGTGTCTTCCAACTGGAAGTTCAGTAGTCACACTGTTGTGTAATTCAATTTTAACAATTCCTTGAGATTCTGGTGGCAATACTGTTGTGCTAAATCCATAACCAATAGGAGAATCATTATGTTTTCTCATTACACAAGAAAATGCATATCCAGTCAAATTTACAACTGCACCATCAGTTTTTATCTTTAGTGCAGTTGAAAAATCAGCACCTTTGTCAATTGTTAAATTTACTGCAGATACTGCCATTTTATCTTGTATTTACTAACTATTTAGATGATTGTCCAAGTGGCACCAGTATCAACAGAAACAGTGACTCCACTATTAATTGTTATGGGACCAATACTCATTTCATTATATGTTGTTGATACTGTATAATCATTTGCAATAGTTGTTCCATTTCTGAAGAATGGTTTTGTCACTAGTGTCAATCCTCCAGCAAGTGAAAGTTCTCCTGTACCTGGGTTAAATGAGAATGCTGCAGAAGAAGCTCTTACTCTTGGAGTAGCATTAACTCCAGCAGAACTTACAAATACTGGATAGTATGTTCCACTTGAAGTGGTGTTTGTTGCATTAACAACATTAGATGGTCCTGGAGCACCTTGGAAACCTTGGAAACCTTGTGGTCCCTGAGGTCCATTAATACCATCAGTCCCCTGAATTCCACTTATACCCTGGTATCCTTGAGCACCTTGTCTACCTTGATAACCTTGGTATCCTTGTGACCCCTGAGGTCCTCTTGGTCCCTGTGGTCCAATTGGACCAGGAGTTCCAGCACCACCATCAAGTCCTGGTGATCCCTGAGAACCTTGAGGTCCAACTGAACCTTGAGGTCCTAGTCCACCAAGAGCACCCTGAGGTCCTCTAGCACCTTGTGGTCCAATTGGTCCCTGTGGTCCTTGGAATCCTTGAGGTCCTTGAACACCTTGAGGTCCAATATTTCCTTGAGGACCATATGGACCTTGAGGACCTTGACGTCCTTGGGCACCCTGAGGTCCTGCAGATCCCTGTGGTCCAGTTCCTTGAGGTCCAATGGCACCTTGTATTCCTTGATATCCTTGAGCACCTTGTGGACCAATATTTCCTTGAGGACCTTGGAATCCTTGTGGACCCTGAACACCTTGAGGACCATCAACACCTTGAGGACCTTGGGCACCTTGGGGACCTCTAAATCCTTGTGGTCCCTGAACACCTTGAGGTCCCTGAACACCTTGAGGTCCAATAAAACCTTGAGGTCCTTGTGCACCTTGTGGACCAGTTACATATCCAGCATCAACATAAGAAACTCCATTACAAACATATAAATGCCCATCTGCATTTACAATGTAAGCATCACCTTGAGTTCCACCAGTACAAGCTGGCAAATCTCCCACTGTAGCTACTGCACCTAAGATGTTAATTGCAGTTCCTGGTACACCTTGAGGACCTTGGAAACCTTGAGGTCCTTGAACCCCTTGAGGTCCTCTTAATCCTTGTGGACCTTGTGGACCAAATCCTTGTGGACCTTGGATACCTTGAGGACCTATGAATCCTTGTGGACCTTGGAAACCTTGGGCACCTTGTACACCCTGGTATCCTTGAACACCTTGTGGACCTTGTGATCCCTGTGGTCCTTGGAAACCTTGAGCACCTTGAGGTCCAACTGGTCCTTGTGGACCTTGAACACCTTGAGGTCCTTGAGTACCTTGTGGACCTTGTGGTCCAAGTCTTCCCTGAACACCTTGTGGACCTTGAACACCTTGAGGTCCTTTTTGACCAACTTCACCTGGAAGACCTTGAGATCCTTGAGGACCTTGGAACCCTTGTGGACCTTGAACACCTTGAGGTCCTCTTAATCCTTGTGGACCAATTTGTCCTTGAGGTCCTCTTAATCCTTGGGGTCCAATAAATCCTTGAGGACCCTGGAAACCTTGAGGTCCTTGGAAACCTTGAGGTCCCTGTACACCTTGTGGACCTCTTTCACCTTGAGGTCCCTGTACACCTTGAGGACCAAGATTTCCTTGTGCACCTTGAGGACCTTGGAATCCTTGAGGACCTTGAATACCTTGAGGTCCTTGTGCACCTTGTGGTCCTGTTCCCTGTGGTCCAATGAATCCTTGTGGACCTTGGAATCCTTGAGGACCATATCCTTGTGGTCCAATGAATCCTTGTGGACCTTGGAAACCTTGTGTGCCTTGTGGTCCTTGACTTCCTTGAGGTCCTTGGAAACCTTGAGGTCCTTGTGGTCCAATTGGTCCCTGTGGACCTTGATAACCTTGGAAACCTTGAGGTCCAATAAATCCTTGAGGACCTTGGAAACCTTGTGGTCCCTGTGGACCTAATCCACCAGCAACATTAGTCCAAGTAAATCCTGCTCCTGGTCCTAACGATGTTAATACCTTTGGAAATGTTCCTACATCTCCAGCATAGTTTGCAATATCTCCACTAACTCTTACTGTAGTTACACCAATATCAACTCCAACAGTTGGATCAGTGCTACCAATTCCAAGTCTTGATGAACCTGGAATAAAAACTAAATGTGTTGGTGCAATGTCAAATGCAGTTACAACACCTGGAGCTCTTTGATCTGTAAATCCAAGATAATATGGATTTAAATCTGCAGGTTCATCTGCAGAAATAGATGCTGTGATGGTAATTGTAGCAACACCTACGCCACCTGGCTCAATTGGTGTTACAGTTACACCAGAACCAACAAAATTTAACTGGGTGACAGATCCAGCTAAACCTACAATATTTCCTTCATCTCTAACAGTAATTCCTCTATCAATAACACCTGGAGGAAGTTGCTGCCAATATCTTCTTCCAGGATCAGTATCTACAGCAACAAGGATATATTGTTGTCCAATAGGTGGATTATCACCAGGGGGATCCCCCAAATTGGGTTCAGCCTGATTTAATCCAAGATATTGGTATCTATCAGCTGTTAATCTATCTTGGGGGGACTTAATTACCCTGCGACTAAGATACTTTGCCATTATTGATTAAGAGTCTCCAGGATGCTTACTGTATATTTCATGTGGTTTGGATCAGATGTAGAAATTCCACTAATGGAAATTGCATCTGTTTTCAGTGCAGTTCTTTCAAGAACAAGTCTTCCCTCAAGAAGAACTAAAGCATCATTTGGTGGGACTAAACCACCTTGAATAAGTTCATTGAAGTCTGTAGTAACCCCAGATTGAGATCTATTTGTTCTCTTATGGGTGAAAGTGACTGTTCCAATGCCAGTTCCAGTATTTGCAACTTGGGCATAAAGTACAATACTTGTATAACCTGTTCTTGTAGTATAAATTTCAGTATTTTCAGTAGTGCTGACAATGCCAGTTACTGTTTTGTATGTATTTAGTGGTTGTTGTGCCATCTAGTTTTTAACCTCCTCCTAGGGCAATGATGAGTGGAGTTGTTTCAGCTTGAAGACTCTTACTGAATGCGGTACCACTGATAGTACCTGTATTTTGGTTGATAGTAATACCTTCACTAATTCTGAAGTTTCCTCCCTGATCTGTACTAGTGAAAGGTACTCTTCCACCATTTGTAGCTACAATTTGATTGTCATCAATTGGTACTGCAGCCTTAGAAGGAATAGCATTAACAATGTCTGTTCCTGTTCCTATATATTCAAATGTAATGCCAGATGCAATAATCTTACTTGCTTGGAAGAAGTTGACTGAAGCACCTGCAGATACTGGATAAGTAATAAACTGATCAAAGGTAACAGTAGTAATTCCAGTTGGATCAACTGGAGTTGAAGAAACTACATTGAAGAACAAGTTCTCCATAACAGCAGTTGCTGTTGCAGTAGATCCAATTCCAGGGGTAGCATCTGGGGGTGGTGCAATTGTAACAGTTGGTGGGGACAGGTAACCTGTACCAGAAACTAAGATAGTAATTTCACCAATTGTACCATCTGGATTGACACCATCTTCAAAAATTGTTGCTTCTGCAGCAATAGCATCATCACCAAGTTCAGGTAATGAAAGTTGTACCTCAACTGGTGCACCAACTACATATCCAAATCCAGGACTATCAATTCTAATTGTATTGACAGTAAAGTATTGAGTGTCAATAAATGTAACCTGACCATCATAAGGTCTTTGACCTCTTGGCAATTGTCTTTCTGGAAGTGATCCAGTTCCAAGTCCAATTACACTGGTAATAATTCCTGCACTTGTTGTAATAATACCAACAATTATAGGACTGTATCCATTCTTATTGGTATCTTTAATTTGGGGAATGCTATTAATTCCACTTTGGTAAGATTCTGGCAGATTTAAGTTTTGAATAACATAAGTTGAAATGCCAGCAAGGTAATTGATTGCTGAAATTTCACCATCTGCAACATATCCTGGAGTGAATCCAGTTGGGACTGGACTACTATCTCCAAGGTAAGAGACTGAATAATCTGCAGAATCTCTATATGCAAGTGCAGTATCAATAGAATTAATATTACTTTGTTGAATTAGATCAAGAGCAAATGTTTCTACAATAATCTTAGTATCTCTCTTACACTTGTCTCTACCTGCTGCCACACCACCATAATCAAATGCTGTTCCTAGACCACCATAAGGACCATCAGTGCTAGTTACAAATCCTACAACCTCATTTGCTAAGAAGTCTGCATTTGCTCTGAGAAGATCAACTGCATCATCATATGCTTGAGTCTTTCCTGCACCAACATTAAGGACCAGACTATCAATGTTATCTCCTTCTGGAGTTACAGTAACAATACCAACATACTGCAGTGGAGTTGTTCCATTTGCCCATAGACCATAATTACCAAAGGAAGCATTACTGTTGTTCATGTCACAGACACCACCAGTGTCATTGTAGACTGCAATGTCACAGCAGATTGTGAACAGAGAAACTAACTGAGCATATCCAAAGTTGGTAATTGAGACACCAATACCATTTTGGTTGTATTGAGTATATGCATCAAGAACCATGGACTTAAATCCACCTGCTCTTGCACCATCAATTCTCATTCCAATGCTATCTGGAACAAAGTTTGTGCAGTTCTGAACATATGGTGACTGCCAATTCTTCTCAGTACCATCTGCATATCCAAGTCCAACTGTTGGGAAGGAAACCATTGCATTTGGATTTGCTTCACCAACAAATGATTGGTGAGAAATATAACAACCTCTTCTTACATGATACAAGTCAGTTTTTGCTTTTGTGGAAACAAGAGTTCTTCTTAGATCTTCTCCAACAACAGCAACTCTCTCTGGAACTTGAATAGGACCATCTTCAACATAAAGACCAGCATAAACTCTAACTGTGTCTCCTGGCTGAGCAACAGAACATGCCTTCTTAATGGTTAGGAATGCCCCACCTGGAGTATCTCCAACATTACTATCATTGCCATACTTAGCAACAAACCACTCATTACCAACCTTTGCTCCTGGTGGTTGCCAGGTTAATTCTCCTACTGGATTATTAACTTTTGGTGCAACAACTGGGCCACCATCAATAATTGTAGTGACAATTCCAACACAAGAGTGGATAGCAGAGTAAACATTAGCACAAGCAAATGGATTTGTGTTGCTATCTCCATCTGGAAGAAGTTCAGTGTCTACAACTTGTGCAATACTTGCAACACCAGTAATAGTTCTAGATGATGGAAGTGTGCCAAACTCAATTGCATTAGTTATAATTTGAATGAATACTGTGATTGCAGATGCCTGGTTTGCACAATCTCCAGATACATAAACTCCAGGTAATCCTGACTGATCTCCAACTACAGAATTGTCAATATATTGAACTTCAGAAGTATATCCACCAAGAGTAATAGTCTCATTGCGCATGGCTTGAATTGCCATGTCTCTTGCCTGTTGATAAGCATAGATAGACTCTGTTTCTTCTCCAGAGAGATAATCATTGTCTACATAAATCTTTGCTGCATCATATACTTGATCATTTCCACCAAATTCTAAGTTGAAGCACATTGCTTCAAGTACATCAATAATATCATCAATACACTCTTGATTTCCACCTGGGACAGAGAATCCAGAGAAGTTGGTAAGCATTCTACCAACTGCAACCTCAGCAATGAGAACTTTATTTGCAAGAATTAGTCTTGCTGCATCTGCATAAGTTCCATTGAGTGGTGGAGTTTGGTAAGACTTTGGAAGTCTTGAGTTATTAATTACATATCGGGCAAGAGTTGAAATGCTGCTGAATCCAACCAAAGTTGCCTGCTTAACATATCCAGTACTAAATCCTGTTGGAATTACAGCAGAATCATCAAGATATTTTAGAACTGCTCCCTCATAATATGAAAGACCAGCACCAACTGACTTGGAGTTTCCTCCCTTAGAAATGTCAAATGCAATTGCATCAATTAGATATCCAATATCTCTTCTACACTTTACTCTACCAGTAGCAACTCCAACTGCACCATAATCAAAGTCTGGACCATAATATCCAAATGGACCATCAGTGCTGGTGATAAAACCTACAATTTCATTGGCAATGAATTCCTTGTTTCTAACCAGTAGATTTGCAGCATCAAGGAATCTACCAGGAATGTTATATTTTGAAGATAATACAGAGTAGGCAAAACCTACATTATTGTCACCATCTACAACTTCACCACCAATTCTTACATCACCTTGAACATCTAAGGTTCTAGTTGCAACATTGGTTCCAATTGCAACTAATGGTTGAATAGTTTTTACGAAATCTGTTCCAAGAGTTCCATATACTTCTTCTGATGAGAAGTACTCAGAAGCAGAAAGGACAGTTCCTGCTATACCTACATCTAATTCTCCAGTTGTGGTAATTCCTAAAACATTCAGATTATCAATTGTTGAGATTCCTACTCTTTCTTCTCCAATGGAAGCAAAGTCAATAGTAGAGATCCCAACTACAGACTCTCCAATAGTTGCAAATCCTACAGTTGCAATACCAGAAAGTAATTGTGAAATTGTACCAATACCAATTGTTGAAACTCCAACAGTTTCTGAATCAATAGTTGCTGTTGTGACACTTGCAATGCCAATTGTGGCAATTCCAGCATATACATCAGTTACAGTTGCAAATCCAACTGTAGCAACTCCGATTGTAGCATCAGTTATATTTGCAAATCCAACTGTGGCAATACCAGAATATAGGGTGGTGACAGTAGCAAATCCTACAGTTGCAATGCCAATATTGGCATCAGTTACATCTGCTAAAGATATTGTTGCAATACCAATATTAGCATCAGTTACATCTGCTAAAGTTATTGTTGCAATTCCAATTGCAGCATCAGTTATGGTTGCAAATCCAACTGTGGTCAATCCTACTGTGGATTGTAGGACATCTGAATACTCAACTGTTGATATACCAACTATCTCATGAGTTACAGTAGCAAATCCAACTGTTGATACTCCAACAGTCTCTGCAGAAATATCAGCAACTGCAACTGTTGCAAATCCTGAGATTGTGGCAAAGGTCATGGATGTGAATCCTTGAACCCTTGCGTTCTGTAAAATGTCTAAATTATATTCAGGAACAGTAGAACCAATACCAACAGAACCAAGACCAGTTATAACTACTGATTCTGGAGCAAATACATTGACTTTAAATTTATTGGTTCCAGGATCTTCATCAATACCAATACCATCAGTTACATATACCTTACCATCTACATCTAATTCAAAATTTGGTGCTGCTACATTAACACCTAGTCTATCTCCAACAGTCAGATTTGTTTCTACATTAGCATCACCAACAACATCTAAACTAAAATCTGCTAGAGTTTTACCTATTGCTACTCTTTTTGTTGTAGAATCAGCATATAATGCTTCTGTTCCTACACCAAGACCTGTTCTAACTACAAAATAGTTTTCTTGTGATGCCATAATCGGGTTCCACTATCCCCCTTTTGATTTATTTATAAGAACTCAAGCAGTTCTCATAATGTAAGCAAGAGCATAGTATGGTGGTAAGTTAGCATTAGTTCCAGATGAACCATTACTATCAATAGAGATGCCAGTGGTGTTTGAATCAACAGAGATGCCAGTGGTGCTTGAGGTGGTTCCTGAGTTACTAACTGACATGTTGTGGCAAGACCCATCAGCACCAGCACAAATCCCACCACCATCAACAATGTTACTATTAACTGTATGAGCGTGACCATCATCAGTAATGCTGTGAGTATGTCCAGTATCAGTAATGCTGTGAGCGTGAGAAACAACAATTGCATCTGCACTACCACCAGTTGCTCCTGCAGAAAGTCCTGGATATGTAGTATCTCCAGTTCCACTGCTAGCACCAACAACAAATCTGTTTCTTAAGTCTGGAGTTCCATTTGTTCCATCACATAGTGCCCAGTTTGAAAGATCTCCAGTCCCAATAGAAGATGCTGCACCAGACCAAAGAATAATTCCACCAACAGGAATTGTTCCATATCCATGAAGTGTTGTTGATGGTGGAACAATTACTTTTCCACCAGCAGAATTCAAGTATAAGTTATCTGATGTGGTAGTAATTGTGGTTGCTGAAGAGAGACCAACTGTAACATTACCAATTGTTGCATTATTATTAACTAACAGGTTATTTCCAACTGCAACTCCCCCAGAAACTACAACAGCAGCAGTTGTTGAGTTAATTCCTGGTTGAGTGTTTCCAAAAGTTGCTATTCCAACAAATTCAGACTCACCTTCAACAGTTAATTTTTGTAATGTAGTTATTGCAGTGGATGCATCTAAAATATCATTTACAATTAAAGTATTAACTTCAAGGGTATCTGCTACTTGAGTATCTTCATCCTCTACTGGAACACCAACTGCAGTTTGATCTCCTGTAATTGCATCAAACTTAGTTCTTCCAATAAAGAACTCTCCATTGCTATTCATTCCAGTGTAAACAACTAGTCCACCTTGAGAAACTAAAGATTGTGAAGTTAATATCTCATCTTCATTTAAAATTCTATCTTGGTTTGATGGCATACCAGTAGAATAGTTACCAGGACCAAAACCAACATATTCAAATGTATGACCTGATGCTCTAAGAATGGAGTTTCTTCTAAGTTCAATTGGAACTACTGAAATTCTCTTAATTGCAGATCCAGTTAAGTGTGAAACTATTCTGGTTCCTAACTGACCTCTCTTAACATAAATTTCACCACCAGAAACTTTAGTCACCAACATAATTTCAGTATTTACCTGAATTATGTCTCCTTTTTGCAATCCATAAATGCTTGATACTAAGAAGTTAATATCAGATACTGAAATTGCTTGATTTGTTTTTGACTTATATCCATCATAAAGGGCAAAATGTCTTGATGCTAGATTTTCATTTTCAACAGTAGTTTCTTTTTGATTAGATGAAAGACCATATGCATAAACTCTATTTGCAGCTCCAGCATCTCCTCTAACAGTAAATGATGTGATTCCAATCACATTAGAAACTGTGGATATTCCAATACTTGGATCTGATCCAATTTGGTCATCAAATAATACTTTATTTCCAACTGCAAAATTATGTGGTTGCTGAGTTATAATAGTTGTTGTATTAGTTCCAGAATCATATACTGCTCCATCTGGAGAAGTTTGTAGTTGATATCCTGGACCACCAAATAAGATAACAGATTGCTCTGGAGTCTCTGGAATTCCTAGATTATTATAGTATGTTATAGTATTTGATGTTACTGACTTAATCAAGAAAGTTCCATTATTTCTTGAATTTTCACACCCAAGTATTTGAATAGTGTCTAAATCAGAAGAATCTTGATTTGTAGTTGTAACAATAACACTTGCAGTATTTGAAGATCCTGGAATTCCTCTTAATGTTAGGGAATCTCCAACAGTATATCCAGAACCAAAGTTTTGAATTGCAACAGTATCTACGCTATTTGAAGCAACTGTTATTGTTGCAGTTGCATCTTGCCCAGTTCCACCACAAAGAGGAATATCATAATAAGTTCCATTTAAGAACCCAGATCCACCAGAACTAATAGTCAGTCTCTTAATACCACCTAATCCATGATTTGTTGCAGTTGTTGCTGTACAAACACCAACTGGATCAAATGTTGTTGTGTCTTGATAGGTAGTAATTCCAGTGATTACTTTTCCTAGATTAAAATCTGCTAAGAAAGATGATACAACTTCCTTAGTACTGCTATTCTTGGGATCATTAACATTAACTATACCAATAGTTGATCTAGATGCTTTTGTAATTGTTCCTTCAGGGTCTGAGTTTGGATTATCCTCATCAACCTTTGGATACAATCTTTCAATACTTTGAGATAGTTTGTATGTATCTGTATCAAATGGAGTTACAGTTGGAACATTTTTAAATGCATTAACTGTTACATGATAAATTCCATCAGAAATTCCTTGCTCATAAGAAGTGATGGTGTCAATGTCATAAAGTTGATAATCATTTTGTACAGATTTCTGAACAAAGTATGGCAAACTATTTCTGTTTGCATCATAGATTGTATAAGGTGGAATTCTATAGTTTGAAGTTTGAGCACAATCTCTTACAGTTAACCAAGATTCTGCAGTAGAAATGCCAACTGTAATTTCTCCAGGATCTCTAGTTATTGCATAAGTAAATCTTAATTCATTAACAACTGATGCAACCGTGAATTCTCCATTATATCCAGTTCCAGTACCAAGACCCACTGGAGCAGGTTCTGCAGAACTCTTTAAGTCATAAACTTTTATAGAATCTCCAACTTTTAAGTTGTGTGGTTTACTCGTTACAATGGTAACAAATCCAGCACTATACCATGCATCAACAATTGCACCATTATTTCTAATTAAGGATAATTCATTGTTTGTAGCAGAAACTAAATCAGTACTTTCTGCCTGTGGAAGTAAAGAACTTAGAGCATTTGATGCCCTCTCAATAATAAAACCAGAGGTGATATCAGAAGCAGCTGAAGATTCTTTAGGGATAAAAATTCTAAATCTATATGCTTTATCTTCATTTACTCTACTATCTAATGTTCTCTTGATGTATGAAAGTGGTGCACTAACTGTGGCAAGATTGCTAAAGAATGAAGTTGCACCAGAACCCACAGAGTTTACTCCAACATACCAATTTTGATTTGCTGAGTCCCACTGAATTGGGTGACCAACATCTCCAACATTCTTCTCATTAATAGAACTTCTGAAGAATAGGTTTCCAGTAGCAAAACCTACTTGGTTTTTAATATCTACTACAAAAACATCATTTTCTGCATTATTTACATTATCATATAATTTAATTCCAGTTCCACCAGTTAATCTAATATTATACAGTTTATCATGTTCTATGCCATCTGGAAGAACCCCATTTTTTGCAATTATTTTTCCAGAAATTCCAGTGGAAATGCCAGTTATTCCAGATAAAGTAATTATATTGGTTGTGGTGTCAATTGTATTGATATCATATTCAATTTTGTATGATGGGGTAATGGGAATTTGATATTCTACGTTAGCTGCTCTATAGTATAGAACATCTTGGTTTTTACCACCTACAGTAAATCCTCTAACTTTATTAGTTGGTGGAGAAAGTAAGTCTGTAAGATCTTTAAAATATACCCTAGTATTTTGATTTGATGCTGCAAGTGAATTTGTTAAAGATGCATCAAGTTTTTCATATCTAATAACATTATCTGTTGCTGGAAGTTCTTTTGGTTGAAGTATATGAGTGATGTACGCATGATTATCTTTAGATAAAGCGTCTTTCTTATATTTTGATGAAAATAGTGCATTTTGACCAAAATTACTGTTTGAGTTAGTAATTGATTGGTCACCACCAATGTCAGCAACAAATTGCTTTGCATATCCAATAGCAAAGATAGAAACACACTGAATGAATGCATCATTAGATGCTTTTATGTGGAAAGTTTCCCATTCAGGTCTATATCTTGCTCTTGATGATTGGTGCAAGAATTTGTCTACACCAAAATTAGTTTGGAATTTATATGCTCCAGAAGTTGCATCATATTCTGCAAATGCTCTATCATCCTTTTGTAGAGAAATTCCAGTAAATTGTGCTGTGACCATGGATTTAAATCCTTTGGCCTTTGATCCATCTGCATGGAGACCATTCATACCATAAACAGACTTCAAACTACAGTTGAAGACGTATGGAGATGCTGAGGCAACAGTATCTGAGATTACTTTTACTGATGCTCCAGTTACACTTGGGTTTAGAGTCTGAGTAGGAACATTAGATAGTAAATATGTAAATTCTGTTTCGCTTGTTACCTGAGCAACAACAAAATTTCCATTATACTCTAATTCTGAAGTTGGACCTTCAGCCTGAGCTAATCCAGATATGATAATTGGGGTGAATGGTGATAGATTGTGTGGTGATTGAGTCTGAACAGTGATTACAGGAGTTCCAGATACACCATTTCCAGAAATTGCTGATGTAATAATGATAGAACCAGTTCCAAGTTCACCAACAATTCTATTTTCATCCACGTTTGGTTGGAAATTGTCATATCCATCAATAATGCTTCTTGAGGACTGAGCACCAAATCCCTTACTTAGTTTATAGTAGTAGTTTTCTAAATCAGTATGACCAGTGCTGGTATTATTTTTTACTATTACATTAGTATCGTCTGCATATTCAAACGCAGTAAGTTTGTGGTGTGAAAAGTTCGGTACAGTTGTATTTGTTGAATAATTATTATATACTTTTCCAATTGGATCACCATCAAAAATAGTAAATCCAAAGATATAACAAGCACCAGTTAGTTTGAATATGGCTGCTGGATCAATATTGGCATCTACTGGACTTGGAACAAATTTTGGTCTTATCTTTGTCTTTCTTAAATCATGAGCAACAAGAGAAGTTCCCTTTGGTACTATGACGCCACCATCTACACTATTATAAATGTATAATTGGTTTGCAGGATCATTAATATCAAAATTAGTGGAAACGTTAAATTCAGTAATAGTTCTGGTGGCACTATTTACATCCTTTAATACGTTGGAACTATCTACCCAATATCCAGGTCTGTTGTCAATAAAGTGAGTTCCTGGGGAGAGTAAAATGGTGGTTTGGTCAAAAAGATCATTATTAGTTCCAGGAACATAAGAGAATCTTGCAGCTTCAATTAATGCCCTTTGAATGGTTTTAAAAGGTCTTAACCTTGAGTTTCCCCTATTATCAATAGAATCTGAAGCATCTAACTCATTTGGATCAACATATAGGGTATTACCATTGAGATTCTTCAAAAAGTTCTCTAATCTCGCTAAAGGCATTTTAGAGTATCCTTACGTATTTTCTTCTGTCTTATTTATCAATAAATACCATTACCAATCTTTTGTAATTTATGGCAATTAGCACAAATACTGAGGCTTTGATATCTATATACCAACAAACAATATCCTCAAATACAGATCAAATTGCACAAGTTGAAGCAACTGAAACTGGATTTTCTTCTCAGTTGCCAGATGGGACGTCGTTTAAATTATATGGTATTCAAGAAACTTTAAATTATTTTGGGGAACCAATTCAAAAAATAGATGCTAGAATTGTAGAACTAAACACCCAAATAGCAGGTTTACAAAGTACAATTCTCAATGTTGGTCAAACTGCAAACTCCTGTGGATGTGGAGGATCTGTTGGTTTTGGTACAACAGGAGTTCCATTCTTTCTTGGAATCAATACAACAACAGTTTTGCAAGATTCTGTCACTTATAGAGGATATTCTTTTACATCCCCAAATCCATTTTCTGCAATTAGTGGAACACTAACTTCAGTAAATGCTGGAATTGGAACTGAGGACTTAACCTCACAATCTTCAATTGGAATTTATTATGGTGATGTTGGAGTTGCTAGAACAACATTACCAATATGTCCTGGTGTAACTGATTGCACTGGATATGCAACATCAATAACAAATCTAACAAATCAGATAACTCCACTACAATCTGAAAGAAATGCTCTAATTACTAAAGTTAACTATTTGAAAAAAGAAAGAATCAGATATAGTATTAGAGAATATGGGTTTAATAGACAAAAAGAAGAATTAAATGCTGAAATAGGAGTTAGCAACTCTATTATAAATTTCCTCCAAGACCCTGCTAATGAGGAATGGTTATAAAAACCCTAGGAGCAATTTTTACCCAGAATTTTTTTTGCCCCTTTTTTGGAATTAAAAGTCAATTTTGAAATAGGAGTGGGGAGACTTGAACTCCCACGACCTTGATGGTCAACAGATTTTAAGTCTGGTGTGTCTACCGATTCCACCACACTCCCAAAGTGGGAAGAGATTTCTCTCCTCCCTGCACTTCCTTCACACTTGGATAGTATAAGTCAAACCCCTTTGACTGTCAACCATCATAAGCAAGTTCACCTCTGAGTTCTGCAACCTTGGCAGTTGCAAAACACTCCACACAAGTCCAGAAAGTTTCACCACTGACC
>Ga0255778_10001456_pt1 | contig 21281 bp, 25 predicted proteins | sample 071ome_31_FD_179976 | JGI IMG/M metagenome (GOLD analysis project Ga0255778, IMG submission 179976) | Coastal salt marsh microbial communities from the Groves Creek Marsh, Skidaway Island, Georgia - 071405CT metaG (version 2) | ecosystem: Environmental > Aquatic > Marine > Intertidal zone >...
TACTAGCAAAAGAGTGCGAAACTGTAGACCCAATTGACTGGGGTGAACTTAATATTACAGAAGAACAAGCCTATATAATGATGGCAACACATGTTCTTGAAATGGAAAGAAATCACTTGACAGATGGAGCAATTATTGTTAAACTACTAGTAGAAAACTTTGTATTAAATTTAAAACTGTTAGGAAAACAATGAGAACAATCGTAGATAATAAAGCTATGCTTACTAACACGATGACTGATGTAAGCGTAGAATCTGAAGTGGACAACTTTAAAGAGCATAAGTCGTTTAATGCTTTTGTTGCTACTAATAAAATACAAATGAACTGGAACGGACGAGTGTATGTCGGCAATGCGCACGGCATGGAATTTACATCAGAAGGTCCGCGTGTACGTTATATTAAGGAGAGTCGTTAATGCCTATACCAGAAAGAGTTTATGTTCCAACAAGTAGAGATCCTGGCAAAGGACATTTTTATGTGAGTTTAATTAAAAGTGGTTTACGTTTAGCAGGCTGTTTAATTGCTGCTTACACAGGATCGGTTGTAACATTAGCATTATTTTTTGCTGGTGCAGAATTTTTAGGAATTGCAGAGGAGATAGTATAATGCCACTAATTCCAATGGTCGTTGAGCAAGAGCAACGCGGAGAACGTTCTTACGATATTTACAGTCGTTTAATGAAAGATCGTATTGTGATGCTACAAGGAGTTGTAGAAGATTATAGTGCAAATTTAATTGTAGCACAACTATTGTATTTAGAAAGCGTAAATGCAGACAAGCCTGTTAAAATGTTTATTAATTCTCCTGGAGGTAGTGTAACAGCAGGCCTTGCAATTTACGATACTATGCAGTTTATTAAATGCCCTGTGCATACCTATGTAATGGGTCAAGCGTGTTCTATGGGATCGTTTTTAGCACAGGCAGGAGAAGCAGGCAAGAGATTTGTATTACCCGAGTCACGTACAATGATCCACCGTGTTAGTTCTGGTACTCCTGGCACAAGTGGCAGTGTGCATGTGCAAGAACTTCAGTTTGAAGACGCAAAGCGTCATTACGAAGAGTCGCAAAAAATTAATAAGCGTCTAACAGAACTTTATGTTAAGCATAATACAGCAGGTAAGACTTATGAAGAACTATTTGAAACAATGAAGTTTGACACTTTTTTAACAGCACAGGAGGCAGTTGACAATGGATTCGCAGACAAAGTCATCACAAGTCGCTGATACAGTAGCAGCAATTAAAGGTATACCCACAAAAGAAGAACTGTATAATCTTTTAAAGAACGAAATTGTGGAAATTACCTTTACAAAATTAAATGGTGAAGAACGTGTGATGCCTTGTACATTACAAGAATCTTTTTTACCTCCAGCCAAAAAAGATGATCCTCTTACACAAAAAAAAGTGCGTGAAATTTCGGATAAGGTTATTGCTGTTTGGGCTATTGAAAGCAAAGGTTTTCGTAGTTTTAGATATGATCGTGTAAAAAATGTTAAGGTAATGAAATTATACGATTATTATGGAGCAAACTAATTGAAAAAGATTACGGTAATTGGTAGAGGAACAGCAGGCTGTATTAGTGTAGCCTGTCTAGCAAATATTTCCAATTATCATAACTTTGAAATAGAATGGATATACGATCCTGACATCAGTCCACAAGCAGTAGGTGAAGGAACTACTTTAGACGTTGTCAACATGCTAGGTGAAAGTATAGGATTTGGCTGGCCTGATTTAAATACGATAGATGGTAATTATAAAAGTGGAATCCGCAAAATAGGATACGGCAAAGATGTCGACTATATCCACAAGTTTAACACTCCAGATGTTGCAATGCATTTTAATGCAGTAAAATTGCAAGATTTTATAGAACAACGCATCAAAGAAAATTATAAAAACATTACAATAATACGTGACAACATTCATAATATAAAAATCACAAGCGACTATGTAATAGATTGTTCCGGTAAACCTACAGACTATTCTGATTTTGTGTTAACAAAATATATACCCGTTAATAGCGTACACGTAACCCAATGCTATTGGGACAGGCCTATGTTCGATTATACTCTTACAGTTGCTCGCCCGTATGGTTGGGTGTGGGGTATTCCACTACAAAATAGATGTAGTATAGGCTACATGTACAATGATACAATTAGCTCATTAGATGAAGTAAAAACAGATGTATGTGAAATTTTTGAAGATTTCCATTTGACACCTAGCTTCGACACTAATAGTTTTAGTTTTAAAAATTATTATAAAAAACAAAATTTTACTGAAACAAAATGTTTTAATGGTAATGCATCTTTCTTTTTAGAACCCTTAGAAGCAACATCTATAAGCACAATGATTACTGTTGCTCGTTTAGCAGCAGGATATGTGCTAGGCATACACAGTTTATCCCACATCAATGCAGTTTATGATATAAAAATTAAACAAATAGAAAATATGATAAACATGCACTACCTTGCAGGAAGTAAATACAACACAGAGTTCTGGAGTGAAGCAACCCGTAATGCTCAAGAATTATATAGCACACGGTTTTATGATGATAAAGAGTTTTTAGAATTTTATCAAAATGTAAAAAACAGTGACAATTCTATAAAAAATAGGTTGACTTCCAAGGAGTTTTTATCGTATAATAATGATACAGAATACGGTACCTGGAGTTTGCATTCATGGTATCAAAACATAAAAGCGTTGGCTTTAGAAGAAACTTTAGATAGTTTCACACAAAGGTGAAAGGACAAATGAAAAAACTTTTGACAACAGTAAGTTTAATTTTAGCGACGGCGGCTCCCGCTCTTGCTGAAGGTAATAGTAGAGCTACTATCCAAGATCATTATACAACCAAGGTTTATGAAACACCTTATACTCAAGATGTTTGTAAAACTGTAGATGTACCTATATACGGACATCGAGGCGGCGGTGCTTCGGCAGCTGATGTTTTGGGTGGAATGATTATTGGTGGACTTATTGGAAAAGGTGTTACTAACAAGGACAATGGTGCTGCTGCCGGTGCAGTAATCGGAGGTATGATTGCTGCGGATAAAAATCAAGGCAAAGAAGAAATCATAGGATACAGACAAGAAACAAGATGTGATAAAGTTACACGATATGATAAAGAGTATAGAGAAGTATATTCTCACTCTACTGTAACTTTTTGGGATAACGGTAAAAAATATTCACTTCGTTTTCAGAAGTAATTATTAATTACTAAGTAATTTTATATTCCTCGGTGGCGCAGCGGTAGCGCAGAAGACTGTTAATCTTTTGGTCGCTGGTTCGAATCCAGCCCGGGGAGCCAAATAGGAGAGTTGGCTGAGTGGTCGAAAGCGGCACCCTGCTAAGGTGTTGAACGTGTAAAGCGTTCCGAGGGTTCGAATCCCTCACTCTCCGCCATGCGGGTATAGTATAATGGTATTATCGCAGCCTTCCAAGCTGAGGATAGGAGTTCGATTCTCCTTACCCGCTCCAAATTTAAGGAACTGATATGAACGTTTATGAAAATGCTATTGGACCTAATGTATGTTCTGAAATAAATTATCTTTTGAAGAATAAAGATATCCAGTGGTCTCACAATGCAACAACTTCATATACAGATAGCGATAATTTATATGACTATCACTTTTATCATGTTTTGTACGACGAAACACCTAAAAGTCAATTGTTTGCACCATTTTATCTTATGTTTTTAAACTGTTTGGATAGTGCTGGACAAAAACTTGACACTTTGTTTCGACTTAGATTAAGTATGCACACTGCACTTCCTAATCGAGTAGAGCACGAGCCTCACGTTGATGGCCATGAGCCTCACATCACAGGAATACTTTACATTAATGACAGCGACGGCGACACAGTTGTTTACAATGAAAAGTACGATATGTTATCAGGTAAGTCTACAAAAGATTATTTACAAAAAATTAATCTTACAGAACAAGGTAGAGCATCTCCAAAACAAGGTACGTTTATTACATTTGATGGATTACAATACCATAATGGATGCACACCTTTAAAAACACAAACAAGGATTTTAATGAACTGTAATTATAAACCAAAATAGTTACAATCAGACAATAAAAAGAGTAAATAGATTATGCTGGTTTAGCTCAGTTGGTAGAGCAGGGGTTTTGTAAACCTCAGGTCGGGAGTTCGAGTCTCTCAACCAGCACCATTTTTGAAAGTTGTAGATGTATAAACCTTTACCTGATAGTGTTACAATAAAAAAATCCGGTATACACGGGTTAGGACTTTATTGTATTAAACCTTTGCAAAAAGGCATAGATTTAGGATTAAGTCATTTTTATTGGGGTGAAGAGTTAATGCGGACGCCGCTTGGTGCTTTTTATAACCATAGTGAAACTCCTAATATTGAAAAGATACGAAAAGATAGTAGGTTTTTTATTGTAACTCTTAGAGACATATGGCCCGGAGAAGAACTTACTTGCAGGTATACATTTTATGAAATTTGAGAAATTACAGTGTGGACTTTAGTATATATAGTTTTTATAGGTTTAGAACTAGAATCTAAAGTAATAGATACCTACGAAACAATGTTTGATTGTTTTTACGCTAGAGAAATACTGTCAGCAAAAGCAGGCGGATCTGATGGATATTTTCCGCCCAACAGTCAGGCAGTTTGTGTTTTTAGAGATAACAAATCTTTATAAATACTTTACAATGTTCAAAGCGGTAAAAGAAATTATCTGGCATTTGACTTGCGCTAACTGCAAGGGCTGGTTTACTTTTGCCACAATGGACGAACGGTATTGTATAGATCGAGCAACTTTTTATTGTCCACACTGCGGAACTAAAGCTAGATGTGAAAAAAAGGTTGACAAACAGTAATAAATAAGTTATAGTATAAACATACTAAACAAAGGAATTTTAAACATGATCAAGACAGTTACAACACAATTATGTTGGTGCCCACCAAAAAGGCGGGGCTTGTCTTGACGTGACTTTTAAAACGTCGACGAAGCCCCTAGCATTAAGTTGTTAGGGGCTTTTTTTATGGGTGTGAAGTGTTACGGTAGCACGGCGGTCTCCAAAACCGCAAGCCGGGGTTCGACTCCCTGCACATCTGCCAACTCGGTGTAGCTTAGTCTGGTAAAGCGCCTGGTTTGGGACCAGGAGACCGTAGGTTCGAATCCTACCACCGAGACCAATTTGTGGGTGTGGCGGAATGGTTACGCACCGGATTGCAAATCCGTATAATGCAGGTTCGAATCCTGTCATCCACTCCAATTTCTTTAATAATTATTAGTATGCGTATACAAAGTTTTTTTCCAACAGCATTCTGCACTGTAGAGAACCCTATTCTAGCACACACTCTTTATCCACAGGTTAAAGCAATATTAGATTCTACAGAAAAAACAGAGTTCATGGATTATCATTCAACGTTTGATCCTACTAAACCGATAGAAGAACGTTTCGAACTATCGAAAGAGATCGAACAGTTTAAAACTTGGGCTCATCAAACAGGATTAGAATTTTTAAATAGCATAGGATATCAAACTGACTGGATAGCAACAAAAATTAAAATAGAGTTTAATAGGATGAACGTTGGCGATAGGCACAAGAAACATGTTCATGCTGGTAGTTTGCTTACAGGCACATTTTATTTGCATGTACCAGAAGGCAGCAGTCCACTAGTTGTACACGATCCTAGGCTTAACAGAGAAATGGTTCCTTATCCTACACGCCCTACAGAGTATACAAGTTATAAAGAAGTAATAAACGTCAAAGCAGGCACTCTTTGTTTAATGGAAGGTTATGTGCCGCACGAAGTTGACGTAAATCAGTCAGAAGGAAGAACATTAATTATGTTCAATATTGTAAATGCAAATTAGAAATGTTTATCCGTGTGCATTAGGTACAGCATACAACCCTTTTTTAGCCGCTAAGTTATTGCCGGTATGTAGAAAGATATTAGAAGACGAAGAAAAACTAAGTCCTTACTTAGGTTACAAGTCCACATACGATCCTGCACGTTCGCTTGACGATATGATTGATATACCACAAGAACTTGTAGACTTTAAAGAATTTGCTCTTAAAGAATGTACAAACTATCTCAAGCAACTAGGATATATGACAGATGTTTTAAATTTAGAAATACAACTAGCCGTAAACAAAATGGAATACGGAGATTCACATCAAACTCATGTACATCCTGGAGTGCTAGTGACTGGTACATTTTATCTTAGCACACCTAAAGGCAGCTCTCCTTTGTATGTTGCTGATCCTAGGACACTGCGTCAAATGAATACTACACCTCTTGCTTACGAAACAGACTATACTGCTGATATAGTTGACATAGATGTAAAAGAAGGTACCCTTGTGCTTATGGAAGGTTATATGGGACACGGTGTCCGTAAAAACTTGTCAGAAGAAAGAATAGTTTTAATATTTAATTTGGTTGACAAACGCTAGATAGATGTTATACTATATGCATAGTTAAGAAACAGAGGCACAATATGAGGGACATTTGGGTAATTAGCGATACACACTTCAACCACGAAGCGATCCTTAAATTTAAGGATTACGCAGGCAAACCTACAAGACAGTTTGCAAGTGTGGCTGAAATGAACGAGTGTATGCTTGACAACTGGAACGATACTGTTAAAGACGGTGATACCGTTATTCACTGTGGCGATGTTCTCTTTGGCGAAAACAAAGTTACTTGGCTAGAAAACAACTTTATGAAGTTACCAGGTAAGAAGAAATTGACATTGGGCAATCACGACAATGTAAAGTTTTTAGCACCGTTCTTTAAAGACATACAATACTGGTACAACATTGATAACCTTGTGTTTACGCACATGCCGTTACACCCGCAAACACTAGGTGAAAAGTTGCGCTGGGACGGAAAGGATGTTGTAAACGTACACGGACACATTCACAGCAATCCTTCACCGGAAGGACCTTACAAATGTGTTTGCGTAGAACAGATTGATTATAAACCTATAAATTTGGAGGCATTGAGAGATGAAACTGTCTAATTTTGAATTAACAGAAACTGAAGTCCCAAAAGGTGTACAAGCAATTTTAGACTTTGGTGCATATCAACTTAGCATTGTCAAGAACGAAATGTCTTACGGCAATAAGCAAGGACTTTATGAAATTGCTGTTTTTGACAGTAGTTCTGAGCAGGTTAGCCTGCCTGGCATTACTGAAGATCATGATACTATAAAAGGATACTTGACAATTCCAGAAGTTGATGCTATTATATTAAAAATGGTAACAATAACTGGAAAAGATCCGGTACAGATATGAAAAAATACGGACCTAAATATCTAAAGCCTACCTCCTTTGATCCTAAAGATCATTGGATGGTAGGTGTTGTTTGGCCTATGCAAGGTAGCAAAGGCAAAGAGTATAGTGTAGAATTACACGACAAAGGGTTTAACTGTGATTGTACAGGCTTTGCATTCCACGGTTATTGTAAACATTCAAAAGCAGTATTAACACAAGTAGAGAGGGCAATGGCATGAGAACACAACCACAAGATATTATCCAAAAACTTGAAGCAGACAACAGTCGCTTGGGCAAAGAAGCAATTCTAAAACAAGCACACGAAGAAGGACTACCAGAGTTCTTTGAAGGTCTTACAATGGCACTAGATCCGCTTGTAACATTTGGTGTCAAGCAAGTGACAGAGCTTGATAACGAATGGGCAGGACAAGGATGCGAATGGTCTTTGTTCAAAGAACTTGCAGATAAACTTATTGCAAGAGAACTTACAGGCCACGCTGCTCGCGATGCAATTAATCTTATTAAAAGCACTTGCACAGTAGAACAATGGAACGGTTGGTATCGTAGAATTCTTATCAAGGACCTACGCTGTGGTGTAAGTGAAAAGACTGTAAACAAAGTAGTACCAGGTACTGTGCCTGTGTTTACTTGTGCCCTTGCTCATGACAGTGCCAAGCACGAAAAGAAAATGACTGGCAAGAAACAAATTGAAATCAAACTTGACGGTGTTCGAGTACTGGTTGTTATTCACGATGTAAACGGCAACAAGATTGAAATGTACAGCCGCAACGGAAAACAGTTTCACAACTTTGATCACATCATTGAAGAAATTCGTGCAGTAGTACGTGAGTATCCTGTACCTTATCCGCTTGTGCTAGACGGTGAGGTAATGAGTGCTAACTTCCAGGATCTAATGAAGCAGGTACATCGCAAGGATAATGTAGAAGCAAACGATGCTGTACTGCACTTGTTTGATACGATCCCACTAGGCAACTTCCTAAACGGTTCTTGGGACAAGCCACAGAGCTTTCGCAGTCTTATTACCAAGCATTGGGTAGAAGAACACAAAGCAGTTTTAAAGCACGTACAAGCACTTGATTGGGAAGATGTAGACTTAGACACCCAAGAAGGACAAGAACGCTTTGTAGCGTTAAATAAAGCGGCTGTAGACGGTGGATATGAAGGTGTTATGATTAAGGACGTTGATGCTCCTTATGAATGCAAACGTACTCATGCATGGCTAAAAGCAAAGCCATTTATTGAAGTAACATTGGAGGTTAAGGATGTCGAAGAAGGAACAGGACGAAACGAAGGACGCCTTGGCGCATTGGTATGCGCTGGAGAAGATGACGGACGAATGGTCCAAGTCAATTGCGGGAGCGGGTTTAGTGACAGCGATCGCGATAGTTTTTGGAATAGTCGTAGCTCACTTATTGGGCAATTGGTAGAGGTTAGAGCAGATGCTATTACGCAAAATCAAGACGGTACTTATTCGCTTCGTTTCCCGAGGTTCAAAACCTTCCGAGGATTTGAAGTCGGAGAGAAAATCTAACGTAGTACGTTGGGATCTAGAAAAAGAAGGTTGACTTTTATAGAATATAACTATATACTAGCAAAACATTGTTAGGAGATTACGCATGGCACTTCCAAAAGCAAAGAAAAAAGCACCAAGAGCAGCACCTCGTGTAAAACGCGGAGGCAAACTAGCAAGCCCAGGTTGGGAAGGCTGGGAAGAATGGTCTGGTGAACAACTTCATCGTCACAGAGAAGTGTGCCGTCAATTCTATTACGACAATTTTAAACCTGCTGACTTACATGCTTTTACCTTCAAGTGGATGACACAATCGGGCGACTATACAAAAGAACAGATTAAACATGCGAAAGCTGCTCCTAGCTATGTTTTAAGCATTACTGCTGGTATTACATCGAAGCAATTACTCGACGGTGCTCCTGACTTTGTAGAGCGTGAAAACGAGTACTGGGAGAGCCTACCTGGCACAATAGGCAGCAAGGCTCCTATAAGTGATTTTGTAAAAGATCGTGTTGCAAAAGCAATCGAAGCAGGTAGCAAAGTTGTTGAAGTTAAAAAAGAAGAAGAAAAAGAAAAAGCAAATGTATACGTTCCTACAATCCAAGAACGTTTACTAGAGCAAGCTCGCAATCAAAGTGAAGCAATTGACGAGTGGCTAGAAGGCTGGATCAAAGATGCAAATTCTTTTGATCCAAAAGGCTTTGACTTTAAAAAGCATTTTCAGGACAACGGCGTTACACAAGCACACGCACGTAAATTAAAAGGATTTTATGAAAACGAACTTGCAGACTACGATGAACTCGAACGTATGCCGACTGCTGGTCAGCTCAAAAAAATGGACGAGCATGACGCAGACCAGTGGCAACAGCTCAAAGAAGGTTATAACCACATCAAAAAAGGCGACATCAAAAAGTATCGCACGGCTATTGACGAACTACACGCAGCCTTAAACTTTGTTATTGATACTGCTAAAGCAACACGTAAACCACGCAAGGCTAAGCCTAAGAGTGCTACAAAACTTGTCGAAAAATTAAAATTCCTTAAAGTTGATAACAAGTACCAACTTGCAAGTGTATCACCAGATCAAATTGTCGGGGCAAACGAGCTTTGGGTGTTTAATGTTAAAACACGTAAACTAGGCAAGTATGTAGCAAGCAATATAGATCCTAAAGGAATGCAAAGAGACGGCACCGGACTTAGCGTAAAAGGAACAACTATTATAGGTTATAACGAAGCAGAAAGCATACAAAAAACGCTACGTAAACCTGCAGATCAACTTAAAGAGTTTAAGAGTGCAGGAAAAGTTGCACTGCGTAAATTCTTAGATGATATTGCTACAACAGACACAAAACTTAACGGAAGAGTCAATCCTGATACCGTATTGCTCAAGGTAAATTGATAAATAATTACATGAGCACCAATGAGAATTTAAAACCAGGAATAGAAGCATTAGGCAATGCAATCAACGATATCTTAAGTGATGCGTTGACTGTTGATGATGTTATCGCTAAGAGAACTGCAAACATTGAGTTTCATGCAAGTGATGACGGCAATGTTTACGGTAAAGGATTTGTTTGGAAGTACGAAAACGGCGGAGAGAAAGTTTCAATCCACCCTAATCCAAACAGACTGCACAGCACTATGCCAATTGATTTACATCAAGAAGCATGGTACGGTATTGGACGTATTCCAGTACTTAGAGCAAATGAACTAGGACCTAGTGTTACTAAGAGTTATATTACTGAAACTGGTACTCTTAAAAACTTAAACACTCAAGGTAATTTAAACCTTGATGATTTTGTACATTACTCAAGCGGCTCAGATAGATTGGGTATCAATACTGACGAACCTAACGCTACTCTTTCTATATCAGGACTAGCAAGTGAATTTATAGTTGACATTGAAGGAACTGGTACTAGAATAGGTAACTACACTAATGACAGTTTAGAAATTGTTACAGATAATACTCCAAGAATACAAATCAGCGGCACAGGGCAGATTACAATTGGAACATCTGAAACAAAAACAACAATAAACGGTGCATTAGGTATTGGTGTTTCAAACCCAGGAAATGATGCAAAAGTAAGTATTGCAGGTCCTATTAAAATACATTCTAACAGAATAACTTATGCAGACGATCGTCCTACTGAAGGTGCTTATGCAAAAGGTGATATAATCTTTAATACTAATCCAAAACCAACAGGTTATGTAGGATGGGTATGTACTAGAGATGGTACACCGGGAGTATGGAAGGCGTTTGGTCAGATTGCGCCTTAAAAATGGACTTCTTAAAAGTTTTAAAAGAAATTAAATTATGGAATTGGTCAGCCAAGGTCTTGCCTGCGTCTGCATTGGTGTTTATAATTGCAGAAAGATGTTTTGGTTTAGAAACGCTAATGGATCAAACTATAGTTGTTGTAATTACTGCATTCGCTAGTATCGCTGTTTATTGGTGGTGGTGGACAATGCAAAACATAAAAGACGCTATGACACATATGGCCGCTGCATCTAAAGAGTTTGCAGAATTAACTAAAAATCTACGAGAGATTAATAATGATCTGGGCAATAGGAAACGGCCAGAGTAGGATAGGCATTAATTTAAATTCATTACAAGGTACTACAGTAGGGTGTAATGCACTACACAGAGACTTTCAACCTGATCACTTGATTTGTGTAGACAGAAGAATGGTCAAAGAAGCATTAGATGCTGAGATCAAAAGTATAATTTACACAAGAAAAGACTGGCATGAAAATTATCCTAGATCGGATAAACTAAAAGAAGTGTCAAAGCTACCTTATAAAGGCACCGAACGACCAGACGATCCTTTCCATTGGGGGAGCGGACCTTACGCTGCACTGTTAGCGGCAAAACTAGATACAGACGTACATATGATAGGGTTTGATCTATATAGTGCAGATAAAAAAACTAATAACATATACAAAGATACACCACACTACAATTCAAGCGATAAAAGGGCTGTTGACCCTAGATATTGGGTATGGCAAATAGCCAAAGTTTTCCAAATATACAATAGACGCACATTTACTATCTATCAAGATGATGATTGGATTCAACCAGAAGCCTGGAAATATCCTAACGTAAAGGTTGACAAGATAAGTAAACTAGTATAATATATACACAGTGGTCTTATATGCTCATCCCACTTTAAATATTCTGCGCATCAAACTTACTCTAGTATTATAGGAGGCAAGAGATGAGTAAACATTACAGTACAAAACATTACGGACACAACATTGGTCTGTCAGCAGTGTTCAGACAGCCTAACGCAGATCATTCACACTGTCATTTGCTACATGGTTACAGTCTAGCATTTACATTTACATTTGGTTGTGATCATCTAGACAACAAAAACTGGGCAGTGGACTTCGGCGGACTTAAACCTTTGAAGGCATGGCTAGAAGATAGTTTCGATCACAAAGTTGCAGTTGATATTGCGGATCCACACTTAGAAACACTACGTGAACTAGAAGCAAAAGGTCTAGCAGAGATTAGAGTATTCGAAGGTGTTGGTGCAGAGAAGTTTGCAGAACATGCATTTAACTTTGCAGACAAACTAATCCGCGAAGCAACAAATAACCGTTGTTATTGTGTAAAAGTTGAATGTGCTGAACACGGAGCAAACTCAGCTATCTACGAGGCATGATTTGGTAAAACTTGATAAATCCAAATATACTAAAGCCGAATGGCAAAAAATACGTAATGAACGGCGTAGGCAAAAGCATGAACCAAAGCCTAAGCCTGTAGTCGTTCAGGACGTCCTGCCTATACAATCAAAAGAAGCAAGTGAACGAAAAAATTATATATTGTGTTTGAAGCACGGTAGCAAGTATGATCCTGATTATGTAAACAGATTATACAATATGTGCAAAAGACATTGTACAATACCTTTTGAGTTTGTTTGCTTAACAGAACAAACACAAGGATTGGATCCTGATATTACAACAATAGCTCTACCAGGCGGATTAGCAGGTTGGTGGTATAAACCTTATATATTCAGCGAAGAACTAGGGTTAAACGGCACAATACTATATATGGATTTAGATGTTGTGTTAAGCAATAATATAGATAAACTTTTTGTGTATAGTCCTGGTGATTGGTTTATTATAAGAGACTTTACACGTTCTATGCGAGCAGGTTGGAAAAAGTATAACAGCAGTGTAATAAGATTTGAAACAGGTACTTTAAAGCATATTTGGACAAAGTTTAAAGAAAAGCCACAGCAAGTAATGCGACAGTTTCACGGTGATCAAGATTGGATATATCACATAGATAAAACTGCAAAACTTTGGCCAGATAGTTGGATACGTAGTTGGAAGTGGGAGATAAGGAAGAACAGAGAATTTGATCCTAAAACACAGCGAGGTACTCGCAAACTAAAATATATCGAAGACGTGGAGCCAGGCCCGGAATGTTGTGTTTGCGTATTCCACGGAGATCCTAACCCTCATCTTTGTGACGACCCTTGGGTGGTTGACAATTGGAAGTAAAGAGTGTATATTAATAACATGAATGATTTAAAATTTACAACAGCAGGTGACTTCTTGAAAACACAACAACGCATTGGCTTTGCATGTAAGTATATGCATCCTGATCAAACACAGAAAAAGAAACTGCTAGAAGAAATTCAACGTCCACTAAATACTCGAAGTACAACAGTACAGTGGTTGAATAGACAAACCCGTGATGTTGCTGAAGAACGACTGTGGGACATCATGGTTCATAACATACAGTCGTATTATAACTTAATAGAATATGTAGGAGGATTACCCGATGTTTTACGAATGGTTCGATTGGGGAGTGATGTACTTCCTGTTTTCACTGAGCCTACTTGGTGTTATTATTGGCAACGTCCTGATGTGGTCCGATATTGTGAAAAGCATTTCGCAAGGGTCGGCGCCCTCGCTAGGTCGCTTGATGTCAGGCTCAGTATGCATCCTGGTCAGTTTACTGTGCTGGCAAGCGACAATGATGATATAGTTGACAGGAGCATAGAAGAATTTGAATATCACACCAATGTCTTGCGCTGGATGGGATACGGCGTCACATATCAAGACTTTAAATGCAATGTACACATATCGGGTCGAAGAGGTCCACAAGGCATCAAGGACGCACTTAAACGACTATCGCCTGAAGCAAGAAACACAATCACGATCGAGAACGATGAAAACAAGTGGGGACTCGACGCAAGCCTCGAGCTTGCCGATCACTGCGCACTCGTACTTGACATACACCATCACTGGTGCCGTGAAGGTGAATACATTCAGCCCACCGACGATAGATTTGCTCGCGTAGTAGATAGTTGGCGTGGTGTGCGTCCTGTTATTCATTACAGTGTAAGTAGGGAAGACCTAATAGGAAATTATCCTACTAACATGCGTCCTAATATGGATTCGTTACTAGAAGCAGGTTACAAGAAAGCTAAACTGCGAGCGCATAGCGATTACATGTGGAACAATGCAGTTAACGACTGGGCACTAGAATTTTTACCTTACGCAGATATTATGGTAGAGTCTAAATGTAAGAATCTAGCAAGTATCGAGCTGTATAAATACTACAAAGGAGCAGATGCTGATGTCATATCTTACAAAGATGTACGGCAGAAAGTCGCCGGACCAGACCCAATCATCATCTAATAAAAATCCTAACAGAGTTTTAGGTGGGTTGCGTGGCCAAGGTGTTGACACTATGACCGTATTAGGTGAAGACGGGGCAGAACATACTATTCCGAGTCAAAAATATGTACAAGGTTTAGAAGAAAAAATTCGTAATCAAGATGCTCGTATTAGCACTCTTGAAAAGAAACTAAGGAGGGTTACGGATGCTTAAAAAATGGATAAATTCTAGAATGAAAGAACGTACATCATGGGACGGTGCATTATTAGTTGCATTAGGACTTATGGTGTTGTTTTTGGCGCCGCTTGCAAAAATAGCAGCAGGCATTGCTATCGTTTACGGTGGCTGGACTATTTGGAAGTCTGAATAATTACAATTTACCAATAGGGAGATCAGAACTAGCAGACATGTTCCACACTTGTTTGCGTTCTACTCCCTTTTTTTGTGCAAATACCTTTGCATCACAATTTTCACATACATGAAAGTAGTTATTAGTTAACCTTTTAGGATCCATTTTGCCTCTTTCACGCTGAAATTCGCTATCACAATTGTCACATCTTAGTATAACATACGTTTTAGAACGTTTGTATGCATGTTCTTGGCCGTTTTTTGATAAACGTGTATGCCGGGTCTCTACTTTATATTCTTTTATAAACATAATTATATTTACATTAAGATTATAAAATCATACGATAAATAACTGTAATAAGGAGTTCATATGTCATTTTGTACACTAACTGACGCAGCAAAAGCCCAAATTAATACAATTTGTAAAGAAAATGAGTGTTTTGCAGTCACACTAAACATCAAAGGTGGTGGCTGTGCAGGGTTCGAATACGACTGGGGTACTGTTAAACATCAACTAGAACTAGAAGAAGATGATGAAATATTTGAAGCAGGTGAAGGTAAGTTAGCAATAGGGTCACATAGCATTATGTTTTTAGTTGGAACTGTAATAGACTACAAAAAAGACATAATGGGTTCTATGTTTGACATACAAAACCCAAATGCGCAAAGTAGTTGCGGTTGTGGTGTAAGTATAAATTTTGATATGGACGCATTTCCACCAGAATATATGGATTAATCGGAGCAAGTAAATGGCAAAACAAAATGTAGACATAGGTGTTGAAGGTAATGACAATACCGGTGATAGTATTCGAGAGTCGTTTCGTAAAGTAAACGAAAACTTTACAGAACTCTATGCTGTCTTTGGTATTGGCGGGCAGATTTCACTTACTGATTTAAGTGATACACCTTCAACTTATGAAGGCAATGAAAACAAAGTACCACTTGTAAAAAGTGATGCAACTGGTATAAGTTTCTTAGAGCTTGCTAGTGATAGTGATCTAAATGCTGCCGACCTAGATAGTATAGAATTTGATTTTAGCCAAGAAGGCAAACTTGTAGTAAAAATTGGTGCTATTGATATTTCAACTGACCCGACTCCGACACTAGGTGGTCCGTTTAATGCAGGTTCGCAGCCAATTGCAAACATATCGCCAGTTGGTGACAACTCAGCTCAACTATATAATGCTGTTTATGGTACAAATATTACACAAGATGATCTTGTAATTGATAAAAAATTCGCAGATGCTAACTACCAAGTTAGACAGAGTAGAGGTAGCGGATTACGTGTAGGAGACGAGCCGCTTGATGATAGCCTATATATTATTACTATAGATAGTTTTACACTAGGTAACTGTAACTCCCCAGGACACGGACTTGATCAGCAGTCTACCGGTGCTACATTTAGATTTAATACAACTATTCCAAACGATCCACCTACAAATATTGTAGACGGACAAGTTACATACTTAAGAGTTATTGATCCGGATACTTTCAGTTTACATACAACAGAAGACGGTGCTGTATTCAATAGCGATAAAATTATTTTAGATGGTGGTAGTGGTGTTCATACTGTTACTGATACAGCATATGATCCTACATTAGAAGGGTTCTTCCTTTCTAGTGTCGCTATGCCACGTAAGAGCATTGTAAGACGTCAAGGCGACACAATGACTGGTGCGCTAACACTACACGATCATCCTGGAGAATTTGCAGGTACAGGAACACCTAACGGAGAAGATGACTTACAAGCAGCTACAAAATTATACGTTGATAGATCAGGTTCTTCTCAAGTAAGTTTGTATGTTAGTACTTACGGTAGCGACAAACAAACCGGGGTGCCGATAGGACTGGAAGGCAGTAGTGCAAAATTAGCATTTAGGACTATTAACAAAGCAGCACAAAAAGCAGAAGAAATTATGGCTGCTGGTAAGATTGAACCAGGACCTTACAGACAAATAATGACCTATGGTAATAACAGATCAAGGGCAACTGTTTCTGTGGCTACTTCTGTAGCATTTGCAAGCGGCAGAGGAAATGCAAGTGAACTACTTGTACAAAACAAAGAGTTTATACAAAAAGAAGTTATTGCTTACCTTGCAGATACTTACCCAGACTTTTCGTACGATGAAGCAACATGTGCAAGAGATGTAGGTTACATTATTGATGCAGTTAGACTAGATATTTTACGTGGTAATACTGCAAACTATTTGTCTCGCTGGTCAGGTATTAGATATTATGCAAACCCGAGTGCAAGAAAAGCAATAGGTGAACAACTTACAGAAACACTAGATGGTATTGATCATGCAAGAAAACTTGCTCTAGACGTTGTTGCAAATAGAGTAATCGGTACTAATCCAGCAGCTCTAGCAGGACAGTTATACCAAGATAGAGTGCCGCAATATGTTGATGCACTACAGGTAGCAGATGGACAAGCGGCTACTGCTATACAACAGAAATTTGATATTATTACTGAAACAATACAGGTTGGACCTTTGAGTGCAAGAGCTGTTTCAGATGGCTCTACAAGATACAGAATCAATGTTAGCAACGGCAACTTTGGATATCTTGACCAAGGTAACCCTGATAACCAAGATATTAGAGCAGGTAAAGTAATTAGAGGTCGTAAGTCAGGAGCAACTGCAAGAATTATCCAATATAATTACGAAGCAGATCCTGCCACAAGCGTAACTGTGGTAGAAACAGACGAGTTCGAAGTTGAACTTCTAGAACCAATTGAGTTTGAGGTCGGTGAAGAGCTCGAATACGGTAACTTTGTTAAAGAACGTCAAGTTACAATCAATGTTGAGTCAGGTATATACGAAGAAGATTATCCAATCAGGATGGCACAAAACGTGTCTATCAGAGGTGACGAATTTAGACGTACTATCATACGTCCAAAAGATCGTGTATCACAATCAAGATACAACCAATTGTATTTCTACAGAGACAAACAGTTTGACGGAATTACAACAGTTAACGGCGAAATAACAGAAATAAGCACAGTTAACGGTGGAAGAAATACAACAAGATCAGGCGTTCCAGGACTTCCTATTACATATACTGGTGTTGAACCTTTCCAAACAAGTGGTACAGGCACAGGCGCAAGTGTTGACGTTACAGTTAATACTGACGGTTCTGTGACAGTTGCAATAAACGCTCCGGGTGATGAATATCTTGCAGGAGACACATTTGATATTAATGATAGCGAGATTGGTAACAGTGGAGCACCTAACTTAACAATACAAGTGGATGCAATTAACGCAGGTAAACCTTACTACAACAATATTACAAACGAGATTGATGGATATTTTGGTTACCATTATCTACGCAATCCTAACCAACTAAGAAATACAGGCCCAGGTTATCAAAATGCCGGAGGTTATGAAACAGCAGTTAAAATATTAGATGATAACAAAGAATTTATACAAGAACAAGTTATAGAATTCTTAGCTGACCAATATCCTACACTGTCTTACAATGTTAGTAAGTGTAGTAGAGATGTTGGCTTAATTGTTGATGCTCTTATACTAGATCTTACTAACGGTGGTAATGAAAATGCACTAGAAGCACAAGGCGAATATTATCTTGGAGCACTACCAGTAGACGGTAGTCAAACTGTTGAAACAGAAGCAGGCATTAGACATATCAACACAGTAGCTGGCGCACTACTTTCAGGTAGTAACCCTAACATTATTTATGGAACAGGTTTAGATTATCCTACAGGTGATTTATTCCACGGAGTAGCAGAAGTAGGTTCTGCTACAGCAGTTGAAAACCTAATAGATACTGTTGCATTTGCTTTTGATCCAGCTTACAATCCGCCAAAACGTAACGACGAAATGGATGTGTTCCTAATGAGCGATGCGTGTATGCTTCGTAACATTACAGTTCAAGGACACGGCGGATTTATGATGTGTCTAGATCCAGAAGGACAGATACTTACAAAGTCTGCATATATCCAAACTGGTTCAAGTTTTGCTAAAAGTCTTAATAAACCTGCATTTAGAGGTGGCTTGCTTGCTGATGCGTTTGTTGGTAATACAGCAGTTAAAATTATTGCTAAAGGTTTCCCCGGCGGAGCAGCAGACAACTTTGTATTGCAAGTTAAATCAGACGGTGATGCAGAAGTTGATCCACAAGGACTGTTTATTAGAAAACCACAAACACCTTGTCCGTTCTATGTAGATGGCAGACGTTTCCAAGTTAACGCTATTACAGACTATGATCCTGATTTAGGTACTGCTACACTAATACTTGATAGGAGTTCAAATGACGGATTAGGATTTACAGGACTAACTAGCTCAAGCGATACTGGTAGAGACTTAGACAGTGTTAGTGACTTTGAATATAATGTTGCAAAATGTAAAAGAGATACAGAGTATGTATTAGATGCTGTATCTTATGACCTAGTATTAAACACAAACTATAACCAAGTTACAAACGGTCTTGCATACCAACGTGCAAATGCAAATGTTGTGCGCGATGATCAAGAACCGCAAACTGTTGCAGCATTTAGATACGCAGAAACACAGGTAGAATTGCTTCCTTCATATACCGGCACAGCCGAAACAAGAGGCGGAGCAGCGTTTGATGAAATTATTGATATCATCGAAAACGGTGTAGTATCTACAGACACCGCAGCAGATCCAATCCAATTTAATGTACCAGGCGTGTTGCCTACAACTAACGCAGATGATGCTGCCTCTCAACTACAAAATAACAGAAATTTCTTAGGTGCGGAAGTAACAGCATATATTGCAGATAGAGTAAATCAATTTACAAATGTGAGCCCTACTCCTAGCAGCATCTGGTATAATTTCACTTACGATGCAGTAAAATGTGAAAGAGATGTAAAATATATTGTTGACGCACTAACATACGATGTATTATACGGCGGTAATAGTGCAAGTATTGCAGCAGCAAGAAGTTACTTTGTAGGCGCAGTGAGCCAGCTTGGTGGACCTGAAGAAAGAGAACCAACAGTTGAAGCATACGAATTCCTAAAAACACATATTGCAAGTGTATTAGCAGACACTCCGGTTGCAGCAACATACGGTGCTGTTTCACAAGACTTTACTGCTGCCGCAGCAGGTTCATCAGAAATAACTGCAACTAACAACAACATAGATGAAATTATTACGGCTGTAAGAAACGCAAACTTAAACAGTTTGAGCATTGTACGCTATCCAAGTGTTGAATGGGCTGTACAGTCTTTAATCGATGCATTTGATGAAATACAACAAAATAAGTCAAGAATTGCACATTTAACAACAGAATCAATTGATGCAGTATTTCCAATTACACTGCAAACAGCTGGTAACAGATCTATTCTAGGTAACGACTTTACGCAGATTAACGACTTAGGATTTGGACTGGTTGCACTTAACGGTGCGCTATCAGAAATGGTATCAATGTTTACCTACTACTGTCGTGCAAGTTATTATGCTAAAAATGGTTCTGAAATTAGATCACTAACAGGTTCGTCTTGTTATGGTGACTTTGGTCTAGTTGCTGAAGGTTCAGATCCAAACGAGATTCCAGATGCTGTTAATCTACGAGATGACATGGCACAACCTGCCAAGATATTTACAGCCGACGTTATACTAGATTTTGATGCTCCGATTTCAGTCACAGCGGGCGAAACAATCACACAGACAGCATCTCCAAATGCAACTGGTGTTGTTACAATGAGTACTGTTGGTACAAGGGTTTATTTGACTGATGTAGAAAACAACTTTAATACCTCAGACAGCGTAAGTGGTAGTACAACTGGTGCGTTTCCTAACCCACCAAGTGATGTTAGATCAATTGGATTTACTAACAATGTAGAACAACTGAGTGCATATTTGTATGACATTCAAGTTCCGCCTAGCAACAGGGGTGAATTTGATTATTACCACGTAGCAAGAGACATTTATGCACGTTATGAAATATCTAATATCGAAGTAACGGCTGTTAATGTTGATGAATATGCTGTTGACGGCACAGGCATTCCTTACACGATAACAAGCACACTCGGCGGCGGAACTCCAACATTTACTGTTAGAAAAAATCAGACATCTTACTATTATGTAAACATAGAAACTGCTGGTGTAGATTTCGAGGTGGGCGATACAATTGTTGTTGCAGGTACAAATCTTGACGGTGTGTCACCTGGAAACGATCTAACAATTACAGTTGATGCTGTGAGCCTAGACGGCAATATTACAGAAATATCTGTTACAGGTGTACCTAGTATTACAGCAGAAACCCCGAAGTACAGCGGTCAAGTTTATAAAGTTAACTTTAGCACAAATGACGGGCAATTTAGCCAAGACGGTCTGCTAGATAATATTCTACACAACGAATTAATACAAGTTAGATATAACCAAACGTTTGTACTAAACGATATTAATAGACCAGATGTGCTATCAATTCGACCCTCAACTGCGATTGTATTTAGAGAAAACCCAGATTATGTTTATAGATCAATTTCTTTCGGAACAGCTGATGCCACAGGCGAAGCTCTATTAAACGACG
>Ga0255778_10001475_pt1 | contig 21103 bp, 17 predicted proteins | sample 071ome_31_FD_179976 | JGI IMG/M metagenome (GOLD analysis project Ga0255778, IMG submission 179976) | Coastal salt marsh microbial communities from the Groves Creek Marsh, Skidaway Island, Georgia - 071405CT metaG (version 2) | ecosystem: Environmental > Aquatic > Marine > Intertidal zone >...
ATTGACCAAGTGCTCACCCGGAAGCGCGGACTTCCCATTACCTTGGCCGTACTGTACGTGGAGGTTGGGCGGCGCCTGGGCTTAAGTCTAACGGGCGTTAATGCTCCCGGGCATTTCATGGTGGCTATGGCCCAGGACCCGCGGGTTTGGATTGATCCCTTTGGCGGTACGGTGGAGAGCGAAGAGGCCTTCCGGGATCGCCTGAAAGCCCGCGGTGCACCGGCGGTGGTTTTGGCGGCGCCCTTTCCTTCCTGCGACCCTCGGGCCCTCGTACTGCGCATGCTGGCCAATATTCAGCAGCAACAAGGGGAGCAAAAGGCCTGGGGCTTGGCTTTGCAGGCCAGCGAGGCTCGTCGACGCCTGGCGCCGGCCCAGCTGGCAGTACTGTTTGATCATGTTCAGCTTTTGCAGCGGTCAGGGCGCCTTGAGGACGCTGAGGCGGCCCTGGTGGATGCGTTGCCGTCCCTGGATGGGCGCGCCGAGGCCCTTGCCTTGGCGTGGCTGGCTCAGCTGCGTCGCGGGGTAACCCGACACTAGAGGTTAGGTCATGTCCTCAAAGGGATTGGCCATGGCAAGGCTTACGGGGTTAGCGAAGCCTGGAATAGTGATGGCGTCATCGCTGAGCGTGAGGTCGAGACCGTCTACCACGCCTTCTCCGAACCGGTAGATGGGGGCTTGCAGCGCTTCCCCCATGGCGGTGTCATATTGTTGGCTCGCCGCGCTCACGCTTTCGTTCTTCCGCTGCCAACGCGTCATGGCCTCAGCGCCGTGGCGCGCTTCGAGCATGCGCCGGGTTTGCTCCGGGGACAGCACAAGCCCCGTGGCATTGTTGCCTCCGAAGCCCTTGGAGTTCAGCAATACCGCGTCCAAGGCGCCTGGCTCCACGGCTTCATGGGCGAGGGGGAAATGGAGCCGGTCCGTGTGGACGTCCTCCGCAACCCGGTCGATGGTCGTAATCCCCGGGATGATGTGGTCTGCGAAGGTGCCTAGGGCGCTTGCCAGCTGATCCCCTGCGGCGGGGGATAGGGAGTGGCCCAGATAGGCCTTGATTGCTGCCACGGGCCAGCGCGCAATCCCGAAGGTTTTGGCGAGCTCGCTCATGATGTGGCTTTCCGTTACCCGATTCTGGGGCGTGCCCGTGCCGTGGGCATGGATATAGCTTCGGTCGAGTCCTTGCTGCCCCAGCATGCTGCGCAACAGGCCCAGGGCGCGGCCCACCGTGAGGTAGTTGCCGATGCCTGGACCGGGAATGGATTTCTTGTAGCCATCGGCGTAGATGAAAACTTCGGGGACGGCGCCGAGGACATTCGCCCCGAGCTCTACCGCTAGCGCGTCGTCGACCAGGACAGAAAATACTGCCGATTCGGACAGGGTGAAGCCGCAGTTTTCTGCAAAGGGGCGGCAGGCGCGGCGATAGTCGGGGGTGCTCGCACCATCCAAGCGCATCAGCGCTTCGTCTTCCGCCAGGGCGCCCATGGTGCGGTAGCCCTCGATGATTTCAGGAAGGATGGGGGCTTCCGCACAGCCTATGAGCACCACCCGCCGGCGGCCCGAGCGGATGTCATCCACGCCCTGACGCAGGTTATACAGGTAGGTCGCGCAGGCGCCGATGTTGGCGCCGGTGCTGCCGGCGCTGCCGAGCACATAGGCATTGACGAAATCGGCGGGCATCTGGGGAAGCCCCAGGGGGAGCTGCTTGGAGCTTACGCGCTTGCCCAGGAGGGCCGCCTGCAGCATGCCGCCATTGCCGTTTTGATCGAGTTGGCTCATCCCCGAGCTGGCGTAAACGGCAATCTCGTCGGGCGCGACGGCCTGCCGGAGCGTTTCCCAGCTGAGGCCCGCGCTGCCCAGGGCATCAGAGGCCGCAAAGATCGTCATGGCGAGGCCCCGGGGATGGCTCCGGGAGGCATAGAGCTTCTCCGGATCGAACCCCGTGGGGAGCTGGCCAGCGACCTGGACTCGAGACTGGCGAGTTTCGGGGATGAAGGCCGCAAGTCCCCCGCTGCATTGGACTTCGACCGTATCGTCGTCTACGGCGCTGACGGTCCATCCGGCGGGTAGGGTTTCTGGTAGTTGGCGCTTGCGCAGGCGGAACGTCAGGGGCGCATCACCAGCCCCGGCGAGATTCACTGCACGGTGCTGGGGAATGGCGTCGACGTCCATGTGCTGGGTTTCAATGCGTCGAACCAGGGTGTGGTCCCGCAGATAGGCCTGCCGCTCTGGGGTGGCGGGCTCGCCCATGAGGGTCGCCAGGGCCTTCCAGGTTTGCTTCGCTTTTTCCTGGGGAAGCGCATCGATCACCATGCGCCGGTAAGCGTGATGGCCAGAGATTCGGCCCGCGGGGTTCACCCCGCCCGCTGCAATGAGTACCGGTAGACGCAAGGTGACCTCTCCTTAACCCGCATGGCAATCTCGGGAGTTTAGCGTCGGCGCTGACGGAGGCGCCAGCGCCGAAGGCCCTTTTTGGTGCGCGGGGACGCAACCTTCTAGAGCAGCTCCACGGCCAAGGCCGTGGCTTCGCCGCCGCCAATGCACAGCGATGCAATCCCCCGGGTGCCTCCGGTGCGGCGAAGGGCATGAAGCAGGGTGACCACGATGCGTGCGCCGGAGGCCCCGATGGGGTGACCCAAGGCGCAGGCACCTCCGTGAATATTCACCTTTGCTTCGTCGAGACCAAGGCCATCAATGGCGAGCATGGCTACCATGGCGAAGGCTTCGTTAATTTCAAAGAGATCTACGCTCGCGAGATCCCAGCCCGCGCGCTCAGCAACGCTTCTGATGGCGCCGAGGGGCGCGGTGGTGAAGGTTTCTGGCGTTTGGGCGTGGCTTGCGTGGGCCACGATGCGCGCCAGGGGCGTGACGCCGGCGGCTTCCGCTGCCCCCGCAGTCGTGAGTACTAGGGCCGCAGCGCCGTCGGAAATGGAGCTTGAGTTGGCTGCGGTAATGGTGCCGTCGGCTTTGAAGGCGGGCTTTAGGGTGGGAATCTTTTCCGGCTTGCCCCGCTGGGGTTGCTCATCTTCCGTGACCGTTACGGGCCCGCCGCGGGTGTCGAAGGTGACGGGGACGATTTCTGCGTCAAAGGCGCCACTGCTCTGGGCCGCCCGGGCCCGCTCGAGGGACTGAATCGCGTAGCGATCCATGGCGTCCCGGGTGAGCTGGTGCGCATCCGCGGTTTCCTGGGCAAAGCTGCCCATGGCGCGGCCCGTGTAGGCATCTTCCAGCCCGTCCAGGAACATGGTGTCGTAGACCTTATCGTGGCCCATGCGAAGGCCGCTGCGCGCTTGCGGCAACAGATAGGGCGCCCCGGTCATGCTTTCCATGCCGCCGGCGACCACCCAGCTTTGGCTCCCGGCTTTAAGGCTATCGTGGGCCACCATGAGGGTTTTCATGCCGCTGCCGCACACCTTATTCAGGGTGACGGCGCCGCAGTGCTCGCCGAGCCCCGCACCCCGACCCACCTGCCGTGCCGGCGCCTGCTTAAGGCCTGCAGGGAGTACGCAGCCCATGAGGATCTCGCCGATGGCCTCTGGCGCCACCCCCGCATCGGCCACCGCCGCCTTTACCGCGCTGACCCCAAGGGCTACGGCGCTCTGGCCAGAAAGGCTGCCCTGGAAGGCGCCCATGGGCGTGCGGCGGGCGCTGGCAATCACAACCTCGTTGGCATTCATGGTGTTCCCCTCAAGCTCACGCGAAAGGGTGCGAGTTTAGCAGCCTCGAGCGACCCCTGGCGCGGATCGTGGACAAAGGCCCCGGCCCCGGCGACACTTCCCGCCGGCGGGGTACGCCGCCCCCAATTCCTGTGCACCGAAGGAGACCAGTATGTCCGAAGCAGCAGCGAAGGCCCTGAGCCTATTCCAAGGGGTCGTGGGTAAGCCCGATGCCCCGAGCGAGTGGCTCGAAGTGGATCAGGACCGCATCAATCTTTTCGCCGACGCCACCCTGGACCACCAGTTCATCCACATCGATCCGGTGAAGAGCGCGGAGCTGTCTCCCTACAAGGTGACCATTGCCCATGGCTTCCTGACCCTGTCTCTCCTGCCCTTTCTCACCGCTAAGATTCCGGCGCAGGTGCCCGCGGCCTATGAAGGGACCGTCATGGGGGTGAACTATGGCCTGGACAAGGTTCGCTTCCCGAACCCGGTGAAGGTGAATGCCAAGGTCCGCGCCCACCGAGAGCTCATGGAAGTCACCCAGGTGGCGCCGAATACGCTGCAGCTGAAGAACAAGATCACCATCGAGATCGATGGGGAGAGCAAGCCGGGTTGCGTCGCCGAGTTCCTGACTCGGGTGATCTACGCCTAGGGGTTAGCGCTCCAAAAAGCGCGGGATGAGCTCTGCGAAATTGCAGGGCTTGTGCCGCGCATCGAGCTGAGCTTTCAAAATGCCTTCCCAGGCCGTCCGGCAGGCTCCCTGGGAGCCCGGCAGGCAGAAAATCATGGTGCCGTTCGCAAGGCCCCCCACGGCGCGGGATTGGATAGTAGACGGCCCGATCTCCTCAAAGGACTTCATCCGAAACAGCTCCCCGAAGCCCTCAATCTGCTTGTCGAAAAGCGGGGTGAGGGCCTCGGGCGTGCTGTCCCGCCCCGTGAAGCCCGTGCCTCCGGTGGTGAGGACGACATCGACCTCGGGATCGGCGATCCAGGCGGAGACCCGCGCACGCATCGCGTAGCGGTCGTCGGGGCAGAGGCTTCGTGCAGCCAGTACATGTCCAGCTTCTAAGAGAGCGCTTTCGAGATAGGCGCCGGAGCGGTCTTCGCTGAGCGTGCGGGTGTCGGAGAGCGTCAATACTGCCACGCGGAGGGGCAAGAATTCCGTTGCCATGGGGCCATCCCTTTGGGTTTGCATCGCTTGCGGGACCGTCGCATGCTCCGGTCCTACGATCAAAGAGTATAGCCCTTGGGGAGGCATCATGAGCGCAGCACAGGATCAAGCAGCATCAGCATCAGCATCAGCGGCCGCGGCCGGCACCGGTGGCGTATTAGGCGGTGCCCGGCTCGCCCCGCCCAGCTTTTCTTCCCCCGCGGAGGAGCGTGCGCATCTGAAGGTACGCTTGGCGGCGGCCTTTCGACTTTTCGCCTTCTACGGCTTTGACGAGGGGGCTGCGGGGCACATTACGGCGCGGGATCCGGAGCGCCCGGATCACTTTTGGGTGAACCCCTTCGGGCGCCACTTTGCCTGCCTGACCCCGAAGGATCTCCTTCTCGTAAATCACGATGGGGAAGTGGTGGAGGGGGAAGGGCTGGTGAATCAGGCGGCCTTTGCTATCCACTCTCGGCTCCATGCGGCCCGCCCCGATGTGTTGGCAGCCGCCCATTCCCACTCCATCTACGGCAAAGCGCTGGCGGCCATCGATACGCCGCTTCTGCCCTTCTGCCAGGACGCCTGCGCCTTCTTCGAGGATCATGTAATCCATGAGGCCTATAGCGGCGTGGTCCTGGATACGCAGGAAGGGGACGGCATAGCCGAGTCCCTGGGGTCCAGGAAGGCCGCCATTCTCAAGAATCATGGTCTCCTGACCGTCGGCACTACGGTGGACGCCGCCGCCTGGTGGTACATCGCCATGGAGCGCTGCGCCCAGGCCCAGCTGGCCGCCATGGCAGCGGGCACGGTCGCCAGCCTGCCCCCGGAGGTCGCGCGGCATACCCGGGGTCAGGTAGGCTCGGAGATTGCCGGCTGGTTCAGCTTCCAGCCCCTCTTCGAAATGATCTCGGCCCGGGAGCCTGAGCTCCTCGGCTAGCGGGCCCATTAAGTTTGCCTGGCCCCCGGGACCCCTTTAACATTCGGGGGTTTTGGGTGGCCGCAGCGCGGCGCACCGGTCGGATTAACGGGCGGCCACGGCACAATAACGCGTCCCGCCCGGGGCAAGGGGAAGGCCATCTATGGCGCAGTCGGAAGATCGTGTTGACCAGCTGTTCTTGATCGCAGAAAAACTGGCGAAGGACTTTTCTCTTGCCAGCGAAAAGGACAAGGCGCAGGTGCAGGATCACGTGAAGGGCCTGCTGGCAGAGGACGTGGTTCGGCGTCAGTGCGAGGCCTTAAGCGAGCTCGATATTGACAGCTACATCGAGCGCTGCGTGGCGCCGGCGGAAGCGCCGGGGCGGATGAGCGCGAAGAACTTGATTCCCCGCCTCGGATCCCGGGTGACGCTAGTGGAGGAGGACGGCCCCTTCTACAGCGCCGTGGTGACCATGGCCTTCCCCCAGGGCACGCGGGAAGTGGGCTTTATCGCCCAGGACCGCAGCGTCGCAAACGGCGTTTGGATGCCGCGCCACCACCTGGCAGCGGCGCGCCGTCTAGAGATGTGGTCGAAGCGCAATATGCCCGTGGTCAGCTTTATGGATACTCCGGGGGCGGACGCCGGCGCCGAGGCCAACGCAGAAAACCAGGCTCACTCCATCTCCCGGCTCATCGCCGAGATGTGCAACGTCGATGTGCCTACCGTGGGCATTATTCTCGGTATCGGTTATTCCGGAGGCGCCATTCCCCTGGCCGCGTCCAACCTTATTCTTGCGGTGCGCGATGCGGTCTTTAACACCATTCAGCCGAAGGGCCTCGCGAACATTGCTCGTAAGTACAACCTGTCCTGGCAGGAGTGCGCCAAGCTCGTCGGGGTGTCTTCCTACGATCTTTACGCCCAGGGCAACATCGACGGCATCATCGATTACGTGCCCGGGGAAGACGATGCGCAGCTGGAGAAGCTGCGCGCCTCGATCGTGACGGGTATCGAGTTCATTGAGAACAAAACGCGCACCTTTGTGGCGGAAAACCCCTACATCATCGATCACTACCGGCGGAACCTTGATCGCTACCTAAACCCCTCGCCGCGCCTGCATGCCAACGAAGCTACGGCGGCCCTGTCCCTCGCGACGGCCCCGACGGAGTTCAGCAACGTATTTGGGGTGGCCTATCGCTACCTGCGCTACCTTGGCGTGCGCAAGCGCATCCGTTCCACCACCACCAAGCAGTATGGCCGCCTCGCCGAGGCTGAGGTGCCCAAGGGGGAGCTGGCTCAGCGCGCAGACCGGGAGCGCCGTCGGGCCTTCCTCTCCTGGTTCCAGGATCCGGAAAAGCTGGTCTACGACGACAGCTTGGCGCGGGCTTGGAAGAACTACCAGGAGAAGAAGCAGGCCGTGCATGACGAGCGCGGTCGCCTTGCCCAGTTAATCTTTGGGGAGCCGAAAAAGAACTACGAGGACGCCCGGGCGACGCTTCTGAGCACGGTCCTTGCGTACCTGTACAACCGCTGGAAGAACGAGGCGCGGGGTAACCTAGAGGCCTTGATGGCGCAGCTCGCGGATCCTGCGGCTACGCGCCAGCTGCTTCGGGTGGCCGATCTTCCCCGGGCGCGCGACCTTCTGGTCAGCCTGCGCAGCGACGACAGTGAGGTGGCTCGCTACCTGCGGGAGCATTTCTCCTTTGACGCCCGAAAGCTCTTGTCCAAGCGAGGCCTGGCCGATAAGTCCGATGGCTACCTGCAAAGTGCCTTGGCGGCGGAGCTGAACGTATTTCTTCAGGGCGTGAACCCCTTTGCGGACGATGCGCTGTCCCTCTCCGTGGTGCCGGAGGCGCTGCGGGATGAAAGCTTGAAGACCGCTGCGCCGGGGTCGGCGCCGCTTCTAGCGGCGCTTCGCGGCATGCTGGCTTCGGCGTTCGGAGGCTCCATCCAGGCCCGGGGCCCGGCGGGTGTGCCCGTGGGGATTTCCGACTTGACGCTGCTCGATGTGCTCCTAACCGAAGAGCTTCGGGAAGACTTCATCGCCGAGGGCAAGAATCTGCTGCTCTTCGACGCCCTTTACGATGCGGTGCTGCAGAACCTCGATCTCGTCGCTGAAGAGGCCAACGAAAAGCGCGCGCTCTCTTACGACTCCATGGCCGGGCTCATGGATCGGGCGCTTAAGCGCGCCGCGGTGCAGCTTGGCATGGCCGACAGCGCGGGGCTTGCTGATGCTCACTTTGCCTGGCTGGAAAAGATGGAACAGCATGGGCGCCGGGGCGACTTCCTGCGCACCGTGGAGGAATGGAAGAAGGCCAGCTTCCCCCATCTTTCCGACACTCTGCTCGTGATTGTGACCTTCCTCTTTGACCGCTTGATCCCTGTTTATGGGGCCAGCGTAAAGGATGGCCGGCGCTACGATGGTCGAATTGCGCCGCGGAATATTGGGCGCCGCAAGGACTTCTGGTATCGCCTCACCCTGGCCTACCGGGATCTCCTCATCCAGGAGGTGTTGAGCCACGACAAGCGGCAAAAGAACACCACAGCGGATGCCTTCATTGAGCGCTTCTTTCACAGCTTTACGCCGCTGCACAACGATCGCCTGTCCTCCGATCCCGTGCGCTTCCCGGGCTTCCGGGTCTCCATCGAGCAAGCCCTCGAGGCGGGGCAGATTCCCTGCGGTATTGTCACGGGGCTCGGGGAGTTCAAAGGGGAGAGCGGTCCCCTGCGCTGCGGGGTAGTGATCTCCAATGTCGCCTTCCAGGCTGGCTCCTTCGATATGGCCAGCGCCGAGAAGTTCTGCGAACTACTGGTGACCTGCGCCGAGCAGCGCCTGCCCGTGCTTTGCTTCATCTCCTCCGGGGGCATGCAGACCAAGGAGGGGGCCGGCGCCCTCTTCTCCATGGCGGCGGTGAACGACCGCATTACCCGTTTTGTCCGGGACATTGACCTTCCCGTGGTGGTCTTCGGTTTCGGCGACTGCACCGGCGGCGCGCAGGCGAGCTTCGTCACCCATCCTCTGGTGCAGACCTATTACTTCTCCGGCACCAACATGCCCTTTGCGGGGCAGATCGTGGTGCCCTCGAACCTGCCGAGCCACTGCACCCTGTCGAATTACCTCTCTCGGACCTCCGGGGCCATGCAAGGGCTCGTGCGCCATCCCTTCTCCGAAGGGCTCGACGGTGCCCTCGCAGCGATCGATCCCGATATCCCCGTGCCCACGGATTCCGTGGAAGGGGTAGTGGCCCGGGTGATGGCGGGCATCTACGTCGAGGATTCCGCCGCGGATGTCGATGCCGTCGTCGCTCTCGGCGCGGGCGAGCCCACGCCGGTGAAGCGCACGCTCATCCATGCTCGGGGCTGCACCGCCGCGAAGCTGGTCCGCGTGGCGCGGGCGCAAGGTATTGAAGTGGTGCTGGTGCAGTCCGACCCCGATATGGAATCCACGGCCGCGGACATGCTCGGGCCGAAGGATCGGCTCGTGTGCATTGGCGGTAACACGCCAGATGAAAGCTACCTCAATGGCCTGTCCGTGGTGCGGGTAGCGGAGCTGGAGAAGGTGGATTCGCTCCACCCGGGCATTGGCTTCTTGTCGGAGAACGCCCAATTCGCTGAGCTATGCCGGAACCACGGCATCAATTTCATTGGGCCGCCGGTGACCTCCATGGAAACCATGGGGAACAAGTCCAACGCCATCAGCACGGCGCGGAGCCTAGGCGTGCCCGTGGTGCCTGGCTCCTATGGCATCCTCACCAGCGTCGAGCGCGCGGCCCAAGTGGCGGAAGACATCGGCTATCCCGTGCTCATCAAGGCCGTGCATGGCGGTGGTGGGAAGGGTATCCAGGTGGTGGAAAGCCCCGAGGCCTTCCACGATCTGTTCCATCAGGTGCAGGCGGAGGCGCGCAATGCCTTCGGTAACGGCGATGTGTACCTGGAGAAATTCGTTACCTCCATGCGCCACATCGAAGCGCAGCTGCTTCGCGATCACCATGGCAACGCCTTCGTTCTGGGCATTCGCGACTGCTCCGTGCAGCGGGACAAGCAGAAGGTGGTGGAAGAGTCCGGCTCCACGGCGCTGACGCCGGCCCTCGAGGCCCAGGTTCGGGAAAGCACCCTGGCCCTGGCGCACGAGGTGGATTACGTGGGTGCGGGCACGGTGGAGTTCATCCTCGACGTGGTCAATGACGCCGTGTACTTCATGGAGATGAATACGCGCCTCCAGGTTGAGCACCCGGTGACGGAAAAGGTCTGCGGCGTAGATATCGTCGCTGAGCAGTTCCGGGTGGCGGGCGGCGCATCCATTAAGGATCTCACCCCGGGCAACACTGGCTACTCCATCGAGGTACGCCTAAACGCCGAGAAGGTCACGAAGGCCGGCGGCAAGCTGGTGTTCCGCCCCGATCCCGGGGAAATCACCGAATGGGTAATGCCGGAGAACGAGGCCATCGACATCATCGCCGCCGGAGGTCCGGGGAAGGTCATCTCCCCCTTCTACGACTCCATGGTCGCCCAGATCATCATCCACGGGACCGATCGCCGGGACGCTGCCAGCAAGCTGGCGGCCTACCTGGATTCGGTGCGGGTGAAGGGGATCTGCACGAACTTGGCGCTTCTGCGGAAGATCCTCCGGGACGAGGTATTCCTCTCTGGCGATTATGACACCAGTTATCTCCCGAACTTCCTGGCGACCCTCGATGCCGATGCGCTGATTGAGGAAATCGAACAGGAAGCGGGTAAGGACAGCAGCGCCGTCTCTCTGGAGGCCCTGGCCATCGAGGGAAGCGACGAGCTCAAGGTGCTATCTCCCTCCACGGGGATTTTCTACATCACGCCCTCGCCCTCCGAGCCCGAATACGTTTCGGTGGGGGAAGAGGTTTCCGTCGGCAAAACCCTGTGCCAGCTCGAGGCCATGAAGATCTTCTCGCCCCTTACCCTGGCCAGCTTCAATCAGGCCGAGCAGGCGCTCTACCCCGAGGGGCAGCGCTACGTGGTCACCCGCATCAACATTGCCAATGGGCAACAGGTTAATGCGGGAGACCTCCTTTTCGTGGTGAAGCCTAAACCGGCGCTGGAATCAGCGGCATAAAAAAGGGCCCTTCGGGGCCCTTTTGCGTTAGGCAGCGCCACCTAGGCGGTCCCCCTAGCGGGCGCCACCTAGGCGGCCCCATCAAAAAATTCCTTGAAGCCCGCCGGGGCGTAGGGGCCGACGACGATCTGCTCAAAGACGCCGATGCCGGAGCGCTGCCCATCGCTGGCGGTGACGATTTGCTGGGTGTGGAGATTCTCCCGGGCCAGCGGGTCCAGCTGCCGTGGGTCGAAGCGCTCATGCCCGGTAGCCAGTTCGCCCTTCCACATGCCCTGGCCCCACTCGGGATGACCGTAGCCGAGGCCCTTCATCTGGAATTTCAGCCCCGGGGTAAGGGTAATGGTGCGCAGGTCTCCTTCCAGGGGAACCAGATCAATTTCCACGGCTTCGGCCAGGCGCGTGCCCTTGTGATAGCGGATGCGGTGACGCGCCGTGGCCATGCGCGTATCCCGAGCTTCCCCCTGCGCGGGGACGAGGTCGGCGTTGGGGTAGAGGGGCGCGGTGAGCCCCTCCCGCACGAGCGATTCTCCTTCCGGGCCATCGAAGAAAATCGCATGGCTAACGTGATCCTCCCAGAAGAGGGGTGCCCACATGAAGGCGATGCCCTTGGGCATCACCGGTGCGCCACCTCCCTCAGGCTCCCCCACGGTGCGGACGCCCCAGGAGCGATCCTTCGTGCCTCGGGAGGATTCGGGATCAACGCGGATGTCGCCGTCGGGGGTATGGAGAAGGCCTTCCCAGGTGCCGAACTGGTCGAAGCGGGTGGCGTCCATCACGGTGCGGGTGCCTTGGAAAAGGGTCTGCCTCGCCTCCTGAATGCCCGCGGTGCGGGTGGAGAAGACGAGGTCGCAGGCCAGCCCAGAATCGTTGTCTTCGAGAATGATGCGGGTTTTCCGCAGGGGCTCAATCACCTCAAGGCGCAGGGGGCCGACGCTCATGTCCGTGCGCTCCGGCGGCGCGCGGCGCGAGCCGTAGAAGCAGTGCTGGAGGCCCCCCTCGGTTACCGTAGAGAAGGCGGCATCGAGGATGCCTCGGTGGGGATAGATCGCCATTCCAAAGCCGAAGTACCAGCTGCCATCGTTCCCGTAGCCATTAAACCAAGTGCGGTCGTAGACGTTCCGATCGCTGGTGGCGGGATAGGCCAGGGGCAGGGGCGTTTGGTGAATGGGGTAATCGTCGAGCGCGTTCAGCATGGTGGTCCCTCTCCCAAGAGTGTTCGCCACACCATACCGCAGCTGGCCGCGGCTGGGGATCGGGCCCTAGGCGGTCAGGAGGATGACGGCACCGGAGCCCATGGCGAGGAGACCCAGGCCACGCACCAGGATTCGGCTCCAGCGAAGAAAGGCCGCATCGTTCCAGCGCTTCAATAAAGCGGTGCCGCTGGCGGTTCCGAGGATCGCTGCCGGCGCGAGGGCAAGAAGGAGGGGCCAGGACAGCGCGGAAGGTTCGGCGCCCTGGGCGAGAAGGGGGCCGTAAACCCCCAGCTTTGCGCCGTGTCCGAGGCATTGAGCAAAACCCTTGGTGGCGACGGTGGCTTCCCGGCCGCGGGTTCCCCGAAGAAAGAAACTGTCCAATAGCGGACCCGAGGCGCCGGCGAATAGCTGCCCGCCCGTGACGAGGAGGCCGGCGCCGAAGCCGTGGCTAGGCCGTTCAAAGCGAAGGGCAAAGCGTTCGGGAATGGCCAGGGCCAGGAAGGGGGTGGCTCCGAGGAGCAGTAGGAGGACGCCCCGGGACGGTACCCAGGCCACCCACTGCACCAAGGCTGCGGTCACGCCGACCCCCAGGCCGTAGGCGGCCAGGCCCCGCCATTCCAGCGCTCTCCAGAGCAGGGCGGCGCGGGCGCCGTTGGCAAAGCCCTGGGCCAGGGCATGGATAACCATGGCCTCGGGGATGGGTAGGAGGAGGGCGAGGAGGGCAATCAGCACCATGCCTCCGGCCATGCCGAAGATCCCAGACAGGGCTGCGGTGCTCGCGACCGCGAGAAGGATGAGCAGAGTCATGCGGCGCGACCTACCGGGGACGGACGGCAGAGCATACACTGCGCCATTGTTTCTTTTTTGGAATAGTTCGGGTGATTGAAAATCTCGAAACGCTCGTAACGTTATCGAAAACCGGCACCATGATGGAGGCGGCCACGGTGCTGAAAATCTCCCAGTCCGCGGTGAGTAAGCGGGTGGCGGCGTTGGAGCGGCAATACGACCGGGCGCTCATTGAGCGCCGGGGGCGCCGGGTAGTGTTGACGGCCTACGGCACGCGCCTAGTGGAAAAGGTGACGCCGCTGATCACCGAGCTCCGCAGCGTCTTCATCGAGGAGCCCACGCTCCAGCGGGGCAAGATCATTCTTGGCGTTTCCGAAGCCATCCTGGCGAGCTGGGCGCCGGCGCTCTTCGCCCGGGTACGGGAACGGCTGCCGGAGGTGGAGTTTGAGTTCCATGCCCAGCGTTCTCCCGTGGTGCTGGATCGGATTCGCTCCGGGGAATACATGGTGGGGCTCTGCACTGGCTCGGCGGAAGCGGATTACGACCTGGTCTCGGAAGTGCTTCGTCTTGAGCCCATGGTGTTGGTGCCTTCAGCGCTTAAGCCCTTCACGCCCCCGGAGGCCGGTGAGCTGCCGGTGATTACCATCGAATCCCGAAGCGGCGCCTGGGCATCTATCGAGGAAGCCATGCGGCGTCTCAACATTCGGCGGGAGACGTCGCTGGAATCCTTTTTTTCCGTGGCCCAGATGGCGCTCGCGGGCTTCGGCCATGGGCTGATTCCCCGAGGCGTCGCCCGGACCCTTGGCATTCCCCTGGATAAATGCATCGAACTTGGGGATCGGGGCCTCGCCCGCCCCGTGCGCTTTGTGGCGCGCAAGTCCATGTTCCTCCGGCCCCTCGTGCAAAGCGTGTACGCCGCGCTGGCGGACGAGGCTCAGCGCCTCAACCGCTAGCCAGGGCTTTGGTGCCGCGGCACACTCAGCGTTTTTCCGCGGGAGGGTTCGCCATGGCTTTGGTGCTGCATCACTACGAGGGTTCACTGTTCTCCGAGAAAATTCGCCTGATGCTGGGGTATTACGGACTTCCCTGGGAGAGCGTGGAGATCTCGCCGATCATGCCGCGTCCGGCGCTCATGCCCCTGACGGGAGGCTATCGCCGGACCCCGGTGCTCCAGGACGGCGCCGATATCTTTTGCGACACCCACGCCATCAGCGAATATCTCGACGTGCTCTGCCCGGAGAAGGCCCTGGCGCCTCCGACCCTTGCCCATGCGGCGCGAAGCCTCGCGGAGCGCGCCGATACCCATCTGTTCCAGGTGGTTGTGGCCCTGTGCTTCCAGCCGGCGGCGGTGGCGCCCATGATGGCGGCCCTAGGGCCGGAAATGGCGGAAAAGTTTGCGGCGGATCGGGCCGAGCTGTCCGGAGGCCGGGGATCCATCGCATCCCTATCCCCCAGCGCGGCGGAGGCGGCGCTGCAGGCGACCCTAGTGCCCCTCGAAGGGCAGCTGGCGCATGGCCCCTTCCTCCTAGGGGACGCCCCCACCATTGCGGACTTCTCCGTCTATCACTGTCTGTGGCTACTCGCGAGAAATCCCGTGGTGTCGTCCCTGCTGGCGCCCTTCGAGGCAGTGGGGGCCTGGATGGCTCGGCTCGCGGCCTTTGGGCATGGCGGCTGGGTGGCGCGGTCTGCTGATGAGGCGCTCGCCTTAGGGCGGGAGGCGGAGCCTCAAGCGTTGCCTGCGGCCTGGGGCGGGGCTGCCTCTGTGGAGGCCGGGGGCCCTGCGCTGGGAAGTGCGGTGTCCGTGACGCCGCTGGACTACGGCTGTATTCCTGTCACAGGCACCCTCGCTTATGCCACGGATCAGCTCTGCGGCGTCGATCGGGAAGATCCCCAGGCTGGGCGCATTCGGGTTCATTTCCCCCGGGTGGGCTTCGCCCTTAAGGCAGAGGGCTAGGGGCCTGGCGCGTCGTTTAAGGCCCAGTCGTAACGAAAGGCGATAGGGCCGTCGTAGGCGCGAAGCGACGGCCCCAGCGTCTCCGGGGCCGCCGAGGCGAGGTAGGCCAGGAGCGCCTCTCGCCCCTGGGGGAAGTCTTCCCCATACCAGTCAAAAAGGCTCGAGAGCGTCAGCTGCCCGTCCTCGAAGGCGATTCCCCGGGGGTGTGCCAGGTGGGCTTCCAGGGCGCTCTGGAGATCGGCCTCGAGGACGTCCCCCGTGAAAGGCTCAGGCAGAAGGTTGGGGCAGCCCAGGGAGGCACAGTTCAGCGCAAAGTGCACCCGGGGCTCGGCAAAGAGGGGGCGCAGGATGCGATGTTCAATGGCGTTCAGGGATAGGGAGATGCCCTGTACCGTGATGAGGTCATCGTCCCAGGGCCCAAAGCTCCAGGGCCAACGCTTCAGATCCAGAATGCTGCTGACGGGATAGGCCTTCAACACCCGCGCCACCGTCAGCGCGTTGTACAGATTCGCCCAGTAGGCAAATTGCGCGTTCCGGGCCAGCCCTCGGGGGCCTCGCTGGGCTTCCGCGGCCACCCAGGCCTCAAGCGCGGCTCGATCCTCGGCAGTCACCGCGCCATAGCGGAGGCGGTGGATACCGTCCGGGGTGTCCGTCACAAGGTAGCGCTCCAGGAAGCGCGCGTAGAAAGCACTTGCCGGGCTTCCGCTGCCGGCCAGGGCGGCTTGGGTCGCCGGGGCAAATTCCGCGAGGGGGGCGCCGTAGCCCAGCACTGCCGCCAGGGCGGCGCCGGGGAGGAGGGCGAGCAGGGCAGCGAGGGCGGTGGATCTAAGGCTCAGCATGGGGCGGCAGCTCAAGGTTGGGGGTCCAGAGGGTGTTGAGATCCTTCGTGCTAGGGGCAGGGGTCACGCCGGCGAGGGTGAAGAAGCCGCTTTCCTGCGTGGTCTCGCTCCAGGCGCTCCAGGAGGGCCCTTCGCCCGTGGCAAAGGCGAGCCACTGGCGCTGAAAAGTTTCGGCGAGAGCCCAGCGCGCCGGGTCCGTGCCGGCAAAGCGCCGCACGGAAGGGTGGTCTAGCGTGCCAAAGAGGTAGGGCACTTCCAAACCGTGGCTCGCTCCGAGCTGGCCCTTGAGAGCGGGGGATGGGGCATCAAAGCGGTAGAGCCAGCAGGAACCCTTCCCTTGGCTATGGCGCACGTAGGTGGCGCCTCGGCGTAGCAGCGGGACCTGGTAATACAGGTCCGTTTCCGCGGTCGAAAGGCGCTGCCAGGGCGGGCGGGAGCCAAGCGGAGATTCGTAGGCCGCCCAGAGGGCGCTCGCTTCCGGCGGCGCCGGAAGGGGCGAGCGTTTAAGGCCCGCGTCAAGGCGGCGGAGGGCGGCCTGCGCGTCAATCCCCCGCTGAGCGAAGAGGAACAGGCGCTGCTCGTCTGCGTTGCACCCCAGGAGCAGGGGTAGGCCCCGCTCTGCTGCCCGGGCGATGCCGTCTTCTTCCGTCGTGCCGAGGCCGGCCCGCCCCTGATGGGGCCGAAAGACCCCATGGCCGAGCTCGGGGCGTAGGGCCTTATCGAGGGCGGCGCCAAGGCTCAGGAGCTTCGGGAGAGGCAGGGCTCGCAGGGCGGGGAGGAGCTTGGGCGTGCCGAGTTCCTCCTGGAGCCATTGCCGGCAGCGCGCGACCGCAGCTTCGTCGAGCCAGGGGCTCGTGGCCGCGGATTGAATCACTGCGCGTTGGAAGGTGCCCGCGCTCCCCGCGAGGGTCAGCTGCGCAAGAATGCTCATGCCCCCGGCGGATTCCCCGAGCACGGTGATTTGGCTGGGATTTCCGCCAAAGGCTTCGATGTTGGCCTTAACCCAATGAAGGGCCGCCTGCTGATCAAGGAGCCCTAGGTTCGGGGCTTCCGAAAGGGGCGGGAAGCCAAGGAGGCCTAGGCGATAGTTCAGGGTGACCACCACCACCTGATGCGCCTCGACCAGCCGGGCCGCCTCGTGAATGGGGTCCCGGGCGTCCCCGTTGGTGAACCCTCCGCCGTAAATCCACACCCACACGGGATGGGGGCCGGACCCGCGCGGAGCCTGAATATTCAGGTGCAGGCAATCCTCATCGATAGCCCCCACGGGGCGCAGGGCGAGGGCCTTGCCCGCGAGCTGAGGCGGAGCAGGGCGGGCTTGGGTCGCGTTGTGCCGCCCCGGGGGAAGGGGCGTCGGGGGGGCGAGCCGCCCCGGGCCCACGGGGGGCTGGGCGAAGGGGATGCCAAGGAACTGGCGACCACCAGAGGTTTCCTGACCCGTGATGTCCCCGGCGGGGCAGCTAATGCGGAGCCCCGGAGCTGCGGCGTTCATGAGCCTTCGCTGGCACTTCGCTTGTGTCGCGGCTCCGCGTCGAGGCACCACCGGGCGAGACTATCGACCCAGCTTTGCTGCGCGTTGAGGCAGGGAATCAGGGTGTAGCGCTCACCGCCGGCGGCTTCGAAGGTTTCCTTCCCCTGCATGCCGATCTCTTCGAGGGTTTCGAGGTTGTCGGCGACAAAGGCGGGGCACATCACGGCCAGCTTTTTGATGCCGCGCTTGGGTAGGGCTTCGAGGACCTGATCGGTGTAGGGCTCGATCCACTTGGCGCCGCCGAGGCGGGACTGGAAGGCCACTTCCCAGCAATTTTCTGGGAGATCCAGGGCCTTTGCGAGGAGCTTGGAGGTCTCGTAGACCTGATGGCGATAGCAGGTCCCGTGGGCCGGCGAGGGCACCTCGCAGCAGTTTTCCACCTTGAGGCAATGAGACCCCGTGGGATCGCACTTGCGTACCTGGCGCTCCGGGAGGCCGTGGTAGCTGAATAGCAGGTGGTCGTCGGGCTGGAGATGGGCCCGGGCGGTTTCTTCCAGGGCCTCGATGTATTCCGGGTCGTCGTAGAAGGGTGGCTGTACTTCAAGCTCAAAGGGGTGGCCCAGCTCCGCGAGCACGCGCTCCGCCTCCACCACGGAGGTTTCCGTGGTGGACATGGCCCAGTGCGGATAAAGGGGCACGTAGCGCAGGGTTTTGATGCCCGTTTCCGCCAACTCCTTAAGCACGCTTTCGATGGACGGCGACCCGTAGCGCATGGCCCAGCGCACGGGGATGGGCAGGGCTTCGTCTAGGGCTTCGGCCAGCGCTTCCGTGGTGACCTTCAGGGGCGAGCCCTCGGGGGTCCAGATGCTCTCGTAGGCTTCGGCGCTCGCCTTGGGGCGCCGGGGCAGGATGATCGCGGAAACTAAAAACCGGCGGAGTGCCCAGGGCAGATCCACAACTCGCTCATCCATGAGGAATTCGTTCAGATAGCGCCGGACGTCGGGCACGGTGGGCGTGTCCGGGGAGCCGAGATTGACGAGAAGTACGGCGCGCTCGCTCATGGCCTAAACCCTTGGCGGGTGACATGGAAAAAGGCCGGGGATAGTATCCGCCCCCGTCCCCAATGTCACACCTGCGGAGCCTGCCTGTGCCTGAAACGGTCATCGTCGACTACGACGCCGGAAACCTGCGGAGCGTGCAGCGCGCCTGCGCAGAAGTAGGGCTCGCCGCGGAGATTAGTGCGGATCCGGCGCGCCTGCGCCGGGCGGACCGCATTATTTTTCCTGGGGTGGGGCAGGCGGGCAGTGCCATGGCCACTCTCAATCGCACCGGCCTCGCGGACGCCCTCCGCCAACGGCTGGGCGAGGGGGTGCCGGTGCTTGGGATCTGCCTCGGGCTGCAGATCTCCCTCGATCACTCGGAAGAAGGGGATACGCCGACCCTAAGCCTTGTGGCCGGGGAAACGCGGCGCTTTCACTTCGCCGATCCCACCCTGAAGGTGCCCCACATGGGCTGGAATACGCTGAGCCTTCGTCAGCCCCATCCCGTGCTCAAGGATCTTCACGAGGACGACGCCTTCTATTTTGTCCACAGCTACTACACCGTGCCCCAGGATCCTGCCGTGGTGCTGGCGGAAGCCACCTACGAGCAGCCCTTTTGCTGCGCCCTGGGGAAGGACAACTACGTCGGGGTCCAGTTTCACACGGAGAAATCGGGGCGGGCGGGACTGGCTTTGCTCGCGCGCTTCGCCGCCTGGGACGGGGTGTTTAAAGGCGCCGCGGGGGAGGCCAGCCGTGCTCACTAAGCGCCTGATTGCCTGCCTGGACGTGCGCGACGGAAAGCTCGCGAAGAGCGTGAAGTTCGTGGATACGAAGGATATCGGCGACCCCGTGGCCAAGGCCCGGGAGTATTACGACGACGGCTTGGACGAGCTGGTCTTCTACGACATCACGGCGTCCAGCGATGAGCGGCGAATTATGCTCGATGTGGTGGAAGCGGTGGCGGCGGAGGTCTTTATTCCCCTCTCCGTGGGGGGCGGCGTGCGCACCGTGGCCGACGCCACCGATTTGCGCCTTGCTGGAGCGGAAAAGATCAACGTGAACTCCGCGGCGGTGCAGCGCCCCGGGCTCATTGACGAATGTGCCCACGCCCTGGGCAACCAGAACGTGGTGCTGTCCATGGACGTGCTGCGGGTGGAAGCGAGCGCGGCCGTGCCCTCGGGCTATGAAATCGTGATTAACGGCGGGCGCCTGCGGACCGGGCGGGATGCCCTGGCCTGGGCCTTAGAGGGGGTCGAGCGCGGCGCCGGCGAGCTGGTGGTGAATTCCATCGATGCCGACGGCACCCGGGATGGCTACGAACTCGCCCTTACTCGCCTCCTCAGCGAAGCCGTGCGCGTTCCCGTGATCGCGTCCGGGGGCGCGGGTACGCCGGAGCATCTCGTAGAAGCGCTGACGGAGGGCGCGGCGGATGCGGTGCTGGTGGCCTCCATGGTGCACTTTGGGGATTACCGGTGCTCCGAACTCAAGCAGGCCCTCGCCGATGCGGGGCTTCCCATGAGGATGCGCTGGTGAGTGATCTAGAACAGCGGCTCGCGGACCTTGAGGCACGCTTTTCCTTTTTAGACGATGCGCTGGCGGAGACGGACCGCATCCTGGCGGAGCAGGGGGCTTTGCTGGAGGCCCTCCGGGAGGCGCTTCTCGAGCTTCGGGAAACGGCGCTTCAGGCCCCGGGGCCGGAGGGCCCGGAGCCTCCGCCCCCCCATTACTAAGGAGCACGGCATGAAAGCGATTTTGATCGAAGGCGCGGACCTGCGCTGGGGAGAGGTAGCGACGCCGGAACCCGGCGTGGGCGAGGTGCGTATTCGGGTTCGGGCCTCCGCGGTCAATCGCGCGGATCTCGTGCAGCGCGCCGGCGCTTACGCCCCGCCCCCCGGGGCGAGCCCGATCCTGGGCCTTGAGTGCGCCGGGGAGATCGATGCCGTGGGTCCCGAGGTGGCGAATTTTGCCCTGGGGGACGCGGTATGTGCCCTTCTAGCGGGAGGCGGCTACGCTGAGGCCGTGGTGGTGCCGGCGGGGCAGGTCCGTCCCCTGCCGCCGGGGCTGACCATGACGGAAGCAGCGGCTATTCCTGAGGTGTTCGCCACTGCCTACCTGAACCTCTATATGGAAGGCGCTGCGACCCCGGGGGAGCGCTTCCTCGTGCATGCCGGCGCCAGTGGCGTGGGCACGGCCGCCATTCAGCTTGGCCAGCTGTTCTCGAACCCCGTGGCCGTGACCCTCTCGGGCGCGGCGAAGGGCGAGCGCTGCGTTGCCCTGGGGGCGGAGGCTGCCTTTGATCGGGGCGCGGAGGACTTCTGGCCTCAGATTGAGGCCTGGGCCGGTCCCCAGGGGGTCGACGTCATCTTAGATCCCGTGGGCGGGGCCTATCTGGAAGGCAATATGAAGGTGCTGGCGGTGGATGGCCGCCTGGTGATTATCGGCCTCATGGGGGGGGCTCAGGCCACCCTGGGCCTGGGCCTCATGATGGTGAAGCGCCAGCGGGTGATTGGCTCGACGCTCCGGGCCCGCTCCGTGGCAGCCAAGGCTGCGGTCATGGACGCCCTCGAGCAGCGCCTTTGGCCAGCCTTTGGCAGCGGTGCACTGAAGCCGATCATCGAAACCACCTTCCCCATGGCCGAGGCCGGCGCCGCTCATCGTTTGATTGCGGAGAACGGCACCGTGGGGAAGGTGCTCCTTACCTTGGATTAATTCGCGCCAGATATTGACAAGCGGCGTAGAAGCGAGGATCGTGCGCACCTCCTCGAGCGAGGTGCAGGACGCAGTAAGTGTGCGATGCGGCAGTCTCGATCAGAGGCGGGCCGCATTTTTTTTGCCCGTGCTTGGGGTAGAAGTTCCGGTGAAAACCGGCCGCTGCGCGGCGGAACCGCGTTAGTAGAAGCAGTCGGTTAGTACGTGGCACGTAGCTCCGACTTGCACAACCTTAGGAGCGCGTCATGCGTACCCGTGGAACGGTGAAGTGGTTTAACGACCAAAAAGGCTTTGGATTCATTACCCCGGAAG
>Ga0255778_10001481_pt1 | contig 21071 bp, 16 predicted proteins | sample 071ome_31_FD_179976 | JGI IMG/M metagenome (GOLD analysis project Ga0255778, IMG submission 179976) | Coastal salt marsh microbial communities from the Groves Creek Marsh, Skidaway Island, Georgia - 071405CT metaG (version 2) | ecosystem: Environmental > Aquatic > Marine > Intertidal zone >...
TCACCGGTGCGCCAGGCGACATCAATTCCGTCTTCTGCTTTGAACTGTTCTGAAGCTCTGACAAGATTCTCTTCCTTGCGGCTGACGATGCCGACATTGGCGCCCAGCCGGCCAAGCATACGCACAACGTACCGGCCGATCCCTGTAGCACCACCGGTGACTACCGCGCTTCTTCCTGCCAGGATATCCGGGGCAAAATTCATAGCTACTCCTGTTTCTTGTTATTTATTAATCTGATGTGCTCGGGCTCGGCAACGCTGAACCCGCCGGCAGCCCGGATCCTGCCATCTGAGAAGATTTCATTATCAGGGCTGTGCCCAGCATCAATCCGGGTGGCCGGCTCAGCAAACCTATGGTCCTGACGCTGCCGCGCTCTTCCCTTATTTTTTCCCTTGTCTTTATTCTTATAATTCGACGTTTACTTTTACTTGCCTTTACTTTTACTTGCCTTTGTCCTTGTCCTTGTCAGCACCCTTTCTGCCGCGATTTCCGCCAGCTTCTCATTCCCAGCTTAACTCAACCAGCACCGGCAAGTGGTCAGATGGATAGCTGCCGTCCCACTGATCGCTCAGCGCCCCGTAGCGCAGAACCTGGACAGTCGAGTCCACAAAGACATAGTCAATGCGCTGCTCGTTGGCTGTACTGCCCACTTCAAAACCACCGAAGGTGCCCAGCGGCCCGTGCGGGGCTGTAGTGGTTTTGATATAGCTGTCATCCAGAGCACTGGTCATCGTGTCGTAAGCTGGCGCAGTCGGGGGTACGTTAAAATCCCCGCTGACCAGAACCGGCCTGCCCCGGGCAAGGTTCTTAAGGCGCGCAACAATCAGCGCCGCACTGTTGGTGCGGGCCACTTCACCGCGATGATCAAAATGCGTGTTGAGATGGAGAAATTCCTGATTGGACTGCAAGTCGAGCAGAATCGCCCAATTCGCAATACGGGTGATGGCGGCGTCCCAGCTCTTGCTGCCGGTGACTTCCGGTGTTTCCGACAGCCAGAAAGTCCCCGAGTCCAACACGGTAAAACGGTCTTTCCGGTAAAAAATCGGCGAAAACTCTCCGCCGTCCTTCCCGTCGTCTCTGCCCACACCGATCCAGCCATACTGGGGCAGCAGAATTTCCAGATCACTGATCTGATCGCGCAGCACTTCCTGCATACCGACCAGATCAGCTTTGTGAAATCGAATAACACTGGCGACTCTTTCCCTACGGTATGGCCAGGCATGCTCTCCATCCGCCGGATTGTTGTAGCGGATATTGAACGACATGACATTGAGCGTCGGGTCCAGCTGACGGCAAGCCGGCAGTGAAACGATGAGCACCAGCAGACTCAATAAGGGAATCTTGTGGACAATTGAAGAGAGCATCGAATTTTTCAACCTTACTGATCGAGCCGGCTACGGCGCGGCCGGGGCACCCGGCAAAGATATACAGGTACTGTTAAACCGCAGCCATCGGCCCGACAAGCGACGCCTGCGTCGGCGCGCTGGCCACGGCATGACAGGCCGACTGTCGAAGGACTACTTGCGGGTCATCAGGTACAGCGTTCGCTCACTGCCGCTGATACTTTCGCTCTCCCTGATCAGGAAATATTCCGAAAACGCGCTTTCAAAGTGCGGCTGGTCATAATTATCGAAGATATCAATTCTGGAAGCGAGTAAGCGCTGAACCTGAGAATCAGATTTGGGCACGAATTCAATTATCAGCGCCGCACTGAGCTGCGAAAATTGCTTTGCGATCATCGGTAAGGGGATGTTATTGGATATCGCCAGATGATGAATCAGTGCAAGCGCCAGCACAATTTTGCCATCCACTCTCTGCGCAAATGACATGCGCTCTGCCAGTGACCACCCAATTGCAGGACTCGGGTTCGTCAAATCCAGCAACAGAGGCAGCAGATTTTTCTCTTTGTTTTTTTTCGTCTGGAGGTAGTTACTTTCAACGGCAACGGGATCAATGTCCTGAGAGACCACATCAAAGCCCAGGCCGGCAGCCACCCGGCTAAAACGCCCCGTATTGGCTCCCAGATCATGTACGGCCAGTTCACTGGGCTGGAGAGACTTCAGGTATTCTGCAACGAGAGACTCCTTATGCTGCATTGCCTGATCTTCGTAATTGGTGGCGGCATAGTACTGCCCCCACTCCGTTGCAGGCTGCTTCCACTGCAGCGCTTCGGTGGCCTTATAAAGTCCTAGCAGGAAAGCGACAAACGCCTTTCTGGTTATCGATTGAGATTTCGTCTTCTGACTTGCCTCGCTGCCACTGTCAGAGTATTTCATCTGAACCCTGGCGTGGAGATGGATGTGCACAAGGATCGAGTAATTCAGATAGCTTCTCCGCGGCAGGAGTCTGGAAGCCAGATCGAGTGGCACACCGTCAATGTAATTTTTTGAGAGTTGCGCAAGCCGAAAGTCAGTAAAGCTCGCCAGTGCCAGAGGCGCAAGAAAATGCTGACAGTATTGCTTGTACGCAACCCACGGCTCGCCTTCGTTGTAGCGCGCAAAAGACAGCGTATCAATGAACATGGGCCGGCCCTGATGAAACTGGATGTTGTAGGCGGAAGCGTCCTTGAGCACCATGCCGTACTTCAGCGCTAGCCGCTGAATTTTCATCGTCGTCAGAGCGGCGTCTTTAAGTTGGCTGTAACTCCATTCATAGGGATAAGAGATGCTGCGCACCCGTTCTGGTTTGATCACCTTGTAACACTGATCGCCCTCTGACCCTTGGCCTCGCTCGGAATGCCGTTCGGAGTCGGCTAACTCCTCATGCGGAATCAGCAACTTCGCATCCGTCAAGGTCTTGTATAATCCGCTGGACATTAGCAGGTCGTATTCTTCCGCGTAGCCACGGTTGATCTGCCGGAACAGTTCACCCTCCTCGGTGTACATGAAACCCGAAGGATCTCTGAACGAGGAAGCAAGCGGTTCTTTGCGCGGGGATTCTGATTCCATTAGGGCTTCGCTGATGGAGGTTCGCCAGGGCTGTGGCAAGGAAGTGGCATCTGAGATATGCTACTTTTCACTGGCGTTTCAATTCTGAAACAAACATATACGCATTGCAAGGCGAGCCAAACATGAAGACTGAATACCTTCCGGGGCTGATGGCGATCGCTGGCCTGACCCTGTTTCACCCGAACGCGTACGCCTATCTGGATCCGGGCACCGGCAGCATGATTCTGCAGGCACTTATTGCCGGCGTAGCGGTGGTGGGAGTCACCATTAAACTCTACTGGTTTAAGCTAGTGGCATTTTTGAAGGGTGAGAAATACTCGGATGAAGACGAGGACCTGCTGGCCGGTCTGGATTTGGACACGCACTCTGACAACGCTGATCAGCGAGACCTCTGACCGCGTCTGACGGGCTGAACGGAAAGCACCAAGCCGCCCAGGACTTGCCTTCATCTGCGCGGTTAAAGCATTGATCATTCTTCCAGGCACCTGATTGCCAACGCGAACGGATATGCTCGATAAACCCTCTCATCAGACAAGCCCCACGCCCCTCCAGCTCGCACTACATGTATTTGCCCTATTCGGGTTTGCGCTGTCTCAGCCTCTGTTCAGCGTCCTTTCAAATTACCCTGAATTCTTCGTCGCCCGTGATGCTTCACCCGCAGATATCCTGCTGTTTTCACTGGCGCTCAGCGTCATCATCCCCGGACTGATCTCAGTCACGGTCGCAGCGATTCATTATTCCTCGGCACGCATTGGTCAGCTCATCGGCCCAGCTGTTATCGCTTTGCTGAGCGGCACCATCGCCCTTCAGATCTTGAAAGCCTTTACGTTAATCCCCGGCCTTGTGCTTTTCTGTGGATCTCTTGTTCTGGGCGGGCTGGCGGCAGTTGCTTACCGCAAAGTAAAGGTGATCCATGCTTATCTGTCAGTGCTCTCACCCCTGGCCCTGGTTTTCCCGATTTTGTTTATATTCAACTCCGACGTTTCCAGAGTGATTTTTCCAGAACCTTCCGAGGCTCCGATTGTTTCACCGGAACCCACGGCAGATTCTGAAGAGCGCGCACAGACCAATGACAACCCGGTAATCATGCTGATCCTGGATGAATTTCCACTGGCGACACTGCTTGATGCCGAGCGACAGATTGATGCAGCCAGGTTTCCCAACCTTGCCGAGCTGGCTGGCCAGGCGAATTGGTACCGTAATGCCACCACCGTAAGTGACTCCACACTGATTTCGATTCCCACAATCCTGAGCGGCCAGACTCCGACACTGGACAACGCTCGCCTGCCGACGCTACAGGACTATCCCAACAATCTGTTCACGCTGCTGTCAGCAACACACGAATTAAAGATCATTGAAAATGGAACCAGGCTGTCTCCTCGTCTAGATGAAGAGGAGGTGGTTCCACTTTCAGGCCGGCAGCAGTCCCTGATGTCTGATCTGATGATTGTCTATGGTCACATCGTCTTGCCTTCCGATCTGACTCAGTCACTGCCGCCGATTGATCAATCCTGGAACACGTTCAGACGGCGCGAATTTGCCGGCACGCGGTACACGGAATTTGAAGATTTCTCGCATGATTTCGAGGGCCCGGATGATCTTTTTACCAACTTGCTCACCGGCATTCAGGCAGGGGAAGCTCCTACGCTACATTTTCTGCACGCCATGTTACCGCACAAACCCTGGCAATTTATGCCCGATGGAGCACGGTACCTGATGCCTCCGGACGTCATGCCCGGAGGGCAACGGATTGAAACCCGGTTCGGCACGTATCCGGCATGGGGTGACGACAGCTCCCTGGTCGAATACGCGTATCGGCGACATGCCCTTCAGGCAGGATTCGTCGATCAGCTGATTGGAGAGCTGATTGCCAAACTGAAAGCCGTCGATCTGTTTGAGAAATCCCTGATCGTGGTGACGTCTGACCACGGCACCTCCTTCAGACCGAATGCGTTTCAGAGACGGGTAAGCGATACCAATCAGGCAGATATCATGTGGATTCCTCTGCTGATGAAGCTGCCTTTTCAGTCACAGGGCATGGTTACCGATCGAAATGCGGAAAGCATTGATATTCTGCCAACGATGGCCGAAGCGCTGAATCTTGAGGTCGACTGGCCGCTGGACGGCCACTCACTTCTGGATACCAGTCTCCCTGAGCGACCGGTGAAGACCATTTTTGCCGGCGCCAGTCAGAGCTTCCAGTTGCCGGCTGATTCGGATGCGTTTTCAGCCAGCGTGGAACACAAGCTGAAAACAATCCGTTCCGGCCCGTGGGAAAATGCCTACGGTGTTGCCGAATTCGCCCATCTGGTGGGTGCCCCTTTAGAGGATTTCGAAACAACGGATATCGATACCGAAGTACAAATCATCGGAGAAAATCTCTTCAACAATATCAATCTTTCGGGCAGTTTCGTGCTGACCGACATCAAAGGACAGGTTGTCAACGCGGAAGGCTTTGATACCGGTGAGTATTTCGTAATCGGGGTCAATGGCCGAGTCGGATCCGTCATTCGGCTGGGACCGGAATTTCGGCGCGAAGGCAAGTTCGCAACACTAATCCCCAGGTCCGCCTTGAGGCAGGGTTTCAATGAAATTTCTGCCTATCTGATGCACACCGAGGGCGGGGGCATTGCACTTCAGCGACTGCGCGGCGGCACCTCACTGCCCTACTCACTGAGCGTCTCCGACGGAACTGCGCCCGACTTCCTGCAGTCACCGACAGGAGAAGCAATACCGGTAGATGGACAGGCAGTAAGGGGCTATGTGCGTTCCGATATGCAGAATGATGGCAGGTTCGTATCAATCAGTGGTTGGGCTTTTGACAGCGCAAACACTGAACGCGCCGACGTGCTTATTTTTTCAGACGGCGTGCTGTTAGCCTCAGTAACGCCCAGCGTCATCAGAAAGGACGTGGTCGCTTCGATCAGCGAAGCGGCCGGGCTCGAAACCGGGTTCAGAGTACTGATCCCGGCTGCCAATTTCCCGGATCTGGCCGATGCACGCATTCGGGTTTTTGGAGTGTCTGGCCAGAGCGCTACGGAGCTGACTGTGGTCGATCAGTGGGTTTTCCACAGGCGGGGCAACTAGCGTGTCCGCGCACCTGCACCGGTGAATTTGTTCTAACCGGCATCCGGCCGCGGGAATCCCCCGCCCTTGCCCCTCTGCACCCGAGATTATTGCGCACTTTTTGGAGGCTGGTGCATAGCACCGCGTAAACCGGCAGGATGTCTGCTACCATCAGGGTTCATTCTTCAGACACTCCTGAACCCTTGCAGCAAAACAGCGGCTTTCTCCCCGACAACATTCTGCATTCCGTGCACCGCCCGGTCTTCTTTACTTCAGCCGGCTTGATTATCGCTTTCAGTCTCTACGGAGGCGGCTTCAGCGAACAGGCGGGCGCTGCCTTCATGGTGGTCCAGGACTGGCTGGTCACCCATCTTGGCTGGTTCTACACGGCGGTGGTCGCCGTGTTTTTTCTTTTTATTATTTTCCTGGCGTTCAGTCGCTTCGCCCATATCCGCTTAGGGCCGGATGATGCCCTGCCTGACTATTCCTACGTCAGCTGGATTGCCATGCTGTTCAGCGCAGGCATTGGCCTGTTATTCTTCGGCGTCGCAGAGCCTGTGACCCATTTTGCCCAGCCTCCGCTTGGCGAAGGCGGAACCGCAGACTCTGCCAGAAGCGCGATGCTTTACACCTACTTCCATTGGGGCGTACAGGCCTGGGCCACCTACATTGTTGTCGGTCTGGCACTGGCCTATTTTGCCTTCAGACATAATTTACCGCTGACCATGCGCTCGGCTTTTTATCCGCTGCTTGGTAACAGAATCTATGGCCCGATCGGCAATACAATCGATGTTTTCGCGGTACTGGCAACCATGTTTGGCGTAGCAACCTCCTTAGGCCTGGGGGTGACACAGGTGAACGCGGGACTGAATTACCTGTTTGACATACCGGTGAGCGCGGGCGTTCAGATTGCGCTAATCGCCGGCATAACCGGGATGGCCACCGTGTCAGTTGTAGCCGGACTCAATCACGGCATCCGCCGAATCAGTGAACTGAATATGATTCTGGCACTGATCCTAATCAGTTTGGTGATCGTCGCCGGCCCAACCGCATCCCTGCTCGCGGGTTTCGTCAGAGACCTGGGCAACTATGTCAGTCATTTTGGTCAGCTGACCCTCAATGTCTATGCCGACGAGCCAGATGACTGGCTTGGCGACTGGACCCTGTTCTACTGGGGTTGGTGGATTTCCTGGTCGCCGTTCGTCGGCATGTTCGTCGCCAGAATCTCCCGCGGGCGTACAATACGCGAGTTTGTGCTGGGCGTGTTGCTGATCCCGGCCGGATTCACGTTTTTCTGGTTGAGTATTTTTGGCAACTCTGCGCTGCTTATTGAACTCAGCGAGCGGGGTGGAGAAATCACTTCGGCCGTGACCACTGAACTGCCCACCGCCCTGTTTGTCTTTCTGGAGCACCTGCCCCTGACGTCACTCGCGTCACTGCTCGCGATGGTGCTGATCGTGACCTTCTTTGTCACCTCATCCGACTCAGGATCTCTGGTGATCGACATCATCACTTCCGGCGGCAAGGAAGACCCGCCAAAATGGCAAAGAATCTTCTGGGCCGTGTCAGAGGGCGTGATTGCTTCCGTACTGCTCGTTGCCGGTGGGCTCGGCGCACTGCAAACCGCAGCCATCAGCAGCGCATTGCCGTTTGCAGTAATCATGCTGTTCATGTGCTACGGGCTCTATAAGGGGCTGCTCGGCGAAGAAAACCTCGGGCATCAAAGATCGTGACCGGAATGATCTGCGCTGGCGAAGCTGCAGACAGGATCCGGCTGTCATCCGAAAAACCTGCAGCGCAGGAACACGCGTTAATCTGAGTGGACTGCCCGGGGTCGTCGTTATGAAAACACACAAAAGAAAAGCCTTCGCAATCACTGCAGGCGTCAAGAGCGCGCTTTGGATAGCGAGCCTGCTGGCCAGCATGTCGGCCACCCCGGTTATCGGACAGCCCAGTCTGCCTTCGGCGTTTGACAGTCTCGGCCCGACAGTTCAGAGCCTGACAACGGACACCGGACGCGCCATTCATTTTGTCGATGACGGCAATGAAGATGGCCTACCGGTGGTTTTCACCGGCGGGCTGGGCACCTCCGTTCGGGTGATTCGCCTGCTGGATTTTCTGGAAACCATGCGCCGGGATCTGAAGCTCAGGTTCATTACTGTGGAGCGCAACGGATTTGGCCAGACTGAATTCGATGATTCGCTGACCATGACAGACTATGTCAGTGACGTAGAAACCGTGCTGTCTCATCTGCAAATTGACCGGTTCGCTTTATTCGGGATTTCCGGTGGCGGCCCTTATACAGCAAAAATTGCCGAGCGCCATGCCGGGCGCATCCTGTCTGTGCACATGGCGGCCACCAGCCCGGCGATCGGCAATCCGCAGCGCTGCAGTAACGGGCGCAGCAGCCCGTACGCGGAGATGCTGCGTTACCCCATGCGTTTTTTTGGTTTCCCGGAAAACAGCCCGCTGCACCGGATACAAGGATTCCAGGACACCGCCTATGATGAGGCAGCCCGCGCGCACAATTTACGGGGTCAGTCCGCTGAACTGGCGCCCTTGCTGCACGAGCTGACTCTGTACTGCACTGAGCCCCCGATGGACTCCGGTCATATCACCGCGCCGGTGTACGTGTACCTCGGGCTGCAGGATGACGTACTCAGTTCAGTGAATCCGGATGACTGGTATTCAGCCTATCCGAATGCCGACGTTACTGTCCGGACCTATCCCGACGGGGGTCATGACGTTCAGTATCGCCATCTTGACCAGATCCTTCTGGATATCTCCGGGCAGGGGGATCAGATACTGGTTTGCGAGAACGGACAACATAGAATGATCGACCCCTCGGAGGCGAACCGCACGGCCGCCTCACTTGGACTGTGCGCCTGGCAAAACTGAGACAGCTTGTCAGGTCAGGGCTGGCGGCTCCGCCGCAGCGCCGGTTGCCTCAGGCAGATCCGCAGGTTGCTGCGCCAGATCACCGTGAAGTGCTGACATTGCCGGGGATTGCTGTTTATACTCAGTCAGCACCACACAAATCCGAACAAGCGCTGTTGGCCATCTCCGGCGTACTCTGCAGCAACAATAATGAGAGGATCCCATGTCAGAGCATGACCCCACGCTGCCAGACAGGCCCATCTTCCGGACGCAGGGCGCGCCTGGCAGCACCTTATCGCTGTTACTCCTTCTGCTGTTTTCGCTCGCCAACACCGGCATGGCAGCCACCGTCGACAGCCTGGAGCCACTGCCGGCGAGCGAATGGTCCTATGACCACGCGGCACATCTGCTAGAACGAGCCGGATTCGGCGGCACTCCCGAGGAAATTGCACGTTTTGCGGCAATGACGCCAGAGGCGGCTGTGGACCTCATAGTCAACTACGAGCAGATTGCGGACACCCTGCCGCCCTTTGAGCATTCCGGAATCTGGGATGAGGCTATGCTGGCCGATGTAGACCTGCATCTTCGCTTCGATGACGTCATGGCCAAGGCTGCAGAAGTCGGTGAAGTTTATGGAGAGGTCGTCAGAGAAGAGGGACCAAGAAAACTTCAGGACATTACTGACGCGCTGTACTACAAATATCTCTCGTCTAATCGTGAGTGGCAACGCGTTGCCCAGTGGTGGGCGGAGCGCATGCTGACATCGCCGAGACCGCTTGAAGAAAAAATGACCCTGTTCTGGCACGGGCATTTCGCCACCGAGGAATTGAAAAACGACGATTACCGATTGATGCTGCAGCAGAACATGACGCTCAGACAGCTCGCAACCAGCGACATGAATTCGCTACTGATCGCCATGTCCAAAGACCCGGCCATGCTGCTGTATCTCGACAACAGGCTGAACGTGAAAGGCCACGCCAATGAAAACTACGCCAGAGAAATCCTTGAATTATTCTCATTAGGCATTGGCAACTACACCGAGAATGACATCAAGGAAGCCGCCCGGGCATTTACTGGCTGGCGAAATCAGGGGCTCACTTTCATTGATGACAGAGCGCAGCACGATGAAGGGATGAAAACTGTCTTTGGACAGACCGGTAACTGGGACGGGGAAGACGTCGTTGATCTTATCCTCCAACAGGAAGCAGCGGGTGAGTTTATCGCCGGCAAAATATACCGCTTTTTCGTCAGAGAGGAGATTTCTGAGCAGATGCTCGACGAACTCGCGGCCAGACTCAGGGACGACAACTACGCTATCAAGCCCTTCCTGCGCGCCTTGTTTCTGTCTCAGGACTTTTACAGCGAACCCTCTCTGGGCACGCAAATCAAAAGCCCCGTTCAGTTTCTGGTCTCTACCTATCGGAAGCTCGGTCTGGAAAGAATCCCGGGCACCCCCTACTTTCCTGCCGCCACGAATCTGCTCGGACAGGCACTGGGCAATCCGCCGAACGTCAAGGGCTGGGACGGCGGGCGGGCCTGGCTGAATCCATCAACGATTCTGCTGCGCAACAACCTCATCGGACATTTGTTGTTCCCTGAAACAGCAGCGGGCGCCTACCCGCGCTTTGCCTATTCAACGCGCTATTCCAACGCCCCCGCAGAAGCCAGGCAGCGCGACCGGGATGAAGCGCTCGCATTCAGTTCTGAAAGCGGGTCCGTACAATTTTCAGCCTCGGCCGCCTCGGAGGATGCTCAGGGAATGAGTGCTGACATCTCCATGATGGCCTCAACCGCACCCTCAGCGGCGCGGCACAATGCCAGAGCAGATTATGACCTGAAACTGGGGCTGTATCGCGGCATCACCAAAAGCTATGAGCGTGTCCGGCCAATCCCGCCCACGCCTGCTCCGTTTGATCTCAGTGGCATGCTGCAGAATGCCAACATCGCCAGCGCCGAAGATGCAGTCATTTATCTGGAACGACGTTTCCTCCGATTAAGGCTGTTCGACGAAGACCGGCAGGACATTGTGGAGTTTCTGCAGGGCAGAATGCCAGACGGGTTCAGTCTGAGAGATTCGGGTGACGGCGAAACTGAGCGCAGCCTGCGCCTGACCTTGCAACTCATTCTCAGCACACCGGAATACCAGCTAGGATAGACTGATGAAAAAGCACATCAAGACCATGAATACGAAATCGTTCAGCCGCCGCCAGTTTCTGGAATTAAACCTCGGGGCGGCAGTTGCAGCCGGCGTGGGTATGTCACCCCTGTTTGGCGGCAGCGCGGCAGCAAGGGAAATTGTGGACAGCAGTCGCATTCTCGTGGTGCTGGAACTGTCCGGTGGCAATGACGGCCTTAACACGGTTGTGCCCTACACTCAGGACGAATACTACCGGGCCAGGCCCACCATCGGTATTCAGCCCGATGCGGTGCTGAAACTGTCTGATGATTTTGGCCTGCATCCCAACTTACTCGGATGGGAGCGCCTTTATAAGGATGGCAAAATGGCCATTGTGCACGGATGCGGCTACCCCAATCCGAATCGCTCTCATTTCGAAGCCATGAAATTTTGGCACACCGGTGTCCCCAACGCACCAGAGTCCAGAGGTTGGGTGGGGCGGCTTGCCGATACGCTGATTCCGAATGAAGCCAGCGGCATGGTCATGAACATCGCCAAAGAGCAGTCTCAGGCAGTCTCGTCGGCCTATCATCCGCCCGTTGTTTTCAGCGACCCCGCGGCCTACCGCCTCGATAACGACGAATCCCAGACCGACGCGTTTGCCAGCATCATGTCGAACCGATCACGGTCAGCAAACAGCAACCTGGATTTTGTACGCAGAGTGACTTCAACCGCAGCCGACAGCTCAGAATTTGTGCGCAGGACCTGCGCCGACTATCGGACCAATTCAGACTATGGTTATGGCTCAGTGGGCACCTCACTTCGCAACATCGCTGCGCTTATTGAGGCGCGGGCCGGTGCCCGGTTCTACTACACGAATTTCGCAGGCTTTGATACGCATGTTTCTCAGGCGCCTAATCAGGCCGGCCTGTTCAATCAGGTTGGCGATGCTGTCCTGGCGTTTCAGGCGGATCTTAAAAACATGGGTCGGGAGGATGATGTCGTCATGCTGGTCTTCACCGAATTTGGACGTCGGGTAAAAGAGAATGCCTCACTCGGCACAGACCACGGCGTTGCCGGGCCGATGTATGTCTTCGGCAATCGGGTCAAAGGCGGCTTCCATGGTGAGCATCCCAGTCTGTCGGTTCTCGACCAGGGTGATCTGATCATGACAACCGACTTCCGCTCCGTGTACGGCAGCATGATCGGAGAATGGATGGGCGTGCAGGACGTCGGCTCTGTTCTCGGTGGCGATTTTGCGCAGCTGTCACTCATCAGTTAAGCAACAGGAAAAAGGGGCTGCCTTGTGTCAGACAGATCATCAACAACCCACGGCCAGTGTTACTGCGGTAACATTCAGGTCACCGTAACAGGGCCAGCAGCAGTCAGCGGTTATTGCCACTGCCTGGAATGTCGCAAGTGGCATGGCGCGCCTATAAACGCTTTCAGTGTCTGGCCTTCCACCAGCGTCACCATTGAGGGTGAAACCCTGATGAGCGAACACTCTGACGCCAGTGGAAGACTGTCCTGTCGCCTTTGCGGCGGCTGTGTCGCAAACCTGAAGCCCGCACTCGGGATGACGGTTGTCTATCCCATGATCCTGGCAGGCGCAGAGGATCCCTTACCCTTCAAGCCGAGCTTCCATATCTTCTACGATGAACGGGTGATGGACCTAGCCGATGGACTGCCTAAGTTTGTTGCGCTTCCACCCGACTTCGGCGGCACCGGCGAGACGATTGAAGAGGCGGGTTACACAGGCTGGCGCGCTTAAACAGGTGGAGATCTCGAATACTTTGTCTATCCCTAAGCACTGACCAAACACAACCTCCTGGTGGATATTTCAATGCGAGCAACTCTGAAGTTCTTTTGCTCCTGCCTCGTAAGCTTCGGCCTTCTACTCGGGCTACAGCAACAAGCCGCTTCGCAATCTGTCATCAGTGCAGCTAGCCCGGAAGCTGCTCAGGCCGGCTTGTCTATTTTACAAAAGGGTGGTAACGCAGCGGATGCTGCCGTGGCGATTGCTTTCGCCCTGGGCGTGAGCGAACCGGCCATGAGCGGACTTGGCGGGCAGATACAAATATTACTTAAACAACCGAACTCCCCTCCTTTGGCCCTGAATGGCAGCTCTTTCGCACCGGGCCTGACCCAACCACTCGACTCGCGAGCCGGATTTCTGCCGCTTCAGCGGAGTACGGTGCCAACTTGGTTGAAGTCTCTAGAGTACCTGTTTCAACAGTACGGTAGCGGGCAGGTAAGTTGGGAAGAAATAATCGCACCAGCAATTGCCTTGGCCAGCGATGGCTTCACTCAAGGTAAATTTCGACAGAAAGTGCTCTTACGCCATAAGGCAGATCTTTCCGAATTTCTGAATGCCGGATATATGCAGTCATCGGATGAATTTGAAGAAGGCAGCACAATCATTCAGCCCCAACTCGCGCAAACTCTTGAAAAAATTGCAAAAGGAGGCTCTGATGTTTTCTACCATGGGGAGATAGCTGAACTGATAGAAGAAGATATGATCAACCGGGGGGGCTGGATCAGAAAAAGCGACCTCGCGCGAGTAAAGGACCCTATCGAAGTCAGACCTTTGGCGATGGATTACCATGGACACACCATCTATTCATTCCCACCCCCTGCTGGCGGCTGGGTCATGATGCAAACTCTTGCTCTGTACGAGCAACTTAGCAAGGAGGCTGAAAATTCGGATCAGCTTACAGAGCTTGCCATGGCGCAGGCAATTTATCTGGCCCAAAAAAACCGCTACGATGAGCCTATATCCAATTTCGAAGATTATGAGCGGCAGATAAAGCAGAAACTATCAGGCGACTACTTAGACGAACTGCTTTCAGATACGACTAAAATTGAAGACGAACCCGCTGACACCGGTGGTGAAACCACTCACTTTTCTTTAATCGACAAAGACGGCTTCGCGATTTCAGCCACCACCAGCATCAATGCGTATTATGGAACGGCAACTGCCTCACCCGGCTTGGGGTTCCTCTACAATACCTATATGGATGATTTCTTCTTTCAGGAACCAAACCATCCGTTTGCAATTAAACCTTTCAATCAGGCATTCTCCTCCATGAGTCCGGCACTGGTCACTCTGGATAATGACATTGTCCTTGCGCTCGGCTCACCAGGTAGTGCAAGAATCATTTCTGCTGTTGCCCAGGTGATACAGAAATTTATCGATACAGACGCAGCTCTGCCAGAAATCCTTGCTCAACCAAGACTACACGCTACGGCGTCAGGTGGCCTGTATCTGGAAGAGAGCAGTCATTACTCAAACTTCGACACACTAGGCCTTGAGTTCAGGCAGCCGGCTACCGACCTGATCATTGAAAAGCTGAATGCTTATTTTGGCGGTGTTCATGCGGTGGGAAAGCGAGGGCAGCTCTGGCAGGGCGCAGCCGATCCGCGAAGAGATGGAATCAGTCTCAGCTTCCCCACCGATGAATGAGCATGAGAATATAGACCGATTCGCCGCAGCAGATTGGATCTTACTGATAATTCAGATTAGCGGACTCCAGCCAGCCTGAGAGCTTCTCCATTGCCAGTTTGATCCTTGGACAGATGATGGCCGCGGCGTTTTCATCAGGGGAGTCGATAGATCTGATATGGGTCAGAGCAGACTCTCCGTCAAAATCCACGTAAGAGAGCCTCAGAGATAGCTCGCTCTTTCTTCGACCAAAAACCGCTCCGGGCAATGTAACAAGGCCTATGTCGTTCAGTAAAGCCTCGGCCAAGGCATGGCTGTCAGCAATTCCTCTTGCTTCAAGCTGTCCTCTAAAGCTTTCAAAATTACAGAAAAAATAAAAGCCACCTGCAGCTGCCGGCGCTGAAATGCCACAAGAAACGAGTTCTCTATGTAAATAATTCGCAACAAATTCGAGGACCTTTCGGGAATTAGTCAGGTAACGGTCAATCTCAGCGTTTTCCTCGAACGCAGCAGTCGCTGCAAACTGAATTGGCGCGCTGGTCGAGGTATAAGTCTCGCTAGCCATAACGGCCACTCGGTCGGCTAGTTCACTGAGCGCCTCGGGAAACGCCGCGACACCCAAACGCCATCCTCCGGCGCCACACCATTTACTCAAACCTGTGGTGACGACAGAACCCTCTGAGTAGTATCGGGCAATAGATGTATGTCGGCCTTTGTGATCAATCTCGCCATAAATCTCGTCGCTCAGAACTAAGATCCCCATGTCTCGTGCCACGCTGGCGATTTCAGCCAATTGCTCGTCTTCGTAGGTCGCGCCTGTTGGGTTATTTGGATAGTTGAGTAGTAAGAGGCCTGTCTTACCGTCAAGTTGCCCTTCACAGGTTTTACGTAGTGCGCTAGGAGTTAAATTCCAATGATCTGACTCTTTGGTCTCAATCCAGATAGTTGAATTGCCAGCCATGCGTGACTGAGGGTGGTATGACACCCAACTTGGCGAGGGCAGGATAAGCTGACAGTCCAATGCCATTTGAATCAGAAAGAGCAATTCTTTTGACCCGGGAGCAATCAATATATTGGCTGGATCAAATTCTAATGAAAATCGGCGCCTGAACCAGTGACTCACACTTTCGCGTAAAGTCAGTAACCCCCGCACCGGCAAATAATCTTTCTGGTGGGCATTTTCTCTCAGCGCTCGAATGAGCGTCTGAGGCACTGGAAATGGCGATTGCCCGAGTCCAAAATTAAAAATTTCCTTCCCTTCCAAAGCCAATTGCCTGATGCGTTCATTAATGGCTAGCGTAGCGGAACTAACAAGCCCTGCTTGTCTTGGATGAGGGATCAGTTTGGGGCCTACGGATGCGCTCATAGAGAATCTCGAATCAAAATCACGCGACCTAAGCAGTTCAACCAGATTAAAACTTCTGGACTCCCAGGAATTCAGAATATCTGCCCTAAATACTGGGTGGCGAAAATTCTTAGGAGCTGCCTGTACTGGTCAAAACGTGCCCAGTATCCAGACATTTCGAGCGCAATATCTCCCACGAAAAGGTCTTTTTCTAATCAATAATTTCTATTGTTACGAAAATCATTTTTTGTTGTACTTTGCTTCTCTCCAATCGCATATTCCTGCCAGCATCCTAAGCAGATCTATCGTTACTGACTTGTTTCCCTGCAGTTGCGGCAATTCCATTGACCAACAGCTTTATTGTCCGAGGGGGTTTATGCAGATGTCTGAAAGCAACGACCTGATAGATAATTTTGAAGATGACGATGAAGTAGAAAACTCAGTCGAACTTCAAGAACTCGCCAAAAAGACTCACAATCAAAAGAAGGTTGATATCCGTCGATTGATTGAAGCGAAAAAAGAATCTTCGGCACTCGTTGATGAACAACATTATTTGATGAAGCTGGATCTGGATTCAGACAGCACGCTTATCTAGTCGATCTGATAGCTCGTCCATGCATTTCAGAATGGATCTCAGAAGAGGTTTTTTTTCAGCCGTCATGTGGAACGTGGCGTAGACATCTCTGAAGAAAACCGGTGCATCTTCGACAACCCTGAGCTTGCTGTTCTGTCGGGCGAGATCTGCTTCAGGCAAATAGGCCGAACCGCCTGATTGCCGGATATAAAATGCTGCTATTGACGCCATATTAGTGAGCAATTTCGGAGGCGGGGCATCGTAAAACACCTTGGCATGAAAACTTTCAAAGAAAGTTCCCCAATCAACCATGGTGTAGTTTTCTGTCAACGCTTCTTCCAAACTAGGCGATTCCAATGAGCTGGCCAGGACCAGCTTTACACCACCTAATCGCACATGTTCAAACCGCGAATCCTGAATTGGCTCGTAAACGAGAGCAAGATCGAGCGTTCCATCAATAAGCATACTGCGTAACTCGCGCTCCGGTTTTGCAAGTGCTCTCAGCGCAATGCCAGAAACCTCATCGTAAATTCGGGTAAGACACTCCTGCAGATAAAAATGCCACATTCCACTGGTTGCCCCGAGAGTAATCTGCTGTCTGGAGGCCTGTTGGTGCGCGATGGACTGTTTCGCCTGAGAGAGCGAAAGCATGATTGTTTCTGCGTGAGGAACGAGCCTTTCCCCTTCCGCTGTCAGGTGAATATTGTTTCTCGAGCGCACCAGCAAACTGGCCCCGAGCATCTTTTCAAGTTGCTTTATCCTGGCACTTACCGCTGCCTGAGTCACAAACAGGTTGTCAGCAGCTTTCCCGAAGTGGCGGGTCTTGCTGACTTCCAGAAATGTTTTCAGTAAATCTGTATCCATTGCGACTTTGCTCGATTGCTCTTGGATGAAATTCGAACACGCGCTGACGCGGCGACCTAAATCCCCGCGAACGTAACTCCAGATTCGTTCGGAGCCGGTCCCGCATCATCGTGCGCAGAAACCTGATTATCCGAACTCGCAGTTTGCGCCAATTGTTCGTCTGCAGAAAAAGAATCCTGCTCGTCAGCACGAGGATCGAGAGTAAATGCCGCCTGCGCTGCAGCGGTAGTTGCCAGTTCAAAATCGCGATTTGGTTCCGGTGAAGGCGGTTTACTCCGGATCATATAAACCACCGCCCAGGCCGCAGCAAAAAGAATGACGAATTGATAAACAAAAAAGTATTGCGGCCCGAACCGGTGCATCAATTGTGAAGCGAGTAGCGGGCCAACCACAGAGCCCAGCGCATTCATCATTAACAGGCCGGTGCCAACTTTGATGAAATCTCCCGGATTGGTGTTATCGCTCGCTTGCGCCAGACTGAGCGCATAGATAGGCATAACCGATGCGCCCAGCAGCATCATCATCAATGGGACAGAAAGGGATTCTCCGGCCAGCGCAGTCATGGCAACGCATGCCCCCAGAGCCAGACACAGCAGGATCACGAGCCGACGATCAATACGATCAGACAGCCGACCCAGTGGAAATTGCGTCACACCCCCACCCGCGATTGCCATGGCCATCATGACACTGATATCCATCACATCGAGACCACGCTGTAGTGCATAAACCGGGCCCAACGTATAGATGACGCCGACCGCCAGGCCACCAATAAACGAACCGATACTCGCCGCGCGAGACGATTTAAGGACCAGCAAAGGGGAAAACCTTGCACGCGGAATCTGTGGTGGTTCAGGCGAACTCGTCACGCAGACAGGGATAGCTGCGATCACGATAAGCATCGCTGAGCTAATGATCAGCGCCGGCCCGTCAATGGGTGCAGTATTCAGAAGCAGGTTTCCTGCAGCAAGGCCGATCAACACCACGATTGTGTAAACAGCCAGCACGCTCCCCCGAACCTGGCTACTCGCTTGCTCGTTCAACCAGCTTTCAATAATGAGATACAGCCCGGCAATGGACACTCCGGAAATCACCCGAAGCAGGATCCAGAGCAAGAGATTGTCTCCGAGCGCCAGCCCCAGTATCGATGCTGTCATCAAAGCGACCATGCAGGCATAGGCTCTTATGTGACCGGTACGCGTTACCAGCGCAGGCACGGAGAAACAGCCCAAGATAAACCCGACAAAGTAGAGAGAGCCTAACCACCCGATGTGAATGTCGCTCCACCCGAATAGCTGCGCTTTGAGCGGAACCACTGCCAGATGCAGTCCATGTCCCACAAGCAGCAGTGCGACTCCAATCAGTAAAGTGGAAACACGGGAAATCGTGGTAAGCATCTCTAGAAATCCGCCAGAATCGGGACGCGCGCGAGTATAAATCGGAAACAATGCTCTGGTAAATAAATAGTAGTGCTGTTTGAAATAAGCAATTAGAATCCGCCGCGGTTTCCAGGAAGCGCCCAGAACCCACAAACCATAAAGTCCCTATTCCACCTGCTCAGTACGACGAAGCCTATGAAAAAATCCCATGTGCACATGCGCAGGATGCCTCCCCCTGAGGACCATCTGTTCGAGCTAATAGCCAGCGGGCTTGAAACCAAAGGATACGTTTGCCTGCCGGCAGCATTACCCGAAAACATAGCTGACGGCTTGGTCGATCAGTTGGCTCAGATAGAAAGTCGTGAATTCCATAAAGCCGCCACCGGGCGCGGCAACGACCGGACTCGCAATCAGTTCGTGCGACGAGACCGAATCCACTGGATCGAAGAATCTGACCCTGCCTCAAGTCAGTGGCTGGCCTGGGCACAACGTCTGCAGGCCTACTTGAATCGTCGACTCTTTCTCGGGCTGTTCTCTTTCGAGAGTCATTTCTCGCACTACCAGAGCGGGGACTTTTATCGCAAACACCTTGATGCGTTCAAAGGAGAAACCAATCGCGTTCTGTCGCTGGTGACCTATCTGAACCGGGGTTGGGAACCCGATCAGGGTGGAGAACTGGTCATTTATTCACCGGAGGACGGCACGGAGTTGGTCAAGGTGACTCCGATGTTCGCAACGCTGGTGCTCTTTCTCAGCGAGGAGTTCAGCCATGAAGTCTTGCCCACTGCCAGAAATCGATATGCGGTTGCCGGCTGGTTCCGGTTGAACAGCTCGATTAATCAGCACATTGACCCGCCTGTTTAGACCACAAGGCACGAACACGCGTCAGTCATTGAGCCCGATCAGGGCTCCGAGGTCTCCTGCTTAGCGTGAACTTCAAGCAGACGGTTCGCCTGTCTCAGTCCCCAGACGTAGAGGACAAACAAGACCACGAGGCAGATGACCCCGACTGCGACATGTCTTGCAATCAGCTGCTCCCAGCTCCAGGTGTGGTAATTGATCAGCTTGAACGCGTCAGTGGGTTCGCCCCCGGTGAGCCCGTAGGGCACGGCAAGACGATCTCCCAGCGCGCGCCACCAGGTCATGAACATGTCGGCAAACGCCGCAGCGCCAATAAACAGGAATCCCCAGCGCAACCCGCCACGATAGAGCTGGGTGTCACTGCCAAAATAAAACGACCCCATCAAAAGAGTCGCCAGCACCATGCCTCCGGCATCACCGCCGAAGACAATCAGCTCATCAGCGGTTCGCTCCCCGACCAGGAAGGTGCCGGTCAGTTGCAGAATCAAAAGGCCAGCGGCGAACACCCGCCAGCCGCTGCGCAGGGTGCGGCGTCCGTAGTTGTACAGCGCCACGATGCCCGCGAACACCAGCACAGTGGCAGCCAGACCCCGTTCGTTGGCGGTGATGGTTTTCCACACGGTGGGAATGGCGTTGTAGCCACAGAACCACGCGACAGTCGCGTGACCGAGTTCGTGAACCGGCATGCCGAGAACAATACGCTGCAGGGCGGCTCCAAAACCGGTCAGCTGAATGGTAAAGGCTCCGGTCAGCATGGCGGGTAGCGCCCAGCACCGGAGGGTTTTTTCCAGCTTCGGATCCTCGATACCACCGGTCGCGCTGCTGACCACTTCCATGCTGAAGCCAGCAGCAGGCGCGGCCGCCGGCGCAGGCTGGGGCGCAGCAGCCGTCGCCCGGCCGTGCTGTTTGATAGCTGACGCTTTGGCGTAATCCGCGCCACACTCGGGACAGACAGGTCCCGGAACTTTGGGCGCGTCGCACCAGGCGCACTTCTCGGAGACTTCCATAATGCGCCAAGATAGCTGAATTGGCCGGAAAAGCGAACCGGCTCCCAATCTCGCCGGCCGACGAACTGCTAATGCGTAACTGGGTCAGAGTGGGATCTGTTCAGGGGGCGGTCGGGATTAGCTAGAGAACTGCTCAGGGGATTAAGGAAACTGGTCGGGACATGGCGGGTCGCTTGGATGGTGTGCTCAACACTCAGCATCACGGCACCGTAACACGGCGCGACACGAAACAGGGCGCAAGGCAGGCATATCAGTCACCGGACCACAGCACAGTGTGCAGCCCGGTGCCTGATTTGAGATCAGCGCTCGATCGTGAACAGCCCATTGACCTCGTTGACGGGATTCAACTCGTCAATGAGATCGAAACCACCCACAAATGCTTCTCCATTAGGCCCGGTGAAAGCGCCACCGAGGTTCGCATCAATGCTGTTACTCAACAGTTCCGTGTCAATGAACAGCTGTCCGCTCAGCGGGTTCAGACTCACTGCCCCGCTCTGGACCAGTCCGTCGAAATCCACTGACCAGTTCTGATCTCCCACCAGAATTTGCAGTTTGCCTTCACTGATCAGGCCGGTGTCAAAGTTCACCCGCATGG
>Ga0255778_10001496_pt1 | contig 21007 bp, 20 predicted proteins | sample 071ome_31_FD_179976 | JGI IMG/M metagenome (GOLD analysis project Ga0255778, IMG submission 179976) | Coastal salt marsh microbial communities from the Groves Creek Marsh, Skidaway Island, Georgia - 071405CT metaG (version 2) | ecosystem: Environmental > Aquatic > Marine > Intertidal zone >...
ACCTAGACGACGGTTAAACTTCATTCGACCTACCGCTGTCAGGTCATAGCGGTCATCGCTGAAAAACAAATTATTGAAAAGATTCTCTGCTGCGTCCTTGGTCGGTGGCTCACCGGGGCGCATCATACGGTAGATTTCAACAAGCGCTTCGAGACGATTGCTTGTTGGATCGGCGGTCAACGTGTCAGAGACAAAAGGCCCACAATCTAGGTCATTGGTATAAATCGTTTCGAATTCTCCGATACCCAGCGCCGTCATTTGCTCAAGAACTTCTTCAGTGATAATGGTATTGCAGCCGATTAATACTTCGCCTGTTTCTTCATCCACCTGGTCTTTGGCAAGTCTGTGGCCGCAAACATACTCCGCAGGTACTTCGAGCGCCTGTAAATTGCGCTTTTCCATCTCTCGGATATGCCGGGCTGTCACTCGTGAGCCTTCCGGCACAAGCACTTCACCCTTGTTGTCTTTGATCTCAAACCGAGCGGTTTCTCCCCGGAGACGATTGGCAATCAAGTTCAGTTGATAACCGTCTTCAGTGATTTGAAATGTATCCGTGTCAAAGAAGGTATCGAGAATCTCTTCTGCCGATAAGCCAAGCGCTCGTAACAAAATGGTGACAGGCAGCTTGCGCCGCCGATCAATGCGCACATAGACAAGATCTTTGGGATCAAACTCGAAGTCGAGCCATGAACCACGCATCGGGATCACGCGAGCGGAATATAAAAGTTTTCCAGACGAGTGGGTTTTTCCTTTGTCATGATCGAAAAATACGCCGGGAGAGCGATGCAATTGCGATACGATCACTCGCTCAATGCCGTTGATCACGAAGGTGCCGTTTTCGGTCATGAGCGGGATCTCGCCCATGTACACTTCTTGCTCTTTAATATCTTTGATCGCCTTATTTGACGAGTCTTTGTCATAAATAATAAGACGTACTTTGACCCGCAGCGGGGCGGCATAAGTCACGCTTCGAGACTGACATTCTTTGACGTCAAACACCGGCTTACCTAACCGATAGTCAACATATTCTAGTGCGGCGTTACCCGAGTAAGAGGCAATAGGGAACACTGAGCGAAAAGCAGCGTGAAGACCCGAATGAGTGCGCTCGTCTACATCGATGCCCTCTTGCAAGAATTGCATGTACGAATCAACCTGTATCCCGAGCAAGTATGGGATATCCATGACCGTTGGCAACTTGCTGAAGTCTTTCCTAATCCGCTTTTTCTCTGTGTACGAATAGGCCATTCGTGCCTCCAATTTGTGTCTTAAGTTTCCGCTTGAATCTCTACCGCTTCACCACAAAGAGTCGACGGGTATCAAAGACACCCGCCGATCGATGATGGTGTGCTTACTTCAGCTCTACAGTGGCACCAGCTTCTTCAAGCTGATTCTTGATATCTGCGGCTTCGTCTTTGCTGACACCTTGCTTGATTGAAGAAGGCGCTGAATCGACCATGTCTTTCGCTTCCTTCAGGCCAAGCCCTGTGATTGAGCGAACGACCTTGATCGCGTTCACTTTCTTCTCACCACCAGATACCAAGATGACTTCAAACTCATCCTGCTCTGCTTCACCGCCAGCGTCGCCGCCAGCCGCTGCCGGCGCGGCTGCAACAGCTGCTGCTGCAGATACACCAAACTTTTCTTCCATCGCTTCAACTAGCGCGACAACATCCATCACGCTCATTTCCGCGATTGCATCTAAGATTTCTTCTTTTGATAACGACATTTGTCCTATCTCCGTTTATTTCAGACTAATCAGGCTGCTTGTTTTTGATCGCGAACGGCTGCAACTACTCGAGTAACTCGACCTGGAATGTCGTTCATCGTGCGCACCAGCTTGGTTACTGGTGCTTGCATGACCGCCATTAGCAGCGCGAGTGCTTCATCTCGGGTAGGCAACTTAGCAAGCGCGTCAATCTGCTCAGCAGGAAGCAACTTGCCTCCGACACTAAGCGCCTTGATCTCAAACGCTTCTTGCTCTTTAGCAAAATCCTTGAACAACCTCGCGGATGCTCCGGGATCTTCCATCGCAAAGGCTACGATGCAAGGCCCTGTCAGCGCTTCATTCATACATTCAAGTTCGGTCCCCTCAAACGCTCGTTTTGCAAGCGTATTTCGGATCACGCGCACCTGAACGCCTGATTCTCTAGCTGACTTCCGAAGCTGAGTCATTGCGTCTACAGTGACTCCTCGGTAATCAGCCATCACTGCTGACAATGCGGCCTGCGCAGTTTCGTTCACTTCTGCAACAATCGCCCGTTTTTCTTTAAGTCCAATCGGCACGTGTGTACTCCTTGACTCACCCAAATGACCCTAGGACTTGCACTCCTCGGGCGTTTCTACGGCGACAGGATTCATGGCTATGAATCGCCCTCCACCGTCTGCGTAGGCCTGCATTCGCAATTTAGTCGGCTGACGCCGAACCTACGGTCTTTGACGAGCGGTGACCGATGGCCAGCCACTCCAAAGAACTCAACATTTCTCTTACTAGGCCTCTAGCGAGCCTTGATCAATCGCGATTCCTGCGCCCATCGTGGTGGACAGGGTGATTTTCTTCACATAAACCCCTTTCGCGGACGCGGGTTTTGCTTTCTTTAAATCACTCAGAAGTGCTTCGATATTTTGTTTGATGGCCTCGGGCTCAAAACCCACTCTTCCAACACCACCATGAATGATCCCGCTTTTATCTGTGCGGTATCTGACCTGACCTGCTTTTGCATTTTTCACGGCCTCGGCAACATCGGCAGTGACGGTGCCAAGCCTCGGGTTAGGCATTAACCCTCTCGGACCAAGCACTTGCCCAAGCTGCCCGACAACTCGCATGGCGTCCGGAGAGGCAATCACTACGTCAAAATCAAGTTGGCCCGCCTTTACGCTGGCTGCCAAATCATCCATGCCAACCACATCCGCTCCTGCGGCCGTGGCCTGCTCAGCGTTATCTCCTTGGGTAAATACAGCGACCCGGACATCTTTTCCCGTTCCATTGGGGAGAACAGTGGCGCCGCGGACAACTTGGTCGGATTTGCGAGGGTCTACACCAAGGTTGATGCTGACATCAATCGACTCTTTGAACTTGACTGAAGAAAGCTCGTTCAAAATCGATACAGCCTCAGTAATTTCGTAGGCCTTCTCTGGGTCGACCTTCTCTTTAAAGGCTCTGACACGCTTGCTTAACTTGGCCATTAGTTCACTCCCTCAACTTCGATACCCGCGCTTCTTGCACTACCCGCTATGGTGCGAACTGCCGCATCCATATCTTTCGCCGTTAAGTCGGGCATCTTTGTCGTCGCAATTTCTTCAAGCTGAGCGCGATTCACCTTGCCTACTTTCTTAACGTGCGGCTCAGGGCTTCCACTTTGGATACCAGCTGCTTTCTTCAACAAAATCGAAGCTGGAGGCGTCTTCTTGATGAAGGTGAAGCTTTTATCGTTGTATACGGTAATGACAACTGGAATAGGCAGACCTGGCTCCATGCTTTGGGTATCTGCATTGAAAGCCTTACAAAATTCCATGATGTTGAGTCCATGCTGACCCAGGGCTGGGCCCACAGGCGGACTCGGGTTGGCCTGTCCAGCAGGCACCTGCAGCTTGATGTATGCATCAATTTTTTTTGCCATGATTCACCTCTCTTTTGGGTCCAAGCCCTGCACCAAAAACTCAATCGAGCTTTTTTGACAGGTCCCCGCCTATCTAGCTTTCTTGGCTTGAAAACTAGATGTCGTTAATTCGATCAGCCCTTCTCGACTTGACCGAAGTCCAATTCGACCGGAGTCGATCTGCCGAAGATAGTCACTGCGACATGTAATCTATTTTTCTCGTAATTCACCTCTTCAACCACACCGTTGAAGTCGTTAAACGGGCCATCAACCACCCGAACCAGTTCGCCCGGCTCAAAAACTACTTTCGGAGTTACCTTTTCACTGCCGACCTGAACGCGCTGCAAAATAGCAGATGCTTCAGCATCCGTGAGCGGTGCTGGTCGATCCGCTTTGCCGCCAATGAACCCCATGACACGAGGGGTCTCTTTGACCATGTGCCATGTCTCATCATCTAACTCCATTTGAACTAACACGTAGCCGGGAAAAAACTTGCGCTCACTTCTGCGCTTTTTCCCAGCCTTCATCTCCACTACTTCTTCGGAAGGAACCAGCACCTCACCAAACTTTGCTTGCAGGCCAGTCAACTCGACCCGCTCTTGCAGCGCGCGCATGACGTGTTTCTCAAATCCCGACAATGCATGGACGACATACCACTTCTTATCCATCGCAAGCCCTTCCTCTTTCCTGAAGCTTATTTACTAAGCCCTTAATTCAAGACATCTCTGCGAGAGCCAGTATTCTTGGCTCCCTCAGCGACCTATTCCTACCCAATCGTTATGCTGACGATATAGCTGAGTCCGCTATCGATCATCCAAAGCACGAGCGCTACGAGAATAACCATCACGACTACGATGAGCGTCGTCTGGGTGGTTTCCTGGCGAGTTGGCCAAACCACTCTGCGAATCTCTATCCGCGCCTCTTTAGCGAGCTCCCAAACACTTCGACCCGCCGCAGTCTGTAACGCAATGGCGGCACAAACGCCCGCCAAGGCGACACCTGCCAGTGCTCGCACCAACAGTGACGTCAGCGCATACTCCATATTGAGATAGATGCCAGCGGCAACTAGCGCTACCACCACTAGCCATTTCAGCCAATCTAACGTGTGTTTTGCTTCACTAGCAGAACTCATTGATTATCCTGTTTTTTCTTCAATCTTCGGGGACGCGAAACCCCGATGCCAGAAATGTTCTTCCGACTCGGGGTCTTAGCATCGCCTCAGACTGGATTAACCACACAGCCTTTACGTGGCAGGCCAGGAGGGAATCGAACCCCCAACCTGCGGTTTTGGAGACCGCCGCTCTGCCAATTGAGCTACTGGCCTAAAGCCTTCTCGCTACGCAAAAGTCTTGGTTGACCCCCTGAACAAACGTCTTTACTCAGCGATTTTTGTTACAACACCAGCGCCTACTGTCCGGCCGCCTTCGCGAATCGCAAAGCGCTGACCTTCTTCCATCGCGATCGGTGCAATGAGCTCGACCTCAAGGTTCACGTTGTCGCCTGGCATAACCATCTCTGTTCCTTCAGGCAGCTCACAGCTACCCGTGACGTCAGTGGTCTCAAAGAAAAACTGCGGCTTGTACCCTTTGAAGAAAGGCGTGTGTCGGCCACCCTCGTCCTTCGACAATACGTAGACCTCACTGGAGAATTTAGTGTGCGGCGTGATAGATCCGGGCTTAGCCAGTACTTGACCGCGTTCAACTTCCTCTCGCTTGGTCCCTCGTAAAAGAACGCCGACGTTTTCACCTGCTCGGCCTTCATCGAGCAGCTTACGGAACATTTCCACACCGGTGCAGGTCGTCTTGGCCGTTTCGCGGATACCAACGATTTCTACTTCGTCCTGAACAGTCACAATCCCACGAGCGATACGACCCGTCACGACGGTTCCACGCCCAGAGATGGAGAAGACGTCTTCGATAGGCATCAAAAATGGCTGATCAACGGCACGAACTGGCTCAGGGATATAACTGTCCAAAGTCTCTACAAGCTTAGTGATTGCAGTGACGCCGATGTCTGAAGAATCACCTTCCAATGCTTTCAGCGCACTACCGATAACGATCGGTGTGTCGTCACCTGGGAAATCGTACTGATCAAGCAGCTCACGAACTTCCATTTCAACGAGCTCGAGCAATTCTTCGTCGTCGACCATGTCAGCTTTGTTCAAAAACACGACAATGTGCGGAACGCCTACCTGCTTGGACAGCAAAATGTGCTCTCGCGTCTGAGGCATGGGACCATCCGCAGCAGAGACGACCAAGATAGCGCCATCCATCTGCGCCGCACCGGTGATCATATTTTTCACGTAGTCCGCGTGACCCGGGCAGTCAACGTGAGCATAGTGACGGTCAGGAGAGTCGTACTCAACGTGCGACGTTGAAATCGTGATGCCTCGCGCTTTCTCTTCCGGGGCGTTATCGATTTGATCAAACGCACGCGCTTCGCCACCGTAAACTTCTGCACACACCTTGGTAATGGCCGCGGTCAACGTCGTCTTACCATGGTCAACGTGGCCGATAGTGCCCACGTTTACGTGGGGCTTCTTACGCTCAAACTTCTCTTTGGACATGCTAGCCCTCTCCTCTATGTAACGTCTCGTTTCGTGAATGTTGCAACCTTAGGAACTCCTAGGTTCGCAATACTTTAAAACCGCGCTAGCGCGGGTCACTTTTTATCTGCTTCTTGTTTTCTTGTAATCGCCGTTTATTGCTACTAGCTTCCTACGAACTAAAGCTTACCGACTGCTTCTTTCTAACTATTGCTTCCCAACTACTTCGGCCGCTGCATTCTCTGCTTTGTTTCTAGCGCCTACTTCTTTTTTTACTGCTCATACTCTTACTGGCGTACTTTTACTGCCCGCACTGCGCTCCATTCAAGGAGCCCAATGACCCAATCGATGGAGCTCATAACCGGATTTGAACCGGTGACCTCTTCCTTACCAAGGAAGTGCTCTACCTACTGAGCTATATGAGCGCTAACCTACGGCGTAATCACTCTTCTTATTGATGGACTTCCTACCTATTTGCTGCCTGCTGCTTACTGCCTGCTGCTTATCGCCTATCTCTACTGCCAAAACGCTTGTTACTAATACCGAAGCCAGCTGCACCTAACTCGGCGAGCGGTCGGTGCCGCTATCTTGCGGTTCGCCCTGAGGACGCTACTTTGAGGGTAATGGAGCGGGTAGCGAGAATCGAACTCGCGCCAACAGCTTGGAAGGCTGAGGTTCTACCACTGAACTATACCCGCGTCTTTCCCAATCCTCTTGTCCACCGCGTTCCCGCTTATCCTCGCGGCTCGGCGTTCCTGCTGTTGCGTCTGCCTTTTGACCTGAAGCCATCCCAGGACTCTTTCAGCAACGCCCTACCGTTCTTTGCTTGTTCTACTTGTTTTGCTCTTACTGGCATCGCCCCTAACGGATTGTCCGTGTTAAATGGTGGAGGGGGGCGGATTCGAACCACCGAAGCTTTCGCGTCAGATTTACAGTCTGATCCCTTTGACCGCTCGGGAACCCCTCCATTTTTGCGGCGCTAAATTCTGCCAGCGGGCCTATTCAATGTCAACGAGCAATATCAATCGATTAGACAAGACTCCCGAGCTACTTTCACACAGCGGGCTTGCCTTCGATTTCTCAAATTCCTTAGATATTGGGGCTCTTAAGGTTTGGCATTAATGAACGACATTCCCTTTTGCTCATTCTTTCGCCGAAGAAAAGAAAATGGTGCCGCCACCAAGAATCGAACTCGGGACCTACTGATTACAAATCAGTTGCTCTACCTGCTGAGCTATAGCGGCACGACGCGGATTTTAGGCTAACGGCGTCATCGACACAATTCTAATTTAGATCAAATTTTTCTAGCTTTTCACATGGAATTACTAGTGATTCGCCTGCCCCAATTTTCGCAACCAATCCGTCAGCGAGTAACGCTTCGAGCAGATCTATCTCAGTGCCAGCCACCCACCACTGCGGCCAACGCTGAACGTCAGGAACAATCGCGATAGAGGACGGCTCGAGCACCGTTTGATCATCGATCTCGTCACGGACGGAGAGTGCCGTCTGCTTTTCCTTAAAAATCCCCAGGGAAATTGCGCCAGCAAAGGGTCCGCTCGTCATAACAAAGCTATCGATACCAATCAGCCGGAGCCGCTTCACGGTGTCATACGCGGCCTCTTTACTGCCGTAGGGCTTGGTCACCAGGCGATAGGTATGCTCGCCCCTTTGCTTGCCTAGCACCAAAGGCACAGTTAACGCCTTTGAATCATCGCCGGCATTAACCCACTCAAATGGTCCGAGATACTCGCAGCTGGTCGCAGGCCTAACATCAGGGGTTGGCGTCTGGCCAAACCGATTTGGGCCGTCCGGGCTAGTCCCTTGGTTTGGCTGATCAAAGTATGGGGTTTCCGAATCAAGCGTTAAACCCGTGCGATTTACACCCTCTTCAACAGCGCTTTGCCTGCCCGTTACTTCAGCTAACTGATCGGCCTCTTGCGCGTGCCAAGCCTCCACCACGAAGTAAAGCAAGCCAACGTTGATGACAACCAGCAATGCGATCCAAATCCGTAATTGCATATTATTCGCTTTCGCCCACGCTAGGCCTCAGACTAACATCACCCATAGAAAATTCCTCTAACCCCGATGTTGTTTCGATCAGCAAGTGACCTGCGTGGTTGATCCCCACATTGGTGCCGCTGACCCGATCTTCACCGATCAGAAGGTCAACTTCTTGGTTTTGGTAGGCATCTACTTCCCGCCACCTCTCAACAATCGGAGACAAGCCTTGTAGGATGAAGCGCTTTGCGGACCGTTCAATGGCGCGAATAGTGATAAGCGCTATTGTTTCGCGCGAGAGCGTTGATGCTAAGCCAATCCGAGTCGCTTGCTGTCCAATCACATCGACGTGTGGGAAAGAACCAACATTGACACCCACGCCGACCACTACCTTGGTGCGATGAGCGGTCACTGGATCTACCTCAATCAAAATTCCGGCGGTTTTCTTACCGCTCAGTAACACGTCATTGGGCCACTTAAGACTGATGCCCTCAACTTTTTGAGCCCTAAGCGCCTCAACCATTCCAAATCCAATCGCTAGCGACAATCCACCGAGACTAGCAACCGAGCAATCAACAACCATCGCCACGCTTAGCGACAGGTTATCGCCATAGGGACTGATCCACTTCCGACCGCTTCGGCCGCGCCCACCCGACTGGAACTCAGCGATAAAACAAGATGTTCCCGTCATCGAGCGCTCCAGCGCAATACGATTGGTGGAGTCGACCACACGATCGTAGTGAATCTCTGCGCCGGCCCCCATTTGGCCGCGGAGCCAAGTTATATCGAGCTCAGTTGGGGGAGTAGTCAGTCTAAGAAGATCGCCCTCGATGTAGTGTCTTAGCCCAAGCGCCTCAACGTATCTCTCTAACGCAGCAGAGCGCTGGCAAGCGCTACCCGTTAGCAACGCAGAAAACGTTGAGCTTTCGGCAAACGCCGCGAGATCACCGAGCTGATCGAGCGGCGCTTGTTGCCGCTTCGCTGGCGACTGCTTCGCTGTATTTATCGGTTCCTCCACCGTCTGAATCCTTGTTCAATCCTACTGATCAATGGTTTTAAGCGATCTTACCGAGACGCGTCTAACCCATTTGGCGAGCCGCTGGCTAGGAAACCCATACGCTAACCTTTGCGGCCTTCACCCTGTTGTCCACATCGCCCTGAGTACTGATTGTAAATCCACTTCACCTGCGTATAATACGCCGCCTCGGACATCAGTCTGCATCTCGAGGGTCTGTAGCTCAGTTGGTTAGAGCGCATCCCTGATAAGGATGAGGTCGGTGGTTCAAATCCACCCAGACCCACCAATCGAACACTGCGTCCGAATACTTGTCGCGTTTCGCTGGAATCAACCAGAGCAAACTCGATAACGGGGCCATAGCTCAGCTGGGAGAGCGCCTGCCTTGCACGCAGGAGGTCGGCGGTTCGATCCCGCCTGGCTCCACCACTTCCCCTTTAAACTTAGCAACCGCATCAAACTGCGCTGGGACTACTAGTAGCCGGAATCTCTTTATTATCTCGAGCAAACGAACAGCAGTTCGATGACACCCGAGTAACTAGTCGATGACTAAAATCGCGACTGGCTATGACAAAGCACCCTGATTGATCTGCACGGTAGATGCTTTAACAGCAGCGCCTATGGCGCCCCGTTTCACGCGGCTCTCATCACGCTCAACAAAATGCACTCAACAAAGTTCGCGGGTATCCCCGCATTGGAACCTTTACCATTAACCTCTTGTAGAGGGATTACTGACTGAATAATCTTTTCAGGTGTGGGGCCTGTTCCGCTGGATTAGCGCTGCCGGTTCCCCATAGGTGAGAACCTAACTAGACGTTGTCTTTACTGATCGTTAGCTAACGCTACTAGATAGCTCCAGTGATCTAACCTTGCACGCCTACCTATTAATCCAACGGAAAGTGCACGGATTCTTCCTACCGATCCCCTTTAACAAAGAGATGGTGTTGCTTTTTCCCTTTTTTTACGAGGTAGTATCTCTCGTGCAAAGCGCCCTCTGAGCCCAAGACCGTTTCATCGTCGGTCGTCTTGAACCCATTAATCGCAATGGCGTTGGAAGCAATCAGTTTTCTGGCCTGACCTTTGGTCACTTCGCCCTTGGGGGTCACTGCAAGTCCTGAATCAACCAATGCGTCTATTAAGGCGACATCGTCAGAACCGAGATGAGTCGCGGGTAATCCATCTTGTGCCAACTGCGCAAAATCGTCCTGAGTCAGCGCATCGATGTCGTTGGCGAACAGTGCTCGACTAATCCGTTTTGCGCTCTCGAATGCAGCGTCGCCGTGAACTAGCTCTGTCACTCGCTCGGCCAACACCCGCTGCGCTTCTCTCTTCTCAGGCGCCTCCTTAAGGGCGTGCCCCAAGGTTTCAATGTCTGCTGATTCCATGAATGTAAACGTTCGGAGAAATCGAATGACATCCGCATCAGCCACATTGAGCCAAAACTGGTAGAACGCGTAGGGGGACGTTTTCTCTGGATCGAGCCAGATCGCGCCTGAAGCACTTTTGCCGAACTTAGTCCCATCCGACTTGGTGATTAGTGGGTAGGTTAAAGCGTGAGCACCCTCGCCGCCTCTTCGCCTGATGAGGTCGATTCCACTCGTGATATTGCCCCATTGGTCGGACCCACCGATTTGTAACGTGCATTGGTATTGCTCGTTTAGTACCGCGTAATCATAGGCCTGAAGAATCATGTAGCTAAACTCGGTGTAACTGATGCCCATCGACTCATCTTCTAGGCGCCTGCGCACCGTTTCTTTTTGGATCATGGCGTTGACGCTGAAGTGTTTGCCGATATCTCTAAGAAAGCTAATCACGTCAATCGGCTCGATCCAATCTGCATTGTCGACCACTAACGCGGAGCGCTCACCACAATCAAAATCGAGAAATCGGCTCGCCTGATCTCGTATCTTCGCGACGAAGCGTTTGACCTCATCACGCGGTTTTAGCTCACGTTCCGAGGACCTCCCTCCAGGATCGCCGATCATGCCGGTGGCACCGCCTACTAACAAAATAGGACGATGCCCAGCCAACTGGAATCGTCTGAGTGCGAGCAGTGGCACTAGGTTACCCACATGCAAACTGTCGGCCGTTGGGTCAAATCCACAATAGAGGCTTCGGGGCGCCGATAGGTGCGCTTTGAGCTCTGCTTCATTACTGGTTTGAGCGACCAGCCCATGCGCTTTTAGCTCATCAACTAGAGAGTGGTCTGCCGTCTGTGCCATACAATTGTCCCAAGCGCGCTTGCGAGCGCCTGCGATAGACACTCTGCCGTTTTGAAGGTCACTCATTATACCGAAACCGCCCCTGCCAGCCGAAAAAAAGACCTGACACTGCGAAGGGTTGCTACGAAAGCCCGTCGGCTCTTCTTTTCTTCATCTAGATCTTGCAAACTCCCCGGGCAAATCACCTGATACTTGTTAGTTCGCTTACCAAAGGTCTGCCCGCACTTCATTCCCTTAATATGGTTAACCGCTTTCCAGCTCTTCATGCGCGAACGATTGCAGCCCTGATTGCCCTGGGCCTACTCCTCTATCTCTATTGGCCCGCTAACGATGGAATAGAGCGTTCTGCCAGTTCGACGATTCCTTTAGAGCTGCCGGTTTCTGGGAACAATCAACCTGACCAGACTGGAAAGAGCGGTGAAGCGGAAAACAAGGCTCCAGCGTTGACCTGGCAAGAGGAGTCGATCAAGCCAGGCGATAACTTGTCGAATATCTTTCAGCGCATGGGGATTCCAGCCTCTGCGCTATTGCAAGTAACAAAAGCGGCGAACGATAGCGACTTAAAGCGTATCGCGCCTGGGGGAACCCTCGAATTTGCTTTTAATGAATCCGGTCAATTTTCTGGCCTGAGACTGAAACGGGATGCGTTAAGGACGACAGAAATTCTTCTCAATGACGAGGGACAATTCACGGCGTCCACCATTCAAACTCCCACAACGACAAGACCGATCGTCAAGGTGGGCCAGATTACAACCAAGCAATCCTCCCTGTATTTGGCCGGGCAATCGATCCAGATGAGCGACAAACTCATTATGGAATTAGCAAGCCTCTTTCAATGGGATATCAGTTTTGCACTGGATTTACGCCAAGGGGACCAGTTCTTCGTTATTTACGAGGGCATCTACACAGAGGACACACTGATCCAAGAAGGCAATATTCTTGCCGCACATTTTTCAAACATGGGTCAGCAGTACGAGGCCTATCGCTACACAGATCCTAGTGGCAAGGTCGGCTACTTCGGTGCTGATGGCATTAGTCTCAGAAAAGCATTTATCCGAGATCCAGTGCACTTTTCTCATGTGAGTTCCCGATTCAATCTCAATCGAATGCATCCTATTCATAAGCGGAAAATGCCCCATCGAGGCATTGACTATGCTGCTGCGCGAGGCACGCCAGTCCAAGCCGCAGGGGACGGGAAAGTTATCTCTGCGACGCGTAACGAAGCGTCTGGAAAGTTCATTGTCTTGCAGCATGGCGAACGCTACACAACGAAGTATTTGCACCTTTCAAACTTCGCAAAAAACATTAAACGTGGTGCGACCGTCAAACAAGGACAGGTGATCGGTTTCGTAGGGTCTACGGGCTGGGCCACCGGCCCCCATCTTCATTACGAGTTTCTCGTAGCGGGCACTCATCAAAACCCGAGGACGGTTAAATTGCCCGACGCCGCCCCAGTCGCCCCCATTTACCGCGACGACTTCCAGTCGCACATCGCTAAGCTACAAAGCCAATTGCAGTTCCACATTGCCAACAATCAAGCGCCACAACCAAGGGAAGGGGCTACCCAATCCATTTAATGGCTTAAGTCCCGTTAGGCGATAGAAAAGGAGTTGCCGCAACCACACGTCACGCTGGCATTTGGATTGTTCACAACAAACCGTGATCCTTGCAAGTCTTCCTTGAAATCGACTTCCGCGCCGCTCAGGTACTGAAAACTAAGCGGATCGATGAGTAGTGTCACACCTTGGTTTTCAATCAGCGTGTCGTCCTCTTCGACATCTTCATCAAAGGTAAATCCGTACTCAAATCCGGAGCAGCCGCCGCCTGTCACAAACACTCTCAATCGAAGATCCGGGTTAGCTTCTTCCTCAATAAGACGGCTCGCTTTACGTGCCGCGGCATCGGAAAAGGCCAGGGACAATGTGGGTTGAAGGGTTTCGCTCATTGCCAATCTCTCTTGTCGCTATTTTCTCTGCGGATTTGCCTGCGTTCAGGCTTACGTGCAACGTTTCTATCTACTATTTCGCTAATGATTGGAGCTCTTTCAAAGAGCTCAAGGTTTTTTCACCAAGGCTCAGGGCTGTTTTATACCTAAGGCTCAGGGCTGTTCTATAAATAAGGCTCAGGGCTGTTTTATAAATAAGGCTCAGGGCTGTTTATACCTACGGCTCAGGGCTGCCTATTTCTAGGCCTTTAACGATTCTTCTACTCTTGTCGTTTGCTCAACCTTTGATACATCTAGCACCACTTACGGTCATCGACCAATTACAGCTTTCACTCCTTTGAACGAAATCGCAGGCCTGTCAATTTAGCGAGCCAAGCCGGCCTGCACGCATCCGCTGCTCTCCAAGACTTAGGTTGATTTAATGCTTGTCACCGTAGCCGCTCTCTGCGCCATCCGAACCTCCGCTTGTTCAACCACCATCGCGGACTCGAGCTGACGAATGCTCCCCGTGAATTGACCGCCTTTCGCCATCTCCATCGAGGAATAATAGATATTTCCATTCACCCTAGCAGAAGCAAGGAGAGAGATATGCGCACTAGCGTAGACATCACCCTCTACTTGGCCACTGACCATGACCGTAGGAACCTTGATATCTCCCACCACCTGGCCACTAGGGCCGATTTGAACTTTCGACTGCAAGTCTCTGCCAATCAGATCTCCCCGAACCACACCATTAACGATCAACTCTCCAGAAAACAGGAGCCGACCTTCGATTTCGAGATTTTCTGCTACAAGAGAAACTCGCGTTCCCTTAAAATCTGGTCTCTTCACGTCTATCCACCAACCCTGCCACGGGTTATCAGTCACTGATTTCAATCATGCTTTTCGAGTTTCACCCGAGTCACGATCGTTTTTCACAAAAGACACACCGTCTGCCTTCACCTTATCGTAGCCGTTTTTACTCCCTACTACGATCAGCTGGTCAAGCCCCCAAAGAAGTAAACGCCTGATTGGCCACTACCTTCCCATCGATTTCAACACTAATTGTCGCCGACCGAACCGCAACCCCTGGCGGCAGCGGCGCGTTGCCCTCAAACCGCTTGAAGTAAAGAAACTCAAAAGGCACCTCGTCCACCACTTCCTCGAGACCGCTTAGCAAATCAACACCCTGTTCGGCGTACTCATACGTTAATCGCATAACGCCTTTTGTTGATCGCTTTTGAACCGATGATTGCGTGATGAGAGCCCAAAATTGCCACTCACCATTGGGTCCCTGAATCATTTCGGCAGACTCTACCACGACTTCGGAGCCCGCCTCCGACGTGCTCAGCAAGTTCTCGTAATATAGCTGCTGATCCTCGAGCACTTGAATGGTCGCTCGATATTCCGTCAGCTGCGGCGCGAGCGCCTCGAGCTGTTCTCTTAGCGTTGTCCTCTGCAGCTCAGACGCGACCAAGGCTTGCTGCGTTCTCTCGAGGGTATTCGACAAATGTTCGACCTCAACATTTAGCGTTTCGATTCTGGAGGCCATGTCGATTCCTGCCTGATTAGCTCGATTAATCCCTGCTTCGAAACCCACCCAACATAAACAGGCGAACAGCAGCAATGCCGCAGTCATTGCGAGCCAACGATTAATTGGTCTTCTGTGTGTGACTACCGTTTTCTTTTCAAACCATGCCCGCACAGTGATTTCCTTTCGCCCGCTGGTTGCACGCGAGCATGATTACCCGCTTGAAACAGTGCGAGACCTCGATTGTTCTCCCGCCGCGTTCACCGGCGGGTTTTAAGTTAGACTGGAACGAACTTTTTGCTAGCCTTCGCATATGTGGCGATCGTTCCTCACTCGCTTTCGAACATTCTATGATGTTCACGCCTTTCGATCTTCCCTTACCTCGCTCGATGCACTCCCACAATTTGCACTGCTGGGTATCCTCGCAGGTACCGTCACTGGGCTGGTCATTCTGTTATTTCGAGGGTTAATCGAATTCACGCTTTTTCTCGTTCTCCCGGAAGGGCCAGAGTCTTTCGAGATGCTGTCACTCTTGGAGAGAGCCTTAACGCCCATCGCCGGGGCACTTTGTATCGCCTTTTACCTATTTTTTTTCAACTCGGGTCAGGCAAGGGTGGGTGTCGCACATGTTTTAGAGCGACTCCACCGACATCAAGGCCACATGACACACCGGGGATTCATCGTACAGTTCATTGCAGGCTCACTCGCACTCATATCGGGTCAAACAGGAGGTCGCGAGGGACCTGCTATTCATCTGGGTGCTGCGGCCAGCAGCCTCCTCGGTCAGCATCTTCAATTGCCCAATAATTCCATCCGAGTGCTTGTTGGCTGCGGTGCCGCAGCGGCAATCGGGTCATCGTTTAACACCCCAATTGCTGGCGTTATTTTCGCAATGGAAGTCATCCTGATGGAGTACACCATCGCAGGTTTCATGCCTGTCATTTTGGCGTCAGTCACAGGAACCTTGGTAGTGCAGATCTTTCTCGGCAGCGCCAGCATGTTCTCTGTACCCAGCGTGGGCCTCAGCCAGTGGCAAGAGATTCCGTTCGTAGTCGTCGCAGGATTACTATTAGGTTGCCTCGCTGCCGCATTGGTTCATGGTGTTAGGTTTGTTCATCGCTATGCTCCGAAGGGTATGGTCGTGAAAATCACTTTGGCCGGTGCGACCACAGCAATCATCGGGCTATGGATTCCAGAAATCTTAGGCGTCGGTTACGACACAGTGAACTTTGCCTTGGCAGGCCAATTGGGTCTTCTCGCGTTGACACTGATTGTGTTTGCTAAATTAGTTGCAACGCTGGTTGCTGTCGCTTTCGGGCTGCCGATCGGTGTTATCGGCCCAACCCTATTCATTGGCGCCACCGCTGGGTCAATTCTTTGGCAGCTGAGCCAGTCAGTTGGATTGAGCGATACCGACCCTGCTTTCTTCGCCTTGCTCGGTATGGGCGCGATGATGGGCGCTACGTTGAATGCGCCGCTTGCCGCACTAATGGCGATCATGGAGTTGACACAAAACTCCGAGATTATATTGCCCGCGATGCTTTGCATTGTGATTGCGACGATTACCGCCGTTCATGGTCTGAAGATGCCGTCACTATTTAATCTGCAACTTCAGCTCCAGGGGATTCAGATTTCGACAACGCCTATGCGTCAGGCGCTCAGCAGAGTTGGTGTAGAGACGTTATCGAATCCTAATTTCGATACTGTGCCTCAGTTAATTGCTCGTGAGGATTTAATGTCAATATTGGAGCGTGAAGTCGACTGGCTCCTCATAGAATCTGAGGACTTATCCGACCGACTAATATCCGCGTCTGCTGCCCGAGATCATCTCAGTACTGATCAATCAGCAATCATCGATTTTTCCGGTCCACTAGAGGGATTGTTAAGCGCAGCCCAAGTGCCCTGGCAAGCCACGCTGGATGAGGCATTTGATATAATTGCTGAGAAAAACGTAGAACTGCTCGTTATTTACAGACCCTCCGCAGCAGGGGTGCGCACGCCAGCGGGAATCGTGCTCGCCAGCGACATCAACAGCCACTCTTGGCAGTCGCGCTAAGAGACACCAATGAACGAATCAATATAAGTTGTATCTCCATGACTAAAAATTCGGAAACTCTGTTTTCACAGGCCTGTGACATTCTGCCAGGAGGGGTGAACTCACCTGTTCGAGCGTTCAAACGCGTGGGTGGCGCACCCGTTTTTTTCGAGCGGGGCGAAGGCGCTTATCTCTATGACGCCGAAGGACAGCGATACATTGACTATATTGGCTCTTGGGGACCGATGATCACTGGCCATGCCCATCCGGCGGTCATTGACAGCGTGACCAACGCCGCAAAAAAAGGCTTAGGGTTTGGTGCCCCTACTGAAATCGAAACCGAGCTGGCTATCAGAGTTCGCGAGCTCGTGCCCAGCATGGAACGCCTACGAATGGTGAGCTCAGGGACCGAGGCCACGATGAGCGCCATTCGGCTGGCTCGCGGATACACGGGTCGCGACCGAATCGTCAAGTTTGAGGGCTGCTATCACGGTCATGCAGATTCTTTGCTGGTCAAAGCGGGCTCCGGAGCATTGACCCTGGGTGAGCCAGATTCAGGCGGAGTCCCAAAGGCATTAGCGGCGTTAACCTTGACACTCCCCTTTAATGACGAGGAAACCCTCAGGGCGTTTTTTAAAGCAGAAGGTGACACTGTCGCAGCAGTGATCGTCGAGCCAATAGCCGGGAATATGGGAATGGTGGAACCACTTCCGGGATTTCTTGAAGCGCTGCGAGCCGTCTGTAACGACCATGGGAGCGTGCTCATTTTTGATGAGGTGATGACTGGATTTCGGGTAGCGATCGGCGGTGCCCAAAGTGTTTTCGGTGTCACCCCAGACCTCACCACCCTCGGTAAAGTCATCGGCGGAGGCCTTCCTGTGGGCGCCTTTGGTGGTCGAGCCGACATCATGAATTGTATTGCTCCGATGGGCCCGGTCTACCAGGCTGGAACGCTTTCAGGCAATCCAATTGCGATGGCATCAGGACTTGCAACCATCACACTCCTCTCCGAGCCAGGGTTCTTTGATCGCTTATCGATAACGACCCGTCAATTGGCTGACGGGCTCAAGGCACGAGCTGCATCACATGGTATCTCGCTTGCGACCGTTTCAAGGGGCGGGATGTTTGGGTTTTTCTTCTCCGAGGCAGACCCCGTCACCAATTTCGATGCCGTGATGGCCTGCGATGCTGAGCGGTTTACCCAGTTCTTTAAGGCAATGCTTGCTAAAGGCATTTACCTTGCTCCATCGCCGTTCGAGAGCGGGTTTGTTTCAGCCGCACATGACGATCGAGATATTGAAACCACGCTGCAAGCCGCTGATGAAGCGTTTGCCGAACTCACTCACTAACACCCGTGCGACCAGTCCGACTGGTAAAAACCCTCACGCGCTAGGAGTAGACACTAATGTATGACGTTTATGGCGTAGGCAACGCTTTGGTTGATTCTGAATACCTGGTCACTGAAGCTATTTTGGCGGAATCCACATTTCCAAAGAGCGGTATGTCACTTGTTGACGAAGCCAGTCGAGCGGCCCTCCTCGATCTGATTGAGCAGCGGCACGGAATTCAGAGAAAGGCGCTCGCAAGCGGTGGCTCAGCGGCGAATACCATTGCCACCGTTTCTGGACTTGGTGGAAAGGCCTTCTATAGCTGCAAGGTTGCTGGAGATGCGACCGGTGCTTTTTTCTTGAGAGACCTCAGTACCCAGGGGATAGGTTGTAACTACGATGAGACCGACTGCCCCGAAGGCGTTACCGGGGAATGTATTTCCATGATCACTCCAGATGGTGAGCGAACGCTCGTTACGCATCTTGGGATTACCCAAAACTACTCGCCCAGTGAGATCAAAGCGGCCGCCCTGACCCAGTCGAAGTATCTCTACATCGAGGGATATCTAGTCAGTTCAGAAACAGGGTTCGAGGCGGCGCTTGCCGCACAAGCGATTGCTAAGAGTGCCGGAGTGCCGATTGCGCTCACGCTTTCTGATATCGGCATGGTGCAGGGGTTCAGGGACCAGTTTGAACGACTCTTCGACGTGGGCGTCGACCTCATATTTGCCAATGAGGATGAGGCCATGGCCTGGACAAACACAGCAACCAGGGATGAAGCCGCTTCGCGTCTCGCATCAAGCTCCAGCGCTTTCGCAATCACCCTTGGTGGGGAGGGAGCATTGGTTAGTGAGGGCCAAAGAGAGCCTAAACTGATACCAGCAAGGTCCGTCAGCCCCATTGATACCACGGGCGCTGGGGATACTTTCGCAGGGGGTGTTCTCTACTATTTGACAAGCGGTTGCGATCTCGCTGAGGCGACTGCACGATCGCACCCATTGGCTGCCGCCGTGGTCTCGCAATATGGCGCTCGGCTCAGCCATGACGCGTTGCAAACACTCTCTGCAAAGTAGGAGAGTCCGATTCAAGCGAGAAGGCGGTTCGCAGCGCTGAAGGTGTCAGTACCTCACTGGGACGACCAAACCCCACTTGAGAGCCCCGCTCGCCAAGGAGCAGAACAGTCTGGTCGTGCACCGGCATGCTCACAAACTGGTGAGTCGCATCGATCAGCGTCAACCCATCCTTAACCAGCTGCTCCAACAATCCAATGACCTGATCCTGGATCTTCAAGTCCAAAGAAGTCAGCGGCTCATCGAGTATTAAAACGCGCTGATCAGGCTCGAACCAAACTTGGGCCAGGACTCGCGCCAACCGAACCCGCTGAAACTCGCCACCCGACAGGCCGATTACCTTGCGTTTTCGAAGGGCTCCGAGCGTCAACGACTCGATGACAGCATCCATCACGTTGCGGTGATTAAACGTCTTTTCGTCATGGGGCACTAAGCCAAGGGAGACGTACTCCTCAACTGTAAAGGGGAAAGAGGTGGCGGAAGATTGAGCCAGATAGCCGACGTATTGGGCTCGATTTAAAGGGGCCATCCCAGTCACTGGCTGATCTCTCAACTTAATGTCGCCACCTGATGGAGCGTCCAGTCCGGCCATCAGTCGCAAGAGCGTCGACTTACCCGCACCATTAGCGCCGACTACGCTGAGCCAGCATGCTTGCTCAAGGACAAAAGACAGAGGACCGAGGATCTGGCGCTCTCCCCTTGTTAAAGTGAGCGCCTCGACCCTAATCATCACTAACGACCTGTTTGCGTAGCAGTGCAATAAAAACGGGCGCGCCAATCAGCGCGGTAATGATGCCAATCGGAATCTCCATAGGTGCAAATAAGGTTCGACTCGCAGCATCCGCTAACATCATGAGCATTGCTCCCATGATAAACGCCAGCGGCAACAACGTTTGATGCATTGCTCCAAAGGCTATGCGAGCCATATGCGGAACAATCAAGCCAACAAACGCGATCACGCCTGTCAGGCTCACAGCGATGCCGGTCATTGCAGCCACGAGAACAATGACCTCTCTCCTGATCAATTGTGACGAGTAACCCAGCGAAGAAAATTCGTGCTCGGATAGCACCATAGCGTTCAAAGCCTCAGCCCGATAGATCAACCGCCAAGCGAGAGGCAACATGAGCAAAGCAACGACCACCTCCTGCCAAGTGGCGTGATTCAGGCTGCCTAGTGTCCAAAAAGCGATGCTCCGGAAAGACTCATCTACCACCAACACCCCAATCAATCCCACCAATGCGAGCGACACTGCGTTAACTGCGAGCCCTGCAAGTAATAACGTGTGCAGAGCCGTTTCGCGCCCGGATATCGCTAAAACCAAAAAGGTGACGGTCAATCCCCCCAAAAACGCCGCACCCGCGATCCACCAGGGGTTTGCCAGTAGCAGGGGCGCGACTGCGATACAGATGGCGGCTGCTAAGGCAGCACCACCAGCCACACCGATGAGCGTCGGGTCAGCTAAGGGGTTGCGAAAAAGACCTTGAACGCAAGCGCCGGCCAGCGCTAGCCCACCACCCACTAATCCAGCGAGCAGCACTCGAGGCAAACGCAATTGCCACAAAATAGTCTGGCCCTGGGAGTCGCCAGCCAACAATTGAGTCCAGTCGAGTGGTACCGCGCCCACCATCAGGACCAGACTCCCAACCAGAATCAGAGCGAATATGCCCGTTGTTAAATGCATGATCTTGATGTGGGCCCCTTTGCACTATCGAATATGGACGGGCAACGCTTTGGTCACAAAC
>Ga0255778_10001497_pt1 | contig 20992 bp, 23 predicted proteins | sample 071ome_31_FD_179976 | JGI IMG/M metagenome (GOLD analysis project Ga0255778, IMG submission 179976) | Coastal salt marsh microbial communities from the Groves Creek Marsh, Skidaway Island, Georgia - 071405CT metaG (version 2) | ecosystem: Environmental > Aquatic > Marine > Intertidal zone >...
CGCGGGGATACGACAAAAGTTATCCTCAGCGCCCGAGGCAACCACTCTCGCCTCAATAAATCGCCCCCCTTCTGCGACTGCCTTTTTGGACCACTGGCCCGTCACCACATAATCCGCAGCGGCCCCAGTGGATCCAAGATTTTGCGGGATCGCCGCAAACTGTTGGCTGGCACCCCCTTGCAAAAACAACACCGAGTAATCATCACCAATGGATAACAGGCGGCGCAGGCTGGCCTCAGCAGATTGAATGACTGATTCAAACTCGGGGCTCCGATGACTGAGCTCCATAATCGAAGCGCCCGCGTGCCCCCAGTCGAGAAGCTCCGCCTGCGCTTGGGCCAAAACAGCCTCAGGCAGCGCCGCTGGACCTGCGCAAAAGTTGTGTTTCCGGGTCACGCCTAGTCTCCCGCCCTTGACTCTCCGTCGCCGGCTTCTGAGTCGCTGGCGTGCACCGGGGCGGTTTCTTCGACCGCATCATCGTCCTCTGCAATACGGCTAATTCGGACAAGTTTTTCATCCTCGCGGGTTCTGATAACTCGCACACCCTGCGTATTGCGCCCCAACACCGAGATTTCCTCGACGCGGGTTCTAACCGCGGTCCCCTGGTCGGAGATCAGCATGATCTGATCGCCCTCAAACACTTGAGTCGCTCCCACCAAGGCGCCATTACGCTGACTCGTTGACATGGCAATTACACCTTTAGTACCCCGACCTTTAATGGGGAACTCATCGGTTTCAGTGCGTTTGCCATAGCCATTTTCACTGACCGTGAGGATACGACTGTCAGCCCGCGGCACGATCAATGAGATAAGACGATGCCCCTCAGCGAGATTAATCCCGCGCACCCCTCTCGCGGTTCGCCCCATGGCCCTGACATTGGTCTCTGCGAAGCGCACCGCTTTGCCCTCGCTTGAGAACAGCATGATGTCGCAACTGCCGTCAGTGACCGCGGTGCCCACCAGCCAATCGTCTTCACCGAGCTCAATGGCGCGCAGGCCAACACTGCGCTGACGGGAAAATTGCGCGATGTCGGTTTTCTTTACCGTGCCTCGTGCGGTAGCCATGAAAATATAATGACCTTCCTCATAGCCCTCGATAGGCAAGATCGACGTGATGCGCTCGCCCTCATCGAGGGGCAGCAGATTGACCATCGGTCTACCGCGGGAATTTCGACTCGCCAAGGGAATGTGAAACACCTTCAGCCAATACACTTTGCCGTAGTCAGAAAAGCACAAGATCGTAGCGTGAGTGCTTGCAATGAGCAGATGCTCGACAAAATCTTCATCCTTCACGGCTGTCGCCGATCGCCCGGTGCCCCCTCGCCGCTGCGCCTGATAGTCGGACAGGGACTGGGTCTTGGCATATCCTTTGTTGGAAATGGTAACGACCCGATCCTCTTCCGTGATCAGATCCTCAACTTTCAAGTCGTGAGGCGAATCTGTGATCTCGGTCAGTCGATCGTCGCCAAATTCTTCCACCAATTCCTTGAGCTCATCGCGGATGACCTGCCGCAACCGATCAGGATCCTGAAGAATTTCAAGGTAATCGGCGATCTCAACGAGTTTATCCGAGTACTCCTGAAGCAGCTTCTCATGCTCGAGCCCGGTCAACCGGTGCAGTCTAAGCTCAAGGATCGCCTGCGCCTGCGCTGGGGACAAGTGATAGGCCCCCTCTCTCAATCCAAACTCTGGCTCAAGATCATCAGGGCGGCAGGCATCGTCCCCCGCTCGCTCTAGCATGGCTAGCACATCTCCCGGCTGCCAAGGAGTTGCCACCAAGCCCTCTTTTGCATCGGCTGGCGTTGGCGATGTCTTAATGAGCTCGATGATCGCATCGATATTTGCGAGGGCAATGGCAAGGCCCTCGAGTACATGCCCCCTCTCCCGGGCTTTACGCAGCAGATATACAGTCCGACGAGTCACGACCTCCCTGCGATGGCGGATGAACGCTTCGATCATGTCGCGCAAATTCAGGGTCTTCGGCTGGCCGTCGACCAGCGCCACCATATTGATACCAACCACCGACTGGAGCTGGGTCTGGGCGTACAAATTGTTAAGCACGACATCACCCACTTCACCACGCCGTAACTCGATGACTACGCGCAGCCCGTCTTTATCCGACTCGTCTCGGAGCTCTGTGATGCCTTCGATTTTTTTCTCTTTGACCAGCTCAGCGATACGCTCTATCAATCTCGCTTTATTCAGCTGATAGGGAATTTCATGGATGATGATAGTGTCCTTGCCCTTGGACTCGTCGGTGATTACCTCAGCTCTCGCTCGGACATAAATTCGGCCGCGCCCGGTGCGATAGGCCTGCACGATACCCGCCCGGCCATTAATGATAGCCCCCGTGGGAAAGTCGGGGCCGGGAATATATTCCATCAGTCCGTCCACGGAGATTTCGGGGTTGTCGAGAAACGCAATACATCCAGCGACGACTTCGCGCATGTTGTGGGGCGGTATGTTGGTCGCCATGCCCACAGCGATACCTGCAGAGCCGTTAATGAGCAGGTTGGGGGCGCGGGTAGGAAGAACGACTGGGATCTGCTCAGTGCCGTCATAGTTGTCGACAAAATCGACGGTTTCCTTATCAAGATCCGCTAACAGTGCATGGGCAAGCTTGCTCATGCGAATTTCGGTGTAGCGCATTGCCGCCGCTGAATCCCCGTCAATTGAGCCAAAGTTGCCCTGCCCGTCTACGAGGGTGTAGCGCAAAGAAAACTCCTGGGCCATCCGCACAATCGTGTCATAGACCGCTGAATCACCATGAGGGTGATATTTACCAATGACGTCACCGACAACGCGCGCAGATTTTTTGTAGGCCTTGTTCCAGTCGTTGTTGAGCTCATTCATGGCGAACAAGACCCGACGATGCACGGGTTTTAGGCCATCTCTGACGTCCGGGAGCGCACGCCCTACGATCACGCTCATTGCGTAGTCCATATAGGACTGTTTCAGTTCATCCTCGATATTAACGGGGAGGACTTCTCGGGCAATTTCCTTGGGTATTTCTGCCATTCGGCCTGCTTCTCAGAGGGGGGTTATTTAGCGGTTTTCGCAATCCGCTAAGGGTAACAAAATCAGGCGATTAACACCATCAAAACAAGCGGCGCAAACCACGATTCTCGGTACCGGCTATACTCCAACTTATGACTGGAAATAAATCAGCAGACGCCGTCGATCTCGTCCTTCATCCGGAGTGGATTGTGCCCGTGATCCCGCGCAATCAGGTCTTGCAAGGACACAGCCTAGTGGTGAGCGAAGGACGCATTACGGCTGTCCTTGAGCGAGAAGCAGCACTTGCTATTCCGGCCGCGGAGCATTGCCGGCTTCCTCGCCACGCGCTCTTGCCCGGCTTGGTCAACGCCCATGGCCACAGCGCTATGAGCCTGTTTCGCGGTCTCGCGGACGACTATCCGCTCATGGAGTGGCTGCACGAACATATCTGGCCCGCCGAGGCGACTTTTGTCTCAGAAGCTTTCGTCCGCGATGGAACAGATTTGGCGCTGGTCGATCTCATTCTGGGCGGATCGACCACTTTTAGTGACCAATATTTCTTTCCAGAAGTCACGGCCGAATGTGCAGCGACCGCCGGCATCCGCGCCCAACTCGTATTCCCCATCATCAACGTAGAGACCGCATGGGCTCGAAATAGCGAGGAGTGTTTGCGCCAAGGACTGGCGCTACGAGACAGCCTTCGCGATCACCCCCTCGTAGAGATTGGTTTTGGCGTTCACTCAACCTACAGCGTCGATACCGCGACCTTGAAGCACGTCGCAACCCTGGCCCATGAACTTGATGCCATCGTGCAGATTCACTTACACGAGACCCGGGGAGAGGTGGAAGACTCCATCGCGCGCTGCGGTGATCGCCCAATTGACGTCCTGTCGCAGGTAGGCATGCTGGGGCCAAAAACCCAATGTGTGCACATGACCAGTCTGTCTCGGGGAGATTTTGCGTTACTCAAAGACAGCAACACCCACGTCGTTCATTGTCCACGCTCTAACATGAAGATCGCCTCCGGAATTTGTCCCACCCAGCGTTTACTCGCCTACGGCATCAATGTTGCGCTGGGTACCGACGGTGCTGCGAGCAACAATCGATTGAACATGCTGGCGGAAATGCAGGCAGCCGCACTTCTTGCCAAGCTGGAATCTCTGGAGGCCACCGCCCTCCCCGCCGTGGCTGCTCTCGAACTCGCCACCATCAATGGAGCCCGCGCCCTCGGCATGGAAAAAACCATTGGGTCACTGGAGGTCGGCAAACGCGCAGATCTGATTGCGGTCGACTTGAGCCAACCGCACACCCAGCCGATTAACAATGTCATCTCACAATTGGTTTATGCCACCAGCGGGCAGGAAGTGACTCACAGCTGGGTTGATGGAAAAGCGGTGCTTCGAGACCGGGAAGTCATCGGACTCGACGTTCACAACGTAATCGAAAGGGCCAGCCACTGGTCCACCCTACTCAAAAACCGCGTTTAAACGGTGCTAAGACAATGACACAAACGATCAACGTAGACGCTGCAGAGATTGCAAAGTTTGAAGCTTTGGCCTCCCGCTGGTGGGATCCGACCAGCGAGTTTCGCCCCCTGCATGACATCAATCCGCTGCGGGCGAACTGGATCGACAAACTGTCGCCGGTCAGCGGCACTCGATTAGTCGATATTGGCTGCGGCGGCGGGCTTCTTACCGAGGCCATGGCTTGGCGCGGTGCCAATGTCACCGGCATCGACATGGGAGAAGCGCCCCTGTCGGTCGCCCGGATCCACCAGCTGGAGAGCCAACTGGATATCCGCTACCTGCAGACGACCGCAGAGACCTTGGCGAGCGAGGAGCCCGAGTCTTTTGAGGTGGTGACCTGTCTCGAGATGCTGGAGCACGTCCCCGACCCCGCGTCGGTGATTCAAGCGTGCGCCGACGTCGCCAAGCCCGGTGCCAACCTGTATTTTTCGACCATCAATCGCAACCCAAAAGCCTTCGTGTTCGCGATTGTCGGTGCTGAGTATGTGCTCAATCTGTTGCCCAAAGGCACCCACGAGTACGGCAAGTTTATTAAACCCTCCGAAATGTCGCGCTGGATTCGCGCTGCCGGGCTGCTGCCGCAGGAAATGACGGGGCTCACCTATAATCCGCTGACCAAACACTACCGATTGGTTACCGAAGACGTTTCCGTGAACTACATGATCAGAGCGACCAAGCCCGCCTGACTCAAGAGTAACCGGTCATGACTGCACCCGCTGATGCCGCCGTTGAAGCTGTTATTTTTGATTTAGATGGCACGCTAGTAGACACTGCGCCCGAATTCATCACACTGGTGCAAGACCTGCGCAAGTGTCATGGGCTTGCCCCCCTGGAGGACACGACGATTCGGCAGACCGTCACCAGCGGTGCAGCAGCGCTGGTGTCATTGGCACTGGATATGCCACTCTCGGACCCTGCCTTTGAAACCCATCGACAGACATTCTTGAGTGCCTACCGAACATCAATAGGGGAAGCATCGCAGGTCTACTCTGGCCTGCGAGAACTGCTTAAGCTGCTGGGGGATAAAAATATTCCCTGGGGAGTCGCGACGAACAAACTGCGGCTATACGCGGATCCTTTGCTGACCTCGCTGGCATTTAATCCTCCCGCTGGAAGTTTGGTAACGCCAAGTGACGTGGTAAATCCCAAACCCGACCCCGAATCGATCCTGCTGAGCTGTCGCAACTTAGGGGCCCGACCGGCGAACAGCATCTACGTCGGCGATCATCTACGCGACATCGAGGCCGGTCGTGCCGCCGGGTGTCATACGATCGCAGCGGCTTACGGTTACATCCAGCCGGACGATAATCCCGCCGCTTGGGGTGCTGATCACTTGGTGGGCAGTAGCGAAGAACTGTGCGAACTTATCATGAGGATAATCGAATGACTTACCCACCCTCAGACTGGATGCCCTCGGCAACCGAGCTCAGTGGTAAGCGCATCATGGTGACTGGCGCCGGGGATGGCATTGGTAGAGCCGCTGCCCTTGCCTACGCCAACGCGGGTGCGGAGGTATTGCTGTTAGGACGCACCGAGGCAAAACTGGACCGGGTCTATGATGAAATTCTGGCCGCCGGTGGCCCAACACCCGCTGTCGTTCCCTGCAATTTGGCAACGGTGAGCTATGACAGCCTGTGCGCGCTGGCGCAGGAGCTGGGCAACGCTTTCGACCACCTCGACGGCCTGCTGCACAACGCCAGCCTGCTTGGGGATCGCAAGCCGCTGACCCAGACCAGCGCCAACACCTGGCACGAGGTCATGCAGGTCAATGTCAACGCCGCTTTTATGCTGACTCAGGTGTTAATGCCTTTACTTGAACAAGCCCCGAGCGCCTCGGTGGTATTTACCAGCTCCGGCGTTGGCAGACGGGGCAAGGCTTTTTGGGGTGCCTATGCCACGTCCAAGTTCGCCACCGAAGGCATGATGCAGGTGCTTTCAGATGAGCTAGCCGGCATCAGCGCGACCCGGGTCAACAGCCTGAATCCCGGACCCGTCAATACCGCGATGCGCCGCACCGCCTACCCGGCGGAGCCCCCGGAGACCAACCCGACACCCGAGGCACTTATGCCCCTGTGGGTCTACTTGATGAGCGACGCCAGTCGCGAGGTCCACGGACAAGCTCTGGACGCGCAACCTCGCTAAGCAGTTTGGCGGTTAGCGGCGCTTGCGTTTGGGCGCGTTGTCGCCACTGGCCAGTCGCCGAGCAGCGCGGCGCCCTGATTTTTTCGCCAACCTGTCAAGCTTTTGCTGTTCTTTGTCACTGAGTGGCTTGGGTGCCTTTGGCGGTAGCCCGGCCATACCATAAATTACTTCGACGTCTTTCTCGGGCAGCTCCATCCACTCCCCTTTTTTTAGACGCGAGGGCAGAAACACATTGCCGTAACGCACGCGCTTCAATCGGGAAACCGTCATGCCCTGCGACTCCCACAATCGCCGCACCTCACGGTTTCGACCCTCCATGAGCACAACGTAAAACCAATGGTTAATGCCATCACCGCCGCCATCCACCACGTCGGTAAACCGCGCTGGGCCATCGTCGAGCATCACGCCACGAGTGAGATTTTCGAGCGTGCTCTCCCCCACATTCCCCATAACACGAACGAGATACTCACGCTCAATCATGCTGCTGGGATGCATCAGAGCATTGGCCAACTCGCCGTCGGTGGTAAACAACAACAGGCCTGAGGTATTAAAATCAAGCCGCCCGATAACGATCCAACGCCCCGAGCCCACGTGGGGAAGTGAATCAAAGACCGTGCGCCGTCCCTCGGGATCCTTACGAGAACATACCTCGCCAACGGGTTTGTGGTAGAGCAAGCAACGAACCTGCTCCGAAGAGCCTAGATCTACCGGCTTGCCATCTAGTGTAACCAGCTGTGTGGGGAAAATCCGATCGCCCAAAGTCGCCCGCCGGCCATCGATCGCGAATCGGCCCTGCTCAATCCAGCGCTCCATCTCGCGCCGAGATCCAATACCGGTCCTGGCAAGCACTTTTTGGAGCTTCTCGCCCTTGGGAGATTCTTCGGCTTGGGATTCGCTGGAGGCCTGAGTGCTGACGCTAGAGTCAGATTTAAGCTTCTGCTTGTCCTTGTTCTTGTTCTTTTGCTTGGACTTGGCCACCGGGCATATCTTCCTCTTCAGACGCTTCACCAGCGTGTTCTGTAGCTACCGGATCTGCCTCGGGGGACGGAGCGGCTGCGTCGCTTTCATTCGCGGCTTCATTCGCCGCCTCAAAGGCGAGATCGCCCGAGAGATTATCGAGCTCTTTAATATCAGCTAAAGGCGGCAACTCCTCGAGCGACTTCAAATTAAAGTAGTCGAGAAATTGTCGGGTTGTTGCATACATGGCTGGCTTACCCGGCACATCGCGATGACCCACCACTCGCACCCACTCACGCTCCTGCAGGGTCTTGATGATGTTGGTACTCACTGCGACACCCCGAATCTCCTCAATCTCGCCACGGGTGATGGGTTGTCGATAGGCAATAAGGGATAGGGTTTCTAACAGCGCTCTCGAGTAACGCGGGGGCCGCTCCTGCCAAATTCTCCCTACCCAAGTCGACAGGTTTTGCCGCACCTGAAAGCGGTAGCCACTGGCCACCTGAATCAACTCATAACCACGACCGTCACAACGAGCAGACACTTCATCGATAGCTTGCCGCAGATCGTCGTTGCTGGGGCGATCGAACTCGTCAAAAAGCTGCGAAATTCGCTGCAAGGACAGTGGCTCTCCCGCTGCCATCAAGGCGCCTTCTATAATTTGCACCAACCCTGTTTCGGACATTACTCAGATCTCGCTTTGACATGAATTGGCCCAAATCCTTCGGTTTGAACAATTTCGACCAGGGCCTCTTTGATCAACTCCATGAGCGCCAGAAAAGTCACGACCACTCCAAGCCGCCCCTCCTCAGCCTTGAATAACGAGACGAAGGGCACAAACTTTTGGGTTTTTAGCGTCTCCAGAACGTCAGACATGCGCTCCCTCGTTGACAACGATTCGCGCTGAATCTGGTGGCTTTCGTACATGTCTGCTCGGCGCAGGACCTCTCCCAAGGCCAGCAGCAGCTCCCGCATCTCAAGCTCCGGCAGGGGCCGATCTTTCTTGAGATCAGGCGGTTTGATTTTGGCGACCCACGTGTCCCGCTCAAGGCGGGGCAACACGTCCATGTCCTCCGCGGCCTGTTTGAAGCGCTCGTATTCCTGAAGGCGCCTGATCAGACTTGCGCGAGGATCCTCTTCTTCTTCCTCAAGCTCCTTAGAGCGTGGCAGCAACATGCGGGATTTAATTTCCGCCAGCATGGCCGCCATCAGCAAATACTCCGCGGCGAGCTCGAACTGCATGGCGTCCATCAGCTCGACGTACTGCATGTATTGTTCGGTAATCGCTGAGACGTCGATGTCGAGGATGTCGAGATTCTGGCGCCTAATCAGGTAGAGCAACAGATCAAGAGGCCCCTCGAAGGCTTCAAGAATGACCTCGAGGGCCTGAGGGGGGATATAAAGGTCTTTTGGTAATTCGGTGACCGCCTGCCCCATCACAATGGCAAAGGGCATTTCACCCTGAAGCGGGGTTGTCAGACGCTTCTCGACCCTTTCAGAGGCGCGCAGTTCGGCTGCAGTTAGAACCGGAGAGTCCTCTGTTTGCTGGGGTGGACCCTGAGTCAAGGTCGTTTCTGATGGCGTCGTTGTCACGAGCGGCAGTATACCCCAAGCCTTCCCGTAAAAGGCTATTCAGGGGGCGGTTGGCACAAATTTCTGCCTGTACGAGACTCGGCAACTCAACTCAGAAACGGGGAAGCATCGCCTAAACCCTGGCGCCGAAGCTCTGGAGAATCCGCAGTCATGTCAATCACTGTTGTCGGCTCAAGCCCACAGAATCCCCCGTCGATAATGAGATCTACCTCATGCTCAAGTGACTGCCTGATATCGTAGGGGTCAGTCAGCGGAAAATCGTCGCCTGGAAGGATCAGCGTGACGCTCATCATGGGCTCCCCGAGGGTCGCCAGAAGCGCTTGCGCAATAGGGTTATCCGGCACCCGCAAGCCAACGGTTTTTCGCTTTGGGTGCATGAGACGCCGGGGCACGTCACTGGTTGCCTCCAGAATGAAGGTAAAGGGGCCCGGCGTGGCGTGGCGCAAAAGCCGGTAACACTGGTTATTGACGTGGGCATAGGTGCCCAATTCCGACAGATCCCTGCAAACCAAAGTGAAGTTATGACGATCCTCAAGTTGGCGAATCCGGCGGATACGCTCCATGGCCCGCTTATCACCAATGTGACAACCCAACGCGTAGGCCGAATCAGTGGGGTAAACCACGACACCGCCTTTTCGCACAATCTCAACCGCTTGCTGGATTAGCCGTTGCTGGGGGGTCTCTGGGTGGATAACAATAAATTCGCTCATAGGAACAACTCCCAAACGCCCCGCATATGCTTCAAGCCTTCGGTCTCTACGCCAAGATCGGCGCCATGCTGCCACTCGCGGTGAAAATCGCTGCCCACTGACACCCGGCAGTCGAAGTCTGCTGCCAGGCGGCATAAGCTGTCTTGATCCGCCTGATGTTGGCGACCGTTAACGACTTCAATGGCTTCGCCACCCGCCTCAACAAATGCCGCACAAAGTGCCCTGAGTTTAGTCCGAGTAAATTTATAGTGCAGTGGGTGAGCCAATACAGACACACCATCACTCGTCCTCAGCGCAGACACCACCTCCGACAAGGTAGGCCAGAACGTCTTTACGTCACCCAGCTTGCCCGAGCCTAAGAACACGTCAAAGGCAGCGTTGACGGAATCAACGTAACCCTCCGCCACTAACCATTGGGCAAAATGTGGACGACAAAGTTGAGCTCCGCCGGCGATGGCAGACGCCCCCGCCAAAGCCCCGGGCATCCCCTGACGTTCAAGTCGTAGCGCAATGGTTTCCGCCCGCACCTGGCGTGCCTGGCCCAGCCGGTCTAACAAGGCGAGAAGATCGTCACTGTTGGGTTTAAACGCCAAGCCCACCACATGGATCGTGGCACCGCCCCAAACACACGAAAGCTCCACACCCGGTATCAAGGAAATCCCCTGATGATTCATCTCCTGCAGGGACTGCCAGCCTGCTATGGTGTCATGGTCGGTCAGCGCAAATTGCTCGACCTGCCGACTTTTCGCCCGTTCGATGAGCTCAGCTGCACTGAGAGTGCCGTCGGATGCCAAGGAATGTGTGTGGAAGTCAACGATCAAGGTCTCTACACTCTACACTGGATTTACTGCAGCAATCGGCCGAAGCAGGCATGCTCGTCTATTGCCACCAAGGAAACAACCGGCTCGCGCTCTCTATTATGAAACAATTACTCGAATTCATCCCGATCATTCTTTTTTTTACGGTTTATCAGTTTGACGGGGAAACCTTCGAGATTCTCGGTTGGTCTCATACGGTGGTGGGCATCTACACGGCCACCGCGGTACTCATCGTAGCGACTCTCATTTCTCTCCCCGTTATATGGTGGGTGACGGGCGAGCTGGAAAAGCGATTACTGTGGACTACCGCGGCGCTGCTGGTCTTTGGTGGCGCAACGCTGGCCTTCCAGAACGAGCTTTTCATCCAATGGAAGCCTTCAATTTTCAACTGGGGGATGGCTCTCGCCTTTGGGGCTTCACAGGTATTCGGTTCAAAAAACTTTCTTGAGCGGCTAATGGGGACCCAAATTACGTTGCCGGCAAAAATATGGGGTCGTCTGTGTTGGGTTTGGGTCGCACATTTCACCCTCGTGGGCACCCTTAACCTGATCATTGCTTATCGCTTTGAAGAAGCCACCTGGGTGGCTTACAAGCTATGGTCTGGAATTGCTTTCACTATCCTGCTAATGATCATCACTACCCTTATCATGAGTCCCTGGTTGAAAAACTCTACACCCACCGGCGGCAGCGACGTCGAGTTTTAATGCTGACAGGCGCTATCGGCGATGATTGAATACGTATGCTACGCGAAAATGAATCAGGAGTTTCCATGAGATCACTCCCCAAGGTCAAAACAGTAATACTTGTCTCTCTTTTTAGCGCATTATTCAGCACCGGCGTTTACAGCCAGGAACAGCAATACATCACCGACAGGATTTTTGTTCCAATACGCAGCGGCGCAGGCGGAGACTACCGCATTTTGAATAAAGGCTTACCTTCGGGCACAGCGCTGACGTTTTATAGGTTATCGGAAGACGGAGTTTGGGCCGAGGTAGAAACGACAGGAGGCACGCGCGGCTGGCTCCGCGTGCAGTACCTGCAAGCGGCAATGCCAACCGTTGTTAAGCTCAAAGCTCTTCAAGAACAGTTTGACGACCTGGAACAGGACAGAGATAAGCTTCTTTCCACGCTTAATGGTTTGGAAGCCGCCACTTATTCGAGCAATAAAGAACTGGCAACACTTCGCACTGACCTCAAAAAATCAGCCGAGGAGCTAGAGAAACTCCGGGAGCTCAATGGCACTGAGCTTGCGCTGGACACTAAGAACTCAGCACTTTTGGAAAATATCGAGCGTCAGAAAACAGAAATTGAAGTTCTGAAACTCGAAAACTTTCGACTCACAGACAGAATCGAAAACAACCAAATCATCGACGGCGCGCTTGCGGTATTAGTCGGGGTATTGCTTGCCGTCTTTGGCCCCCGGTTAATTCCTCAACGCCGCAAGAACGATGGCTGGCGTTAACTGACACAAGGGAAATCACCATGATGACACGATGTTTGTATCTACCTCTCGCACTCCTGCTGACGCTAGCAGCAAGCACTACCACACTCGCTAAAGACGACTCCCCGATCGTGCGATTAGATACCAGCGCGGGCATCATCGACATTAAGCTATTACCCGATAAAGCGCCCAAGACGGTTGAGAATTTCCTCGCCTATGTCGATGCGGGATTTTACGATAACACGATCTTTCATCGCGTCATCGATAACTTTATGGTGCAGGGAGGGGGGTTCACGACAGATTTCGTGGAGAAAGAAACCCAAGCCCCCATCGCCAATGAAAGTATCAACAAGCTACATAACATACGCGGAACAGTCGCAATGGCGAGAACCAATGACCCCGATTCTGCAACAGCGCAATTCTTTATCAACCAACGCAGTAATTTGCGACTGGATTGGTCCCCCGGTCAGCCTGGATATGCTGTCTTCGGTGAAGTCATCCGGGGGATGGGGGTTATCGATTTCATCGCCACCGCTGAAACGGGCACCCAAAACTTCGAAACCGCTGCAGGAGTCCGTCCATTCCGTGATGTTCCCATCGAATCCGTCGTCATCAAAACTGCAATGCGGCATAAGAGTGCGCCGTAATAAAAGGTGCACCGAAATAAAAGGCGCACCGTAATAAAAGGCGCACCGAAATAAGGATGCGCTGTAACAATGCACCGCTGACACCGGAGACCCCCCGTTGATTCATCTCAGTATCAACCTCAACAAGATCGCACTCATCAGAAACTCGCGCGATACACACCTACCCGACGTGACAGCAATGGCCAGACTGATTATCGCTGCGGGGGCGGATGGCATTACTGTTCATCCGAGGCCTGACCAGCGACATATCAGAGCGGATGATTGCCTATCCCTCAAGCGCGCTATCGGTAGTGACTTTAATGATATCGAACTCAATCTTGAGGGGAATCCGTTCACTTTACCCTGTAAAAGTGAGCGCGCCGGTGTCAGTGACTATCCAGGGTTTCTTGCTCTGGTTGAACAGGTGCGACCCGCCCAGGTGACACTTGTACCTGACAGCGATGAGCAGTTGACCTCAGATCATGGGTTTGATCTCGCGAAAGACGGAGATCGGCTTCGACCCATCATAGAGCAACTCCATGATTGGGGGTGCCGGGTGAGTCTCTTCATGGATCCAGAGCCTGAGAGCATGGAACGTGCAGCGGCCATTGGTGCCGACCGCATTGAGCTGTACACCGAGCAGTACGCTGCAGCGCATCTGGAAGGAAGTTGGAAATCCGTCTTACCAAGCTATCAGGCTACCGCTGCCGCAGCCCAATCGTTGGGGCTAGGCGTCAATGCGGGTCACGACTTGAATCTCGACAACTTACCTGACTTCAAGATTCCGGAGCTGCTGGAGGTGTCTATTGGTCATGCGTTTACGGTGGACTGCTTATTGATGGGTATCGGGGAAGCTGTCTCACGATACCAGCGGGCACTCGGTAACACGACCTAAAGGCAATGGAAATCGAACCACCCCAAGCGGAGACCGGGATGCCTTCCGCGGAATTGCCGCCGTACCTGGTTCCCCACAGCCGAGACCTCATTAGGGTGCTGTATGAAGACGATTTACTGCTCATCGTCGACAAACCCCACTTGCTGCTTAGTGTGCCGGGCAGGCACCCTCTCAATAAAGACAGCTTAATTACAAGGCTGGCGTCTCGCTTCCCCGGGGTCGCTGCGGTTCATCGCCTGGACCTCGATACCAGCGGTCTGCTGGTCGTCCCAAAAACCCGCGAAGCCCTTTCCACCCTAGGTCGGCATTTTCAGGAACGGCAAGTAAACAAGGTTTATCACGCGCTCGTCTGGGGCAATGTCGAGCACAACGAGGGGCAAATTGATTTTCCGCTCATTGCGGACTGGGAAAATAGACCCCGTCAAAAAGTATGCACTAAAACCGGCAAGCCCTCTTTGACACAGTATGAAGTGATCGACCGGGGGGGCGAGACCACATTGCTCAAATTGATCCCGGTGACCGGACGCTCACACCAACTCAGATTGCACTTGAGAGAAATCGGACATCCTATTTTAGGGTGCGATATGTATGCTCATGAGGCCGCTTTACACGCCTCGCCACGCTTACTGTTACACGCCAGCGCACTGCAACTACGCCACCCGACCACCGGCGCTTCTTTGAGCGCGTTTTCACCAATACCTTTCGATATCGCTGGCTGGAGAGGCCAACGACCCGGTTAGAGTACTTGGTAGCCGCACCCAGTTGGATTAGTGTTGCGCATTACCACCATGTGGAGGCGCCTCTGTGGTCGAGGTCTCGGGTCACGAAAATACCAAAACGATTGTTGCCAAACCCAATCACTCGGCCACATGGAGAACCAATCTCTGGGTGCTGATCGCTATCTCGATCCCTTCGATGGGCGCCGCTATATCCTTTGCTCTTTTGGGGGCTTGGCCGATCTTGCCTTTCGCCGGGGCTGAGCTGTTAGCCCTGGGCAGCGCGCTGTATTACGTGAATTGGAAGCTGCAGTATCGTCACGTGATTTACCTGACTGCCGATACCGTCAAAATTGACAAGGGCCATTACGCGCCAAAGAGGACGTGGCTATTCACACGCGAGCAGGTTGCGCTATCCATCACACCGGAGGCGCACCCTTGGGAAGGGCCTAAATTAGCGCTCCATGATAAAGAGTCCCATATCCGCATTGGCGAGTTTCTCAACCGAGAAGACTCCCTCGTGCTTCTCGAGCTTCTACAGCAGGAATTCCGCATTAAAACCCACAGCGCGGAGCGAGAACGTCAACTTTAAGGCCATCTGTTTAACAATGTCCCCGCGTGGCTGTGCGACAATGCGCCCAACCGCTTCTTGGAATACCCGCCATGTCTCAATCGCCCAAGGTAGGCTTCGTTTCTCTGGGATGTCCCAAAGCACTCGTGGACTCGGAGCGAATCCTGACGCAACTCTCTATCGAGGGATACGAAATCACCCCGCACTATCATGATGCAGGGGTGGTTATCGTCAATACCTGCGGCTTTATCGACAGCGCCAAGGCTGAAAGTTTAGAGGCAATTGGAGAAGCCATTGCGGAGAACGGCAGCGTCTTGGTGACCGGCTGCATGGGGAAAGGCGAGGATGCCAAGCGAATTCAAGAACTTCATCCAAAGGTGCTCGGCGTATCGGGCCCCGCAGCCTATGAAGAAGTTTTGGGTGAGGTGCGTCGCGTATTGCCACAACAACGCTCCCCCAATCCATTGATCGATTTGGTGCCCGCACAGGGCGTAAAACTGACTCCTCGTCACTACGCCTACCTCAAAATTTCAGAGGGCTGTAATCATCGCTGCCGATTTTGCATTATCCCCAGCCTGCGAGGAGATCTGGTTAGCCGCCCCATCGGAGAAGTGATGCGAGAGGCCGAGGGCCTCGTCAAAGCCGGGGTTCGAGAGCTGCTCGTTATCTCCCAAGATACGAGTGCATACGGCGTTGACCTCAAATACAAAACCGATTTTTGGGAAGGTCGACCACTAAAAACAAACCTCCAGACCTTGGCCGAGCAATTAGGCGAGCTCGGTATCTGGGTGCGCTTGCATTATGTATACCCCTACCCCCATGTGGATCAGTTGATTCCATTAATGGCAGAAGGAAAAATCCTGCCCTATCTGGACATACCGCTTCAACACGGTAGCCCGACGGTGCTTCAGCGGATGAAGCGGCCCGCAGCGGCCGAAAAAACCCTCGACAGGATCAAGCAGTGGCGCTCGTTATGTCCCGACATTACCCTCCGCTCTACCTTTATCGTCGGATATCCCGGAGAAACCGAGGATGAATTTCAGGAGCTACTCGCTTTTGTCAAAGAGGCGCAGCTCGACCGAGTGGGCTGCTTTAAGTACTCGCCCGTTGCGGGGGCAGCGGCAAACGACTTGCAGAATCCAGTGGATGACGAGGTAAAAACGCATCGCTGGGAAACCTTCATGGCAACTCAACAAAAAATCAGTGCCGATAAGCTGCAGGCCAAAGTGGGACGGCGGCTGGAGGTCCTCATTGATTCAGTGGATGAAGAGGGAGCCATAGGACGTAGCCGCGGCGACGCCCCCGAAATCGACGGCGTCGTGCACCTGCCGGGAGCCAACACCCTCACACCCGGCGACTGGGTGACCGGAGAAGTCACTGGGGCCGATGAATACGACCTCTGGATGGACTAGGGAACACCTCGATGAATCGCGTTTTATTGCGGGCGGAGGAAATAGACTCGGCGGGCAAAGTCACACTTTCCGACAGACGATTCAAACACCTCACAGGGGTTCTCAACGTTGAGGTGGCGCAAGCCATCCGCGTTGGCATTATTGACGGCGGTACTGGCAGCGGCACGGTGCTGGCTGTCGCGGAGGAGCACCTCGAGCTGCAGGTGGTCATTAACGAGCCACCATCCTCCAGCCACCCTCTCACCCCTGTCATCGCCTTACCTCGTCCCAAAATGCTGCGCCGGATCTTTAGACTATGCGCCGAATTCGGTGCAGAGGAAATTCATCTGATTAACAGCTACCGGGTCGAAAAAAGCTTTTGGCAGTCGCCCCAATTAGACGATAGTGCGATGCGCAGCGCCCTGCTGGAAGGCCTTGAGCGCAGTGGCGGGACTCGATTACCCCGCGTCCACCTGCATAAACGGTTCAAGCCTTTTGTCGAAGATCAGCTACCAGCGCTGGCCGCGGAAAGACCCGTTTGGCTAGCCCATCCGGGTAGCAAACCGCCTATGCCGACCGATTTGACGAGCCCCGGGCTCATCTTTATAGGACCGGAAGGGGGTTTCATTCCCTACGAGGTAGCATTATTGAGTGCGCAAGGGGCAGAAGCCGTAGGTCTCGGCGCCCGCATCCTAAGTGTCGATACCGCCGTCGCCACAGTGCTTGGGCGCAACCTCGTGTGGTAACTACATAGTGACGCCTGTCGGCGCCGCACACAGCACCCCGGTGCCACCGATACCGCAGTAACCCCCGGGGTTTTTATGCAAGTATTGCTGATGATAATCCTCGGCAAAATAGAAAGTCGGCGCATCACAAATCTCAGTCGTGATGTCCCCATATCCAGCTGCGCTCAACTGTTTTTGAAACGCGCTCCGAGTGGCTTCAGCAAGTGCTCGTTGGCCCTCGTTAATCACGTAGATTCCCGAGCGGTATTGCGTACCGATGTCGTTACCCTGACGCATGCCTTGGGTTGGATCGTGCTGCTCCCAAAACACGGTAAGTAGTTCACCGTAACCAATAATGGCGGGATCAAAAACGACTCTGACGACCTCATTATGGCCCGTTTGACCGGTACACACCTCTTGGTAAGTTGGGTTTGGCGTGGGTCCTCCCGCATAACCGACAGCGGTGGTCCACACCCCCTCCAACTGCCAGAATTTGCGCTCGACGCCCCAAAAACACCCCATGCCAAACATTGCGCACTCGAGATGCTCGGGGTAAGGCGGGCATAGGGGGCGCCCCAACACCGCATGCCTATCTGTCACCGGCATCGCCTCGGCTCGACCGGGCAGGGCTTTGTCAGCACTGGGGATAGCATGCTTTCGGCGAATATCAAAAAGCCTCATGGTCCGTAGCTCTCGGTGAGATTGAGCAAACACTCTACACAAAAAAGCAGTCTCGCTACCAAGAAATAGCGCCAAAAAAAGTGGACAGCCCTAAGCAAGTAAACCTAATCCACGGGGATGAGCCGTCACCGAGCCAAAACCAAGGGCCTCAGCGACACGCTATCCGGTCAGGCAGGTAAAGCGGGTAAAGAGCAGAGCTTGACCTCAGCGCGTTAACCGGGTGTCATTTGTGATGTCACGTAACTTCCGAGCAAACCTCTATCAGCAACGAACTCACAAAAAAACCGACCTCAAGCGACATCACGGCTTTTTTGACCAAAGCAAAGGCCATACAGACCGTGAGGGAGCGTCAGACGCGCCTGATTTTTACTCTCGATGCAACCGCGAGCAGAGAACCCACCTGGTCCGTAGCAAAAGCATTGCATAGAGACCTCTTTAACGCCGGCATTGAAGGCACAAATTTAGCCATTCAACTCTGTTATTACCGGGGCCTCGCCGAGTTTCAACACAGCGCCTGGCTGACAACCAGCGTTGAGCTATTGGCATACATGGAACAAGTTTCATGCCTCGGGGGGCCAACCCAACTCGAGCGACTGCTCCAGCATGCACTTTCACAACGAAGTCGCACGTCCCCTGTGCGTGCCGTGGTTTTTGTTGGCGATGCCTTCGAGGAAAGCGCGGAGGTGGTTGGCGCCCTCGCGGGTGAATGCGGCCTGTTCAATCTGCCACTGTTTATCTTTCAGGAAGGTAGGGATCACCACGCCGAGGCGATCTTTAAAATGCTGGCGCATCGAAGCCGTGGCGCCTATGCCTCATTTGACCATAGCAGCGCTGAACGGCTGCGAGAACTGCTTGGTTCGGTAGTTCGCTACTCCTCTGGGGGAATAAAAGCCCTCACCCAGTCTGGGCGCGAGAGTGATAAACTGCTGCTGGCGCAACTGCAGTCGCCTAAATCCTGAACAGACATTAACTGGAGTCGTTGATTCGTGCCAAGAGCACTCTTACTGATCGCTATTGCCATCACGCTTCTCGTGCTGTTACGACGGGTGCAACAACTGCCCCCTCACAAGCGCCGTAGCGGCTATATCCAGCTGACCCTCGGGGTAGCACTCGTGGCCACCGTCTTGTTGACACTATTGGGCAAGATGCACTGGATTGGGGCGGCGGTTACAGGCCTCTTTGTCATGGTTCGCCAGCTGTTACCCATTCTCGTGCGCGGGTTTCCATTGCTACAGCGCTGGTTACAGCAGCGCAGTAGCGGCGCATCGGGCGCGCACTCGGAAGTCAAAACCGCCTTGTTGAAGATGACTCTTGACCATGAATCAGGCGACCTCGACGGCGAGGTTTTAGTGGGAACCTTCAAAGAATGGCGCCTATCAGAACTCGGCAAAGATCAGCTTCTGGAGCTGATGGACTACAGCCGAGAGCACGATCCAGACTCGGCTCAGCTACTGACCAACTACCTTGACCAGCGCTTTCCGGGGGGCTGGGACGGGGCGGAGGCTGACGCAGCCGAAAACGAACAGTCGTCAGCGATGACGACAAAGGAAGCAATGGCGGTTCTGGGACTCGCGGATGGTGCCTCCGAAGAGGAGATTGTGGCGGCGCACCGCAAGCTGATGCAAAAAATGCATCCCGATCGTGGTGGCAACGATTACCTCGCAGCCAAAATCAACGAAGCAAAAGACTTCCTGCTTAAAGGGTAATCCTCACGATCGCTCTTGACCTCTTTTAACCTCACAACGCAAACAGGGCAGCGACAATTATGAGCACAGCACATCTGGTGCGAAATCAGGATGGCCATTACTGGGGCCGAGGCAAACGCTGGGTAGATGGCCGAGACGTCGCTCGGGTCATGACGTTCTCCCATCAAGACGAGGCCGTTAACACGGTATTTGAGCTCAGCTCAAAGGACATCGGGCTTCGGTGTGACGTCCTGTCATTGAACCTTCTAGAGGGGAAACTGCCTAAGCTTGAGATTTCAGCGATCCCCGTGCCCGTCGATCCGAGCGATGACCGGAACGATGAAGAGGACCTTGAAAACACCACCGGTTCGCCCCCATCTGAGGGAGAGATCGTGTCCAATAAGGATGAAGCATGAGAATTCTACTGTTCCTCGCCACCAACATGGCAGTCCTGCTGCTCGTCAGCCTTGTTTTTAATTTACTCGGCTTCCAAAGCATTCTGGCGGCAAATGGTGTGGATCTAAACCTGCAGGCTCTGCTGGTGTTCTGCGCATTGTTCGGCTTTGGCGGCTCGTTTATCTCCTTACTTCTATCGAAATGGATGGCTAAGCGAGGAACCGGCACTCAGGTCATTGACTCACCCCGAAACCGCGATGAGCAATGGCTGCTGGATACCGTCGCCACCCTTGCTGCCGAAGCGGGCATCAAGATGCCGGAAGTCGGTGTGTTTCCCTCGCAATCCGCCAACGCTTTTGCCACAGGCTGGAATCGAAATGACGCGCTGGTAGCGGTCAGCGCGGGGCTTCTGCAACGATTTTCCCCTAATGAAGTTAAGGCCGTGCTGGCCCATGAAATTGGTCATGTCGCCAATGGGGATATGGTGACGCTGACCCTCATTCAAGGCGTAGTGAATACTTTTGTTATGTTTTTTGCTCGTATCATTGGCCACACCGTTGATCGCGTTGTTTTTAAAACCGAGCGAGGCTATGGCATCGGCTATTTTGTGGTCACCATCGTCGCCGAAATCGTACTCGGCATACTGGCCAGTGCCATCGTCATGACGTTTTCACGCTGGCGAGAGTATCGTGCCGACGCGGCCGGGGCGAAGCTGAGTACAACCAATGACATGATCGCTGCGTTGCAGCGGCTGCGAGTTGAGCAGGGACAACCCAATGAATTACCCGGAGAGCTCATCGCCTTCGGTATTCGGCCGGGGCAGTCGGGGCTGGCGAATTTGTTCCGGTCACACCCTCCTCTGGAAGACCGTATTCGGGTACTGCAGGCAAGCCACTAGGCTGCTATTAACAATCTAAACGAGAGCAAGCCGTGATCCAGCACTTCTTTCACTTCAAACACTTGAAGGCGTTAGTCCGTCTTGCTTGGTTGGCCGGGGGCTTCATAGCTTCCACGCTGCTTGCGTCGCTCGCAGCTCACGCGGAGGACGTTGATTACTTAAGCTTTGAAACCAATGACGAGGCAAACTCCACGGAAATTTTTAGAAAGGCGAGTCCAGCGGTGG
>Ga0255778_10001498_pt1 | contig 20987 bp, 16 predicted proteins | sample 071ome_31_FD_179976 | JGI IMG/M metagenome (GOLD analysis project Ga0255778, IMG submission 179976) | Coastal salt marsh microbial communities from the Groves Creek Marsh, Skidaway Island, Georgia - 071405CT metaG (version 2) | ecosystem: Environmental > Aquatic > Marine > Intertidal zone >...
CCGCGCTGCATTCCGTCCTCGTCCCGGAGCGCGGCGCCCTCGTCGTGTTCCACGACGAGGCGCACCACACGACGGGGGACGCGAACAAGCGTTTCGCCTTGCTGACCGACGAGGCCAAGTGCCCCGCCAAGAAACGCGTCAGCATGACGGCACTGGTCCGGTCCCGGGCTGTCACACAGGGGAGGTGCCAGCCAGGTCTCGTGGGAGTCGGGACCCCGCTCCACTTCGCCTCACCGGCCCATCCTGACCCCGCAATCTGGAGCCTCGCGTGCGCTGGCCTGACAAGCTCCACCATGCGTCTGTCGCAGCCGCGAGCCTCGTCCCGAGGCCCGGCTGGGCAACTGCCCAGGCGGAGAGGCGTGGAGAGCCGAGGTCTGAAGCTTCTCTCCGAAATCAGCCTGAAGTTTGGGCAAGAGCTCGTCGTGGTCGGGTCCGACGACGCAATCGGTGAGTTCTACCCATCCGTCCCGCGCGGAACGGTACAAGATCTCTCACGCCGGCCTGCGCGCTCTTGGCGAGAGCGTTAGGCGAAGATTGAGCCGCTCCGATACTAGGCTAACAGGAGGCGTATAATCATTCGACGCCCCATACAATCGCACAATATACCTCTACGGTACCGTCCCTGGACGCTAAACGGACCATCGCGCGCAGAAATCGCTGCGCTCGCCTCAAACCCCGGGGCCGCTCGGAATGCCCGTTGGGCCGGTCGGCGCGCTGCAGATTCGAGGACGCGGTAGCAGGCGGTGATTTCTGCGCTCGTGCGGTATCGTTATTCAGAATCGTCGAAAACCTTGCCCTCATACCCCTCACGAGCCTGTAAAATGCCCACCCCAACTGTGCAGGGGCCTGGGACCCCGAGAAGGGGGCTGTGATGAAGTGGACCGAGGGGGACAAATGGACAGTAGAGATCGACGCGCTTCCCGAGGGCACCGAGTTCAAGCTAGTGATCAACGACATCAACACTAAGCGCGCCGAGTGGGAGGCGGGGGACAACCGCCTCGTGACAGTCGCAGATGGCGCTGAGCAACTTGTTTACGGCAACCCTGCGCTTACGGTTCAGGTGGACCCCGATACGGTCCCGATAGCACCGGCAGCGGAGGAGGCGGACCCGGTTATTTCAGAGGCCGTGGCTCTCCCGGTCGTGGCGCGGTCGACGGACGCCGCGGAGCTCCCAGAGCCTGCTGCAGTCGAGGTGCGGCCCGAGGCGGAGGTGCCTACTGCAGAGCAGGTGCCGGCGGGCGCGGCACCCGACGGGGAAGCTTTGCTGGTCGAAGACGAGGACACGACTGCAGCCAAAATGACGGAGATACCAACTAGGGGAGAGGGCGCGGACAACCTGGGGGATGGGCCGGATGCGGACGGGAACTATGGCTACGACCCCATCCTCCGTGCTCTGGGCCTGAGGTCCCCGACCCCCGCGCCCAGGGAGGACGTCAAGACTGTCCCGGGCGCCCCCGGCCCAGGTTTGGAGCTGGAGAACGAACCCGAAGCCGCGGCCGAGCCGCCCAACCCTGTCAAGCCCCGGAAGAAGGAGGAGAGCCTGGAGATGTCCAACACACTCGATGACATGCTCGAGCCGCTCCCCGAGTCGGCCAGGGAGCTCGTCGACAAGTTCCAACGCGCCAACGAGGAGGAGGATGACGTCACTAGGCTGGTAGGCGAGATCACCGGGGCCCGGGAGAAGATGAAGAGGGCGATTGGTTCGATCCGGCCCTTCGAGTCGACGCTCGAGTCCATTGCGATGTCCGTTGATGACCTCGAACTGGTCGACTGGGAGGACGCGCCCCTCGACAGTGATGATGGCCGCGAGGCTGAAAGCGACGGGGGCCGGCGCACCGAAGCTGGGGAGAAGGGGGAGCTGAAGGAGGTAGGCGAGGAGGCAACGGGAGAAGGCGAAGCCGGAGCACAGGACCGCCGAGGGGCAGGGGACGTCATGGCTCAGCTGGAGGAAGGGTTCGACCTTCTGGGGCGCCCGAAGCCTGCCCCAAGTCCCAATACGTCCAGGGATAGGCTACAGGCGGCACAGGACCGGCTACTGGAGCGTAAGAGGGAGTACAAGGAGCAGATCAAGAGAAAGGAGGAGGAGGAGAGAGCGAAGTTGCTCACCGAGGAACAGGTGGATGCGATCGTCGTCCGCGAGAGAAAGCTCGTGGAGGACGAGCTGAGGGAGCAGCACGACGCGGATCTGGAAAACGCCAAGAAGGCTCTCGTTGCGGAGAAGAAAGCGCTCGAGGAGCAGCTCCGGAAGAAAGAGCAGGCGCTGAAGGACGCGCTGACCGACACGGGCGGCAAGGGGAAGAAAGGGAAGAAGGGGAGGAAGCAAGCCGCCAAGGGCACTTTGGACGCCGACGCCGAGGTCAAGGCTGCGGAGGAGAAGGCCGCTGCTCTCCTCAGAGAGGCTGAGGAGCGGTTCGAGTCTCGCCTGAAGGACGAGGTGGAGAAGGCCCAGAAGCGGGCCCATGAGTTAGAGAAGAGGCTCGCGGATACGGAGGTCGAGCTCAAGAAGGCCAGTGACGGCGTCAAGGGCAATGATGGCAAGAAGGCTGCTGAGAGCAGGGCAGCCGACATGAAGGCTGAGTTGTCAGCTCTCAAAGAGAAAGAGAGCGCCCAGCAGAAAGAGATCAAGGAAATGGAAGTCATCGCAGACGCGCTGAGGAAGGAGAACGAGGCTGCTGAGAAGAGGTGCGCAATCCTCGAGTCTCAGCTGAAAGCTGCAGCTGAGGCGGCCCTGGCCACCGGGAGCGAGGAGAAGAAGGCGACAGGCTCTGACGCGGAGGCGAGGCTGAAGAAGCAGTTGAGGGCCGAGGAGCAGAAAGTAGCCGAGCTTCAGGTAAAGGTGAAGGAGGTGCGCAAGAATCGCGAGCAGAACGAGGCGCGGGTGAGGAAGCAGGTCAACAGCGAGGCCGACAAGAAGGTCCAGGCCCTTCAGAAGGAGCTAACAGAGGCGAAGGCCAGCCTGGTGAAAGCTGAGACTGAGGCTGAGGAGAGGGCGGCCAAGCAAATAAAGGAGATTGAGGCGCAGACCCGGAAGGAGCTCCAGGCCGAGATCCAGGCGGCCGACTTCATGTTCCGGAGCAGCATGCTGGTCGCTGCAATGGACACCGAGAGGCAAGGCGTAGCATCGGACGAGGCCCAGAGGCTGGCAGAGAAGCTCGCAGAGACCAACATCTTGCTGGAGGAAGTGACCACCCGCGCCGCCGAGGACGTGCTCGCTGCTGAAACGATGGCTATCAAGGCCCAGGACGATGCCGTGCAGCTTAGCGACAAGCTCGAGGCGGCCACCGAGGCGGTGAGGGCAGAGTACGAGGAGGAGATCGCTGCACTGAAGAAGGCCCTAAAATCGGCCAATGCGTCCGCCGAAAGAGCCCTCGAGGAGAAGGCCGAGCTGGAGACCCTCGTGCAGGACCTCGGGAAGCAGGTGAAGTCGTTCCGTGACGCCATGGACTCGATGGCAATCGCGGTTGATAACGACGAGGGTGCGCCCGTGGCCAAGGGCAGGGCAGGGAAGAAGGCGAGGAAGCAAGGGGAGGAGATTGCTGCACTGAAGAAGGCCCTAAAATCGGCCAATGCGTCCGCCGAAAGAGCCCTCGAGGAGAAGGCCGAGCTGGAGACCCTCGTGCAGGACCTCGGGAAGCAGGTGAAGTCGTTCCGTGACGCCATGGACTCGACGGCAATCGCGGTTGATAACGACGTGCCTGCCGATGCGGAGAGCGGCGAGACACGCTTCGCTCCTGCCAGGGACGATGAGCTATCAAAGAGGGATTTTCGACTCGAGCCCCAGGGCAGCAACAGAAGCCCGGGAAGCCCCGCAGCGGCCAATGACTCTCCCAACTCTGACATCGTCGGAGCTTGGAGGCAGTCGGTCGTAGAGGCGCGGGGGGTAGCGGAGGGGCTTGTGCTCCGCATGGGGGGCATTTCTTTGCCCCACGTGGATAAGGAGTGGAGGGGTGAGGACTCCTTCTTCCTTTCGGATGCTGGCGCGGGTGCCTTCGGTGTGGCGGACGGGGTGGGAGGCTACACCACAGACGGCGTCGACCCCGGTCGGTTCTCGCGGTTGCTCTCGTACAACTGTATGGCCCTCCTCAACAACAGTGGGCGGTCTAAGGGTGGCCTGCGCGATATCATGGACGCGGCGCACCGAGACACGGACATTGCAGGGGGCTCCACTCTTGTGCTCGGCCGCCTTGTCCAGGACGGTGCGAGCAAGGGCGCGGCTGTGCTGGAGTCCTGCACCCTTGGCGACTGCCAGTTCGTGGTGTTCCGGAACGGCAAGAAGGTCTTCGAAACCCCAAGCCAGTCCCACGGGTTCAACATGCCCTATCAATTCGCCCAGCTGTCCAAGTATCCCGACTCAGACACTGCCAAGAGCGCCGCTGCCATGGACTTCGAGGTCCAGGAGGGTGACGTCATTGTCGCCGGGTCGGACGGTCTCTTCGACAACGTGTGGGACTACGAGATCGCCGACGAGGTCATCCGCTGGGTCCGCGATGGTGCAGGCGTTGCCTATGGCCCAGAACCCGGGTCCCAGATCCGCCGCGTCAAGTCGGTTGCCGAGACCAAGGTTGGGGAGGGGCTCAAGAAGGCGGGCACAGTCCGCGTCGCCTCGGTGGCCCTCGCGGAGGAAGCGGGGAAGGTAGTGAAGGCCCCCAAGGGGCCCACGTTCGACCTCAGCGGGCTCCACCCCGAGCTTCTGGCCGAGAACCTCGCCAAGCTGGCCCAGAACCTGGCCTACGACAAGAGCCACGTGAGCCCCATCCGGGTGCGCGCGCGGGACGAGGGTATGCTGAACTGGCAGACAATGCTCGACCCAAACCGCCTGGGCGGTGGAAAGATGGACGACTGCACCGCGGTCGTGGCCGTTGTCGTGCGGAAATGAGCCCGCGTTTCCACGACGTTTGAACCAGCGTGAGTGAGGACGCTCACGAGGATGCCTCAGCACCCTGCGGCTGCCCTGCGGCTGGGAGCAGCCCCAGGAGCGTCTGGACCATCTCAGCCGCCTGCCCCTCCCGCTCCGCCTTGGCCGCCTTTTTCTTCTCCGCGCGCACCCTCTTGTGCAGACGCAGATACTGCGCGTAACTCATCTCCAGCGCGTTCAGGTCGGCAAAATCCTCTTCGTCCTCTTCCTCAGCCTTCTTCTTGGCGTCCCGAAGCTGCTCCGCCTCAGCCTTGGTCCACGTCAGCGACGCGTCCTTCCGCGCACCCCACTCGGTGCGCCCCCGCTTTCCATGCGTCTGACCGTGCTCCACAACGGCCAGGACGTTCGCTGGGGAGAACGGAAGCATGTTTTTGGGCATGTAGGCAGGTGGGGGCATGGGCGCCTTCGCCCGCTTGTCCTCCCGGGTCATGTGGGCAGCTATGTCCCCGGCCAGGTCCTTTGGGACCATGAAAGGCCGTTCGCCCTGCTTCTCCACCTCATCGCGCAGGCTAGGGTACTTGTCCAACCCCACGGGCGTCGTACAGATGTACTTCACCACGATGGCTGCCCGTACAGCCGCTGGGTCTGGCCAGATCTCGACGGGCATGCACCCGAGCACGTTGGACGAGATGGCCATGTCGTCCCGGTTAAGCGCAGGGTTGAAGTACATGTGCCCCGCGGCGCAGATTCGGTCCCCCGTCACTAGGAGGACGCAGATGCGCGCCCGCGCATGCGCCACTACTGTGCTCAGCATCGGCTGCAGCGTGTCGTCCGTCAGCGCCCATAGTCCTGGGCACACCTGTCTCCCGTCCCGTGTGCGTCCGCGGATGCTCTGGCGCACCACCTCCGAGGACGGGGCGCGCAGTACCACCGAGCACCCCACGGGGTGGAACCACTGTGGCCAGTCAGGGTTGGTGGCCGGCGCGCCCATGGCGCCCGGGTTCGGGCCCGACGGCCGCGGTGGGGGCGGGGGAGGAGGGCCGCCGCCCCCCCCTCCCGTCGCCCCCCCCTTCCCGTTCGGACACTGCGTCGCGATGTGCCCAGGCTGCCCACAGCTGCGGGAGAGGTCGGGGGCTCGTGACTGTCTTCGTGGCACCGGCTGGACCTGCGCGTGGCAGGTGTTTGCGGGGGGAGTCCAGAAAGGTGCCAAAATCAACTCACGTAAAACATGTGCGATCATCCTGTGTTGTTCCGGTGTCCTTGGAGCGCGTCATAGCGCCGAATCTTCTGCGCGGTGGGGGGAAGAAAAGGGCTTGGATGTGATGCGCGGGGGGTGTCAGGTGGGGATGGGAGGCGAGGCACGGAAGGTCGTGGCAGACAGAAGGCGACGGAGCGAGTGGACCTGGCGTGTTACCTTCTGCGCCGAACAACCGCCGGCGAAGCCACAGTCGTGAAATTCCACGGCGCCCCCCCGCCTTCTCAACGTCTCGGTACAATTGCCAAGACGAGATGGCAGGGTGTCGAGTACTACTCTCTCGATGCGCCGGGGCGGGGGGACAGGGCTATGAGGGGGGATCCCTCCACCGTCTCGGTCCGTGGCCGTCAGGAACCGGCCGGCACCTGGTCTGCTTCAATGCCCGGCAGCCTGAGTCAAGCCTCAGAGGGGGACAGCAGGCCCAGCGTTGCACTGCTCTCTTTTCTTCAACGATCGCTCACGTAGAGGGCGCGGGCACGGTGGGCCTGGCTGGGGGGTCGAGGGTCTTGCGCATGTCGTACGCGTCCTCCCCGTCGGCGTAGTACTTGACCTCGACGTCGTGCTTCTTGTATCCCAGCGTGTTGGTGTAGAGGTGGATAGCCGCCTGGTTGGACACGCGGACGTGAAGCGAGCAGTATTTGGCCCCGAAGGCCTCCTCCATGGCCTGATGCGCGGCCGACATGAGCCGGCTCGCCAGCCCCAGCTTGCGGTGCGTCCGAGCCACAGCCAGGGACGTGATGTGCCCGTGGGGCTCCTTGGCATCCTCCTCCATCTTGGCCAGCACGTACCCCACGATCGACCCGTCGAAGTCCTCGGCCACGAACAGCAGCTGCGCCGAGGCCAGGCGGGGGGTGCCAGTCAGTGGGGGGGGAATAGGGAGGGGGCCTTAGGCCCAGCGCAGCCAGCAGTGGGTCCCTCGTCTTCTCGCTCTGCCGAAACGTGAGCATCACGTCACAGGGGCGGAGCTGGAACATTCATCAAGCATCAGTCCCGCGAATGGAAACATCGGCCACGGGACCTTCGCGGAGAAGGCGCTCCCGCTGTCCACTCCCCCCGCCCCTTGCCCCCGGGGGGATCCTTTCCCGGTCCCCTGGCCAGAGCTTATCTCACCTGGGGCCACGAGAGCTGGTGATATAAGTAGTACTTAAGCTGATAGTTCTCCGGCAAACTGCGTGAGGCGCAGGGAAGTGAGGATGTCGCCACCGCCGGGCGCTCGCTGGGCTTCGCCGTCGACCCTGGAAGATTTCGTCGACCCGGCGTCTACATGGCGATTATTCGTACTCACCAGAGGAGATTACACTGCTGGATCTGTAGCAGATCCTCGGGGACCGCTCTCCGCACATTCACCATCTCTCCACGCTCTTGATCCGAGGTCCTGCTCCCCTGTTCAGTTCCTCTGGACACTTGTGGAGGGACTCGAGGCGGTTGTCACTCTGCGAACCTGATTGTTGCGCGGGTGGCGCGCCGCGCCGCATCGAGCCCCAGAACGCAGGGCTCGTGGACGACTGCGCACTTCACCCTCCCGACTCGGTGTCCAGCACGGAGTGTGGGGTGGGGGGTGCCCTACTGACTCGTGCGACGCGGACGCCCCGTCTGGACGACCCCGGCACCCCCGGACCGGGGGGCCGCCAGGGGCTCTCTCGTGGCCCGGCTGCCCCCTTCGTCCCCCACTACCCTTGTCCCTGTACCTGGGCCCCGAGAAAGTTCGTTCCGCAACAGTCCTGATGGGCAGGACCGCCCCCCCGGATGCCGCGAACCCGTACATCGCGGCGCGCGAGACCACCTTCCTCAACATGCACCGCAAGATGCAGCAGCTTGCCCGGCTAGAGACGGTCAAGATGTCCCAGCAGCGCACGTACGAGGACAAGATTAGCAAGGCGAACGCCCTCGCGGAGGAGCGCAGGCAGCAGGAGCGCAGGGAGCGGGAGAAGACGAACGAGGTGTGCGTCCTGGGCATATTTACGGAGCTTTGACGTCATTTATGCATTTATCTTCCCAATTGACTCATTTTACCGGGTTTCACCTCGCGCGTGGTTCGCAATTTGCATCGATGCACGCCAGTGCCATCCCCTTGTTAGGTGCCAACCTTCACCCCCCTCACCCCCAAACTGGGTGTACAGGCCTCAAAACCAACGTCGGTGTCGCGTTAGCATAGAATTTGCATGATTTCCGCGGGGAACTCTTCTCTTTGCTGCGGAATGTTTCTCGGTGAGCAGAGAGAAGTCGTGTTGTTACGAATTCTCCGCCACGCCCTCCTGCAGCTTGGGAGGAAAAAGGCGGCTCTCCGGAAGAAGGCCCGCGAGCAGGCGGATCTTCTCGTCGAGACTCGCCGAGACCGCCTGCTCAGCAGGCAGGAGGCGGCCGCGGAGAGACTCCGGCTCTTGGAGCGGGAGAGGGAGAAGGAGGTGGCGGCCCAGCAGGAGGTCGCTGCAATGAAGGAGGCCAAGCGGCTGCAACGGATCGAGGCCGCGGACCGGAAGCTGCGGGACAAACTCAACAGGTACGAAGAGATCCACCAAGTGAAGACGGAGATCGCGGCGCAGAGGAGGGCTCAGAGCGAGATCGCCGCCACCGTCCGCACTGCCGCACTGCGGGCCCACAAGGACGTCCGCGCGAGGCAGAACTGGGAGCGGGAGCAGAACCGCCGCGCGCTTGAGAAGGGTGCGATGGAGCGCAGAATTCGGTCTAAGGCAGACCGCACCGATGCTCTCGCTGCCCAGAAGGCCGCCCTCGCGCACGAGATGCGCCTCATTCGGACCCAGCTCCGCAACGAGGAGCTCTTCCTGCGCGAGCGCATCAGCCTCATGGAAGCTCGGGGGGCGAGCGCGGGGGCGTCGCTGAGCCTCCCGCCCGGCTCGCTGATGGCGGGCTTGGCCGCCGGGTGCAGGCCTAGGTCGGCTGTGCCGGCCGCCCCCCCCCAGGGCAGACCGAGCACGAGCGGCCGGGAGCGGCAGAGCTCCGGCGGCGCACCTGGGGCGAGGATGGCCACGAGGGACTCGGCGAGGCGGGGGCTCGACCCTTCGGTGGCGGCGCAGGTTGTTGAGGAGGAGAGGTCCAACACACGCGCGCTCGAAAGGCGATCCCAGGAGCTCAGCCAGCTTCTCCAGGCCCAGCGGGGCCAGGAGGCTGAGCGGGACCGCATGCTCGCCGGCGTGACGGACGTCCGGGAGCGGGACAGGCTAACCCGCCTCTACAACGCCGAGAGGCAGCAGGCTTTGGCCCTCATCCAGGAGCTCGTCGGCTCCATCGGTGCCCCTGAGGAGGCCGCGCCCACCCGGGCGCCCAAGGCCGCCCCGAGCCTGTCGCTCGACACAGGCGTGTACGACGCCGAGCTGTCCGGCAACAACTAACGGGGCCCGGCTACGGCCCGTGACGCGACCTTTGAACGGATCCCGCGCCCCTCCCGTCACCCAAAGGTCCCTGCGCACTGTACCCTGTCCTTCTCACCTCACCACGGCCCCCGGGACACCGGTCACGAAGAGAACAGTGCTGGGGGAGACAGAAATGGCGACCATTCAGGTACGCTCGCGTGGGTACAGCGGTTTAATCTCACGTTTTACAGCTATTATATCTTGCCTCTCCGCTCGGATTGCCACGAAAACCGTGCCCGGTCTCGTCTCGCGCAGGTTGGGCGCCTTGCTGGGTCCTTCGGGGCCGCTACGGCCGCTCGTGCCAGCACGCGCGTCGCCAGCGCATACTCTGCCTCCCGCCGCGGACAGCTCACCAAGGCGAACGCCGCTGCCGCGGAGAAAGCCTGGAAGGTCGCCCGCCCGGACAAGAATGGAAGGTGTGCTGCTCGACCCCCCACTGCTCTCCGCCATCCCTTTGCCCGCTTAGAAGCTACGCCGAGGATCCGGCATCGGTATCGCGTGGTAACTTATTGTTTCCATCGTGTCGATTGCTCCATCCCCCCCGTCAGAGCCGCGGGCGGCCACCGTCCGGGGGAACGTCGGTGTGGCCCGGCGCAGAGCCCTTATCCACACCGGCCCAGCACCCTGCTTGCCGGAGATGGCGCCCCCATGGCACGCATTCCGGCACAAATATGTGTTATATTCTCCGATGACGCCCCTTCGATCACCGTTAAGGACTGGATGGTGCCCTGCGAGGGACCAGTAGGTGCCAACGCGGTACCCACCCAGTGCTCCCCCATTGCAGGTTCGGCCCCTACGGTGGGAAATACGTTCCCGAGACTCTCATCTTCGCGCTCTCCGAGCTCGAGGCTGCCTACGAGAAGTACTCCAACGACGCCGATTTCCAGGCGGAGCTCGCCGGCATGCTGAAGGACTACGTTGGCCGTGAGTCCCCCCTCTACCACGCTGAGCGCCTGAGTGAGCACCTCAAGGTTAACGGCAAGGGGCCCGAGATCTACCTGAAGCGCGAGGACCTCAACCACACGGGTGCTCACAAGATCAACAACTCCCTCGGTCAGGCCCTCCTCTGCGTCAAGATGGGCAAGAAGCGCATCATCGCCGAGACGGGCGCCGGGCAGCATGGCGTGGCCACCGCGACTGTCTGCGCCCGCTTCGGCCTCCAGTGCATCGTTTACATGGGCGCGAAGGACATGGAGAGGCAGGCCCTCAATGTGTTCCGTATGCGCCTTCTTGGCGCCGAGGTCCGCGCCGTGCACTCGGGCACCGCCACGCTCAAGGACGCCACGTCCGAGGCCATCCGCGACTGGGTGACCAACGTGGAGGACACCCACTACATCCTTGGCTCGGTCGCCGGCCCCCACCCGTACCCCATGATGGTGCGCGACTTTCACGCCGTGATCGGCAAGGAGACGAGGAAGCAGGCCGAGGAGAAGTGGGGTGGGCTCCCCGACGTCCTCGTGGCATGCGTGGGCGGGGGGTCCAACGCCATGGGCCTCTTCAACGAGTTCGTGGACGAGGACAGCGTCCGGATCATCGGCGTCGAGGCTGCTGGGTACGGTGTGGACAAAGGCGACGGTATGCACGCCGCCACCCTCACCATGGGCGAGCCGGGGGTCCTGCACGGGTCCTTCTCCTACCTCATCCAGGACCAGGAGGGCCAGGTCGTCAACCCCCACTCCATCTCGGCCGGCCTCGACTACCCCGGGATCGGCCCCGAGCACTCGTTCCTCAAGGACACGGGCCGCGCCGAGTACTACGCTGTGACCGACGACGAAGCCCTTGAGGCCTTCCAGCTCGTCTCTCGCCTCGAGGGCATCATCCCCGCCCTCGAGACGTCCCACGCCCTCGCCTACCTGAGCAAGCTCTGCCCCACCCTCCCCGACGGGTGCAAGGTGGTCGTCAACTGCTCGGGCCGTGGGGACAAGGATGTGCAGTCAGTCGCCAAGTACATCGACCTGGAGGGCGGAAACCCGCTCGCCGACTCGTAGACTGCCGCGGCGCATGAGCCGCCTCCTTGGGGGTGGGCCTGTGTCAGCGTTCGTGGGTTTCCCAGCACCGTGGGTGTCCTCGCTACCGGTGCCCCGGTTCGCCATGAGCCGATTTTCCCCCCAGAGCACCGCCACCGACATTTTAAAGTACCAGAGGACAGCTGCACTGCCTCGGCGGAGGGTCATCGCACCGTGCTCACCCAGGCGTACCCACCAGAAGCCTCGGCCGCCCACCCCTGGCCGCTGCCGGCGTGTGCGGTGCCCCTCTCCCCAAGCCAAACCCGCCGACTTGTTCCCCCGCCGCACACTAGCACGCAGCCCGACTGGAGTCCCACGGCCACGGCGGGCGCGGACGATGCCGCGACGAACGTCGCCGCCTCCCTCGGCACCTCGGCCCTCCCGGGTTCCACGCCAAGAGCACGCCACACCGCTTGGGAAGCGCCGCCGGCATCGTGAGGGGGCGGATGCAGGGTTCCGATGACCGAGCACGCCCCGTTTCGTGTGCCGACAGCAATCTCCAGCGCCCACACACTCCCTGCCGGGACCAGGTCCTCGACCATTGGCGCCTCCCCCGCGGGTGCCTGGGTGCCTGGGCTGGGAGGGGTGGCCGCCCCGCTCCGCCGTCTCTTGGCTGCGCGCCTCTCCCCGGAGGATGGCTCCCCGCGCGCATCGTCCTCGTCGCCCGCTGCAACAAAGGGCATCGGGCCCTCCAGGTCGGGCCAGTGGTCCCAGCCACTGCCGTCCAGGACGGCGACGGGCTCCTCGGCCCATCTCGGGTGTTGCTCCAGCAGCCCCTTGGCACGCCTCCTGACCACCGCGTGCTCCTTGCTCACGATGAGCCCAACTGCAAAGCGCCTCGAGTCACTGGACCCTGGGCAGACCCCCCCACTTGGCCGGAATCCGTCACATGAAAGGAAAGACTGGTACGTGCCCCCGGCACTGGGACACTCCAGTGACGCAGGCTCAGGCCCGATCTCCACCCCGTCTTGCCTGAGCCCCATCGACGCAACACCCGCTGCGATGGGCTCCTGGCTGAGCAGCTTCCCTGAGGCAGCGTCCCAGCCCCACGCACGCCCTGCGACGTCCACCCCCACCACAATGGCTGGCAACTCACTGAGGCCCAAGTCGATCTCCGAAACGTCCACCACATCATCCCCGTTGGGCGTGGGGTCAAAGGCGACCGTGGGCAAACCGTCGCTCTTGCCGGGCGGGACCGTGGCGGCACGCTTTTCCGTCGCGAGAGAGACCGACCTCAGTCCTTCCCCCGACAGGGACACCAGGACTCCCCCACCTGTTGTCCCAGGGGCTACCGCCAGCACCCCTTGGGGGTTGCGGCTGGGGGTGCTCGGCGGGTCCCCCCTTGAGAGCCACGTTGGAAGCAGCGTCACAGCTGCCGCAGGCATCAGCCGCACGGTCAGAGTCCCGGCAGGGGAGGAGGCCTTCCCCCCCGGCACCTGAAGAGTCGCGTGGAGGACAGGCCCATGCCAGTGGCTCGGGGCAACCACCACCACCTGCCCCGCTCCGACCTCCAGCGCGCAGAACGTGGTCCCTGCCGAGGCACCCCGTGCGGTCCCCGACTGGTCCCAGCCGGGGTGCGACAGGTCGATGCGCCCGCAAATCATGGGTGTGGCACTGTTAAGCGACCACACGTCAATCAGCGCAGTGGCGGCCCTGCCGCTGCCGCCCTCGCTCCACGCCAGCAGGTACCCGCCGAACGAGCTCACCGCCAGCTGCACCTGCCGAGCGTCCCCGCCCGCGCCGGGGGGCCCCAGCCATGCGTCCCTCCTGGAAGCCGCGACCTGGGGAGACCCGTCCGAGTCTGTCAACACCAGCCCCAATACGCCATGGGTGGTCTCCGGGCACCAGAAGGTGGCGGCTTCGGGCGTCGTGGCACGACGCTGCGCCCGTATCCTCCCCTTGCTGAGCGGCGATGGAAAGTCGCCCAGGGGGGTCTCAGGCACCACCTCGTCGCCAACTCCTCGAGGCCTGGGCGGTGGGAGGAATGGGGTCTCAGGGACCACGAACCCGATCCTCGCCTCCTCCCCACTGCCGGTGCGCTCCTCAAACCCCGCGTCCGCCGCCCTGTCCTCGCTCCCGGGCGTCCCGATGCCTGCGGATGGGGGCGCCTGCGACGGTGGCGACCCGCCCGCTGCCCCTGGCGATGGTGGGTCCGCCCAGTCTAGGCAGACCCGCCCCTGCGTGGCGTGGACCACCACCCGCTCCAGGCCATCCCCGGGCACCACCACCCGCTCCAGGTCATCCCCGGGCACCACCGCCGCGGCCGACCGAGCCCCCCGCGGGGGAGGCTGCGTCTCGTCGACGACCAGTCCCTCGTGCTGCGAATCGGACCCACCCGGGACTCCCATCTGCATCAGCAGGGACCACCGCTCCCTCTCCGCGGTGACCCCACCGCCCAGCCCGCCGAGGGCGTCCGCGGGTGGCTGTTCCTCGAGGGGTCCCGCTACCCCGGCACCTGGGCCCTTGCTGCCCTCCTCTGGCGTCCCGGGAACCGTGAGTGCGGGCACCATCTCCGCCTCACCCCCGACCGCACGGGGGGGTGACGAGGCCAAGTCGTGGCCTTGCGACCGCCCAGAGAGGACCTCACCCGGGGCGGTGGCTACCAAATCGCTAGCCTGACCGGAGAGCCGCTCAAGCGTGGCAGGCACGGCGTCCGGAGAGGCCGCCGCTTGCTGTGACGAGGCCACTGGGACAGGCGAGGCCAGGGCGGCCCCTGTCCCTCTCCGGCCCGGAGACCCGTGAGAGCCCGATGCAGGGCGGATGGCCGGCTCAGACGTTGCGGCGGGGGGAGCGCGCTCGGGCGCCTCCTGCACGGCGCTGCCTGCCCTGGGCGTGGACCTGCTCCCCTGGGCTGCTCGGATCACGCAGGCATCAAGGTGGTCGTTAAGGGCATACAGCGGTACGGTCCTGCTGCACGCCGGGCACGACGTGAAGCGCGACCCGTCCTGGGACCCGTTGACGGCCTCCGGCGTCGCCCGGGGTTGCTGGGCCGACGGCGCCGTCCCCTGACTCGCCCGGGCTCCGGGCCTGCGCCACTTGGCTCCCGGTCTGGTGCTGTCCCGGGACTTTCGCGAGGCAGCAAACAGCGGGAAAACAGGGGGGGCGAGCGCGGGCTTCTTCTCGCAGTCCTCATCCGCGCGCGCTATGCCTGAGGTGTCGGGGGGAGTCGCGCGGTCCTCACTCCCTGGGGCCCGGGCGGGTGACCATGTCGCGGGGGCCACGCTGGGCGCAGCATCCACGGGCTGCGCCCCTGGAGCGGCGCGGACGACGAAGTCCCAGCGACCAGCCTGCGGGGCCGAAAATGACAGTGGGCGGGGCATGCTAGGGTGCAGCCAAACGCGCGTCAGGAGGCGCGCAGCGGACCTGCAGGGTCGTCGTCGGGAGCCGCGCTGGCATCGAGCAGCGCGGGGCATTGTCTTCTTCTCACCGCGTGCGCGTGCTTGTTGACTGCCATAAGCAGTTGGTTTCCTTCGCCCCCGAATATTACTTCCATCATGCACCCTTTTGACCCACCAGCGACTGCAGCGAGGGCGGGGAAACTCCCGCGGGTTTTTGAGTGAACTTGTCCGCCCCTTCGTCCTCTTTATTTCGCGTGAAAGGCATTAAGCGTAGTAGTGCGGAGATTTTCCGCGAGTATGAGACACAATTGACGCCTCACCACCCTCTTGACGTTTCGAACCCCGTCCCAGCTCGATGATGTCCTGCTTTTGGTCAAGGTCGAGCTGGTTGAAGCGCCTCAACAGGCGAACGGCGAGGAGGCGCGCATCCTCCGGACCTGGTCCAAATGATGACGGTAACGGAGCCGTATCTGACATTGCTACGCAGATGCAGTGAGCCTGCACGCCATCGTCAAGCAATCACGGAGGAAGGGACCAAGCTGAAGCGGGCGAGGGAGCGACAGGTGGGGTGCAGGGGGAAGGCGGGAACAAGGCCGTGCCAGCAGTATGGGTTTGTGTGCCGGGGGGCGACAGACGTCCGAGCCCGTGAGGTGCGGGGGGGGAAGATAAGCGCCGGGAGCCCACTCAAATCGCCGGCAGTGGCGTACCGCGGCTCTGGCAGCCTGGCTGACTGGCTCGGCGAGGGCGCGTGGCGAGGTCTTTCTTTCTTTCGATGGCCTAAGCATGACGACATCTCATCGCGTCAGTAATCAACCGAGAGAGGGAGCGTGTGGGTGAAACCGGGCCTGAAGCCTCGGGCTGGAGCGCTAAGCCGCGGGGGCCCTGGGCGCCCGAGGCGCCGCCGGGGCCGCCAGAAGCTTCATGGGGTTGATCCTCTTGAGCGTCTGGGTGAGACCGGGGGGGAGCTTGGAGGCCACGGCGGCGACGGCCCCGTCGGCCTGCTTGGCGACAGCGGCGACCACGGGGGACACCTTGTCGACGAGGGGCTGGGTCAGCTCGGGCTTGACCGAGTGGACGGCGTAGAAGGCGGCCACAAGGACGGCAAGCACAAGCAGGAGCGTGACGATCAGGCCACCGCCCGCAGCACCCCCCACCCCCCGGGACGAACCACCCTTGGGGTTGTTGAGGCGCACGCGCAGCTTGCTGTCCCTCACGCTCCGGTCGGGGTTCTTGAACTCGTCCTTCTTTTCCTTGGGCTGGAAGGACGCGTCGCACACCATCTGCTGGATGAGGAACTTGTCCGTCGTGAGCCCCGTCGTCATCCCATCCATCTCCTTCGCCAGCAGCGACATCTGCGTAAGGCACGGGAGCGGTCCAGGGGGCGGGTGGGGGATAATTGGGTGGCCGCGACGGTCAACAAGCCGACCCCACGACCCCAAGGGGGGGACAGCATCACCAGCAGGAGCGTACGACCTGTCTGTGGGGATCGCCGGGCAATACCGCGGATCCGCGGTCCGCAGAGAGAAAACGGCACGGACCCGCGCCGGAATTCGTCCGGGAGCGCGGTCGACGAGGCGCGCCGAGGGTCGCCGGGTTCCGGGCCCAGTCAAAAGAACCCCTGTAAGTTCCCGCGATCCGGCGACGCCCGGATGTCCCGCAACCTCCGTGTCGACGGCGAGATGACAGCGCTCAAGCCAAGCCCCTTCACGACAGAGACAGCACGGAGCGGGTGCTCCGAAGCCGCTCGGGCCCAATTCGTATGAAAACGGGACCGAAAGCCAACGGCTGGGCGGCGACCCGACACGCTTTTCGCGGATAAACGAACTGATAATTCCGCGGGGTGCGCGGTACCGTCGACTGGCGGAGCAGGGATGGCGGGGGACCAGGAATGAGGGTGCTAAAAAGTTTGTTGCAACGCTTCGCGGGCAGCGCGTCGCTCACCTCGACCATCACAGAATCCCCGGGCGCGATGACGCCGCAAGAAGGGCGGACGCAGTACCTCTGCGCGAAAGAGGGGGGATGATTGCGAATGCGGACCTTGCGAACACTCCGGGGAGCCCGCGCACAGAGATCCGAGCGGGGAGTGCCCCGCTTGGCACGTATACGCGGACGGGATTTGCGAAACATTACCTTCGGCGACGTTGTCTTGACCTTGAACGCGGCATGGTTCACGTCGTCGGTGTTCGTCAACTTGAGCATGGTCTTGGAGTACTTCTTCCCGATGGGGGTGAAGAACTCGAGCTCATTGTCGGGAGAGATGGCAATCTTCGACTCCTTGGCGCTGCCCATCGTGCCTCCCCTTTTCCTGCGGCCTCTCCGCCGGTGGCGTCCTCGCGGGTGGATTCAAGTGAGTGGGGCAAGTCCCTCGGTCTCGGGGCGCTTGGTCTGGGTAGGTTCGCTCTTCTCGGGGACAGGGAGGGGTGGAGAGCTATAAGTACCGCGGCGGTCTCGACCGGCGGAGGCCGGGGGCGTGGGGAGGGGCGCGGCCCGTCGCACACGCCTCGCCAAGGTGCGCCAGTCCGTGCAGCCACTGTCGCACATGGAGCATCCTGTCGCCCCAGAGGAGGTCCGTTTTCAGAGCAGCGGGGGCATCCGCCCCGCACACGACTTCGCCGCAGGGGCGGCTGAACCTCCCCCCTCTCCCCCTCGGAGGCCCCGCTCAGGCCTCCTTGAGCGCGGCGAGGCGCGCCTGCAGCTCGTCCTGGGGCTTCTCGGCGACCCGGCCCAGCCCACCCGTGTTGGGCATCTCGAGGTCGAGCTCCAGGTTGTGCTCCTCCGCCACCTCCTGGAGCATCGCGTCAACCTGCAGGCCGGGTGCTGGGTGGCGCTGGTCGCGGGGAGGCGGGGGCGAGCAGCAGCCTGGGCCATGCGGTGGCCCCAGGCCCGAGTCGGGGCGGTGCACGGCGGGGGGAGGCCGAGGGGGGAAGTCGAGGGGGGTGCGGCCAGGCCACGTGGAGACGGGCAGGTCGAGTCCACCACTCCCCCTGCCGCCGGGCCCCTCCGCCGCTCACCTCGGCCTGGGGCGTGGAGAGGTTGATGTGGCCCTGCATGGCGTTTGTGACCGTCGAGGTCTGGACGTCGAGGGACTCGAAGATCTTCTCGAACTTCTCCATATTCATGGCCACCCTCTCGAGCGGCGTGTCGCGGAGGGCCTTGTCCAGGGTCCCCACCACCTGCCCCATTCCCTTGTTCACGATCTTCATCTTGGCCTGGCGCTCCATCATCCCCGCCACAGCCTCGATCTGTGACCCGAGCTTCATGTAGTTAATCATCTCCTGCTTCTTCGTGATGCACTCCTGGCTGTATATCCTCGCCCCCTCGATGTTCGACTTCTCGATCGCCTTCTTAATCTTTTCCCGCGCCTTCTTGATGTCCTTTTCGCACTGCGGACCAGGCGGTGGGGCATGGCAGCGCGCTCGAGCGGCGGGCGGCCTGTGCGGGGAGGGCCACGCCCACGGGGCGCCAGGGGCTCCACCCCTCACCTTGGTGGCCTGCCTCGTCATCTGCTTCCCCATGAACTTCAGGTTGAAGATCTGGTCCAGCATCTGGTCATCCTTCCTCGACCCTCCGAACATGCTGGCCTGCTGCTCCTGTCGGGTTAGCTCCGAGCTTCGGGACGTGGACACTGCCGCTTGCGCACTCTCCCCGGAAACAAAGGCAGTGGGCGGAGTTATCTCTTCACAAGCTATGCAACGTGCCGCGTTATCGAGGAAGCTACTGCCGTATTGAGGCTGGGAGCGCCGGGAAAGAAAACAGCTCGGAGCAGCAATGGATGGGGGGAGAGGCGCAGACGGAGCCTACTCGTTTGACAGCTTCCCTCGCGCCGGTTCTTCGATGCGATGAGGTAGATTTTCCACTCGCGCCCGCGTCCCTCGCCCTCTATGCCCCTCCTCGACCACGCGCCCCGCGCGCGGCCTCTGAGAGAGCCAGAAGCAAGTATCGAGTGCGTCAGAGCCACTACGGTGCCCCCCTCGCGCTCACAAGGGCACGGTGCCCCCCCTGGCACCCTCACCTGCACGATCGTGGTATGTTTCTCTCTCAAGCCGGTGTAAATCGCAATCCACGTCGGAAATAGTCGCAGAATCGCCCCGGCACTAGGGAGGGGGGCCCTCAACATATTTCGGACACCCGCAGCGGTCGCCTGACAGGCCTGCAGTGCTCGTGGAGGGAGAGAAAAGCCATGGGCGGTGACGCATTTGCGCTGAGATGGCGGGGGGACAAGGCGGGCCGTGCGGAGGGGGAGACCGCGTCGACGCTGAACGAGCTCCTCGAAGAGGACACGGGGCCCCTCGACAGGTGCGCGGCTCGACCGACTGCCGGCAAGGGTGCCTCGCTCACTCCGCTCCGGCTCGCTGCGGGTGGGAGAGGCGATGCTGGGAAGGCGGAGTTTGCAGTGCTGACTGACGCAGAAGTCGCCCCAAAAGTCCCCCCCCCGAGGGAAACCCCGACTTCCACGTCGCCTGGCGCCACACGTTGGCAATCTACGTGACCTCCGCGCGGACACCTGTACGAGAGAACGGGCGACCCCACCGCCCCTGACCCTGCTTCCATTTCCGCGCGCAGGTCGGAGCAGGAGGATGTCGTGTTGTCGTTCCAGAAGCAGCAGTTCGACCTGCTAGGAAAGTGGCGGATTTTCTACGGCATCCTGTGCCTTGGGCTCGCTACGTTCTTCTTGTACCACGCACTGCACCAGGTGACCCCTCCGCGCCTCCCGGATGCCCCCCGACGCCCACGAGCGCGCGCGCGCCCTACGGCAAAGGCTACTCGAAACGCCACGGCAGGCCCCCTGACCCCCGCGACTCATGCCCGCCCTCCTCGCCGCGCAGTCGTGGACACCGTGGCACCTTAAGTGCACGGCGCAATTTTCGAGGGTGCTACCCTCGTGGGCCGTGGCGATGGGGTTCGCCCTCTCCGCTGTGCCCATGGTGGCCCTGGGGCTCAACATCCTCTCGCGCCGGTGCAAGGACGAGGCGCTGCTGCGGTGCTCGACCTTCGGGGGGGGCGATGAGGACCTTTGCGGGACGTGTGGTGTACTGACGTCGGCCGAGGTGCGGAACGTCGGCTTCTGGATGACGGTGGGGATGGGGCTGTACTGGGGCATCGCTGACTGGGCGTCGGACGGGCTGTGGAGGTGGGACTGCTCGTGGGTTGCGGCGTCCCCCGTGGTGTTCTATTTGTGCGAGTTCTACATGGAGGCACAGTACCGGACGGGGATGGAGGAGGTGAGGAAGCTGCGCAAGCTCATGTACGACTACAACAAGCTGTAGGGGATCGACCCCCGTCGTAGGGGGTGGCGACGCGGCTGGTGACGCGGCCGCGGAGGCGGCCAGGGGCGCGGGGGGGCGGCACCTGGTGGTGGGGGGTTCAACGGACGAACTTGGCGCCGGCCCGGTCACGCGCTGGCTTGCCCCGCCTTGGCAGCCTCCTGAGCCACCCGCTGCTGGAGCACGCCGCGCACCTGCATGAACTGCCCCTGCTTCTCCCGCAGCACGCCAGCCGTGTTCTCGATGCGCTCCTTGAGCATGGCCACTTTCCGCCTGCAGAACTCCGTCGCCTCCCCGAGGGTCTTCTCCGCGAAGTACCCGGTCCCAATGTCCACCAGCAGGTTGTCCGTCGACTCGAGGGTCCCCTGGACGTACATCGCCGAAGTCAGGGGCACCAGCATCGTCTTCCCTGCAGGGGTTTCAGGGGCCGCAAAAAGGTTCAAGGGGCTCTCTGCGGCGACCCCGCGAGCGCCCTAAGTTCATCGACGTGTCGCATACTGGGATGCAGCGACCGGGCGGCGAAACAACGCCGGTGGGGCGCCACACTGCGGCGAGAGATACGATAGATCGCGAGCGCGTGTCCCCGCCCTCAAAACCCACCTGCCTCCTCCCCCTGGAGCACCTCCAGGGCGTTCACCGAGGCGCTGAAGCGATTGGCCGCCTTCCCCAGAGTCTCCATGAACTGGGCGAACCTGCAGAGATGACCGCAAGACCGGATCGGCGGCTCAGTATGAGGGTACCGGCCCCGCTGCCCGTGCCCAAAAATGAACAGAGGGGACAGGCCCCGAGGGCGCATCTGGCCGTCTGTTTCTCCGGAACGCCGAGCGTCGCGGGATACTCGCCTCTCAAGTTCCTGCTCCAGCTGGTCCTTGACCATCTGGAGCGAACCCACGTCAAG
>Ga0255778_10001500_pt1 | contig 20983 bp, 16 predicted proteins | sample 071ome_31_FD_179976 | JGI IMG/M metagenome (GOLD analysis project Ga0255778, IMG submission 179976) | Coastal salt marsh microbial communities from the Groves Creek Marsh, Skidaway Island, Georgia - 071405CT metaG (version 2) | ecosystem: Environmental > Aquatic > Marine > Intertidal zone >...
GTAAATTCTGTTTGATCAATACGTTCAATATGGAATCCTTGGCATCTACTGTGTAGTGCTGGAATAATTCTGTTAGGATAGTTACAAGTAAGAATAAAGCGAGAAGTAGTATGATACTCTTCCATGACACCACGAAGTGCCGCTTGTGCGTTTGGTGATAGATAATCTGCCTCGTCTAGTAGTACAACCTTAAAGTCACCAAATGGAATCATTTGTACAAAGTTAACAATCTTATCACGAACATCCTCTACTGAGTTTGTACGTGATGCGTTAATCTCTAATACATCTAGATCGTTGATTTCTAACTCGTTGAATAACAATTTTGCCAGCGTTGTTTTTCCGATTCCAGCATTGCCTGAAAAAAGCAAGTGCGGAATTGTTCCTTCTTTTATCCATTGCTGTACCTGTTTCTTTTGATGTTCGTCTCGGAACACATAACCGTCTACTGTTTTAGGACGATATTTTTCTACCCAAAGTTCTCTCATGCCTGTTCTATCCTTTTACGTAACCCGCTCGTACTGAACGAATGTTGTCTTTTATTATAGTATAATTCAATGCCTTTGTCAACACATAATTGCTTACCAGTAAAGTCTTTTGTTTTATATTCTTCACCAATAAATCTAGTATCAATTTTATATGTAAGCAAAATATCAATTAAATCTTGTTCTGTAGCATAAGGAATAATTTCATCAATATACTTACAGCCTTCTAGTTGAACATAACGTTCAAATACACTTTGAATTGGTTTGTTCTTTTCTGGACGATCTAGTGTGGGATCAGTTTGTAATCCAACCATTAAATAATCGCATTTTGATCGTGCTTCTTTGAGCATAGCAACGTGTCCGCTATGGAACAGATCAAATGAAGAAAAGGTAATTCCAACTTTCATATATGTATTATACAGAAAAAAATAGGGTCTGTCAAGACCCTATATAGATATTAGTTAATAAATTGTTCCAATTCAGGTGCCTTCCAACCTTCCGGTTTTAACACCTTACCATCTTCACGTTTTCGTACTTTGCCTGTAGTTGGATCAATTTTAGCAAAGTTTGTTTTCATTACTTCTTCCCAAGCACTTTCGCCGTCAAAGCCACCTGCTCTAACAGCACCTAGCGTAACAACAAGAATGTCAATAAGAGCATCTAGTTGTTCTACACGATCATTTGCTTCTACTGCTTCTTGTAGTTCTTCAAATTCTTCTTTGATGAGTCCTAGGTACATATCGTAGTTTTCTTTACTCATTACCTGATCACAAGCCGTATGAAACTTGTCGATATCTTTAAATGGATTTGTCATTACCTTGCTCCGAAGTCTTCTGGTTTAGGTCCGTCTATTGGACCAACACCATCTTTGTCACCAAACAACACATCACTTGGTTGTTCGTCTGACCACATAAGAACGCTTTCTGCTTCTACAGTTCTCATTGTAGTGTATTCGCCGTTACCTTCTCGGTCAACATCAAATCCTCGTGTCCAACGACCATGCTCAATAAGAATCCAATCGCCTACTTCATATGGATCGTTGTTTTCTGGTCCTTTTGAAACTACTTTACCCCAACGAGGTTTAATACCGCGATCTTTACCGTCATCAGAACTAATAATAATACCGCCTGTTGTAATTCGTTCTCCGAATTCCATTCCTTCTACAATAACACGATTATGGATAGGCCTAATCGACCTAGCATTTACTTTATGTCTTAGGCCAGGCTTAGAATTAACTAGTGCATCGTAGTCCATTTATTATTCGCCTTTCTTAACAAAATTGCCGTCTGAATCTTCTGTCCACTCGTCACTTGAAGCAGTTGGTTCAACCCAATCATCGGCTAAATCTTTTTCAACTTTTTTAGTTGATGCTTTCTTAGTAACAGGTGCTTCTTCAGCGACAGGTGCATCTACAGATTGTTTTTTTGCTGATACAGCAATTTCATCTTGCACTTTTGCAGGATTATCTCTGTAGAAGTCTGCTAAGACATCTTCACGTTTGCGAATAATCTTACCACCAGGTCCTAGTTCGTCGCCACGTGCATTTACACGAGCGTTACCAACTGCTGGAGTAAGTTCGTTTTTTTGACGAAGAAGATCCATGTCAATTTGCGTACCTTGCATAGACTTATAAATCTTTCTTCCTGTTTGTCTTACTGCCATAATTTTTCTCCTATTATGTACGTATTTATCTTAAGAACTCACGCCAATCCAGGCCATATTGGATTGAGTCAATCCTGTGTACTCCTATAATATATAGCACATAACTAGCCACAGAACTGCCTCTTCCGACACCCCAAACAATACCATTTTCACGCATAAAGTCTACAAGATAAATCATGTAACGTAATAAGTTGTGCATATCACGTTCTTTGAAAGCATCTAATTCTTCCCATATGCGATCTTGTACGTGTTGCGGACAAGGTGTTTTTGCTTTGCCTAGGACATAGTCATATACATTAATGTCTTTGTATTCATCAGGCATAAACCATTCACTTTGACATACACCGTCAAAAGTTTTTTGATCTGTATCAATTGGAATATAGTTTTGAACTTGTTTGTAACCGTTTTCTTTTGCATATTGATTAAACTTGTCAATATCATCGTTTGGGTTACACAGTACCACATGACACTTATCAATATGACCAGAATAAATCATATCAATTAAGTTACGATTAGAAAAGATTGGAATTCCGTTGGTATCTGTTTTTAAAAGCATAAATGTATTTTACGATACATTTATTAAATTGTCAAGATCTTTATCTTGATTTTTTGCCATTTCCTGTGCGTAACGGCTACGTAACTCTAATCTATACATTTCAATTAGTGTTGCCATTTGATTTTTAACTTCAGGGTTTCTAGTCATGAAGAACTTTTTGGATAAATCCTGCATTCTATTTTCTAGTTGCGGAGTTGTATAATTGTTTAAGTTTTCTTCAATTGGGTGAAACATTACGCAAATTGTCCAACATATTGTACGAAAATTGATGAACCAGCATTGTAAGTCCACATATCAATAACTTTTGGATTTTCGTCGCTGTCAATTGTAAGTGTGTTTACAAAGTTCTGATTTCCGTCTACTGTTGGCCAATCATTGTGAAATTTAAGGGTACTACCTGCTTCAGTTCCTAATGTTAATGTTCTTGATGTACCATCGTTTACAATCATTAATCTTAGTTTACCTACTTTACCTGATTCTGGCCAGTTAGTAGTAGTTAAAGTAACATCACCACCCATAGTAAATGTTTGAAGTGGACCGTTAGCAAAATCAACGTTTTGAGAGGATGTAACTGTTCCGCCAGCGTTTAGTTCTTCTGAAATATTTACTAGGTTAGCATTTAGGATATTATTTCCTAAAAAGTTGTTTGCTTCGTTTTTCTTTGCAGTATTATCTTGCAGTAATTCAATTTCTGCTTTTGCCGCCACAAAGTTGTTTTTGATAACTCCAAAGTTATCTCTAAATCCTTGTGAATCGTTGTCCTGTCCTGCAACAGGATATTGCGAGTTAATACTTACGTCATCAATGTTACTTGCCATTTTATGTCCTCTCTATGTTATTATTTATCTGCATTATATATTGTAATCGTAGTTTGCGAACAGTATATACTGATCTTCACTTTTTCCTGTTGTACTATCTATAATGTATCTATCAATATCAAAATCTATTGTTTTAAAGTCGAAATCCTGGTTTTTGATATTGAGTAAAATTTCGTCTGCCGCTCCAGTTTTACAGTAAGCAATAGGAACTGCTGTAACGTACCCTAATTCTTGGACGCTGTCCTCCTGTGCAGTACGCATCCAAAGTGGTAAAAAGTCACGTTCTGTAACACCAGTTTCTGCTATACGATCACGCATATTTTTAATATTAGAAATATACTTAATGTTAGAGTTATTTTGGCTGACCTTAACAGCATCACTATCAATTTTGATTGTATTTGAAATAGGTCTAAATCTGTATGGTTCTGCTTTTTTAATTTCAAATTGTTGTACTGATGTGACTGTTCCGCCTGCTCTTAGGGTTACAATAATGTTACCAACTGTTGGATAAACAACTCTACCATTTCTTGTAATAATTTCTAAATCATTACCAATACTAGTTACACTAATTATTGGGTTGGCAACCCCACGTGTTTCTAAATCGAAACTACTAGTTCCACTTCCAAGTGCAGTATTATCATCTAACGATTCGAACTGTACACTATCAACAGTTATTTTCTTTTCTGTTGTTGATGTTTTCAATGTTTTTGCAAGATTACCTTTAGTTGGCATATACGGATCAATTACTTCAATGTAAATTACTTCGTAAATGACCTCGTTCGAACCGGCATTTTTTGCAACTGCTTTTTTAATATCGCCTAGGCGATATTTTCTACGTTTATGATTTTTCGCCGAAGCCGCTACATAGGTCCTAATGTCTTGTGTTAAAATACCAGCATATGCTAACATCTTAATATCTTTTTGTACACCAAATTCTGTATCACCACTTCTATAAATTAAGTCAGGTGGAAAAATATTCGGATCTGAGACAAACGCCGAATATGCATCTCTTACTGTTTGTTTTAAGAAAGGTCTCATGTATAGGTTACTGTATAAGTTATCGTCTGGATCTAATACATTAATTGAAAATTCTTGTTCAACTGCACTAAACCCGAAACGATCTTCTGCTTTAACTGTAAATTTAAATTCTCTATCAATGATAGTTTTAGCACCGTCAAATGTCATAGCACCACTATCAAATGTTGTAAGTCCTGGTTTGCCAGCACTACCAAACTGATTTACTTTGCCGATTATTTCACCGCTTATATCTAGTTCTAATCCAGAAGGTAATCTACCACTTACAATGCTATACAATAATCTTGAATCCGGAACAGATGTTTCTGCTTTTATAAATAGGGTTGAAATAAAGTTTGCACTAATACTACCTAAGTTTGAAGGTGTTAGGAATTTAATAGTAGAGTCTACTTCGCCCAGTATTTTTACAGTAAATGTTTTTGTTTTACTTGCTAGAATAGTTTCAGGCACACCTCCTAGTCTAGTAGCCTTAACAGTAAATTTATATTCTCTAGTTACTGCTGGTTGATAAGGAACCCTACCTAAAATTTCTCCGTTGATTGTATCGAGTTCCATTCCTGGAGGGAGTGTACTTGCACTGCCATCGTCATTTAAATCTTCAAGTTGATAAACTAGTCTACCTGAAATAGTTTCAGTATCTAAAACATCTAAAAAGAATGTTAGGTAGTTATTGGCTCTTCTGTATCCTAGGTTGGAAGGAGTAAGCCACAACGGTGTTCTTAAGTATGTATTATCAGCAGTAAACAATCCATTAGCAAGTTGCATCTTAGTATTGTCTGCTCTTAAGAAATCATCACCAACTAGATAGATTTGGAATTTACGTTTTGTAATAGTGTCACCGTCTGTAACACTAACAATAAATTCATAAAAACGATTTAGTTTTCTAGGCTGTTTAGTTGGAATTCTATCGTCATAAATTCTTGTATCATAAAAGAAACTGTCATAACCGTTTGCACTTCTTTCACCAAAGTCAAACGGGAATGTTCCATAAATGTTTGTATCGTATGCACCATTGCCTGCTCTAGTATCTAATGCTAATACAGGTTCAACTACACCTACAATTCTACCATCACTTGTTAAACGTGTGCCTGGAGGAAGTTCTCCGTCATCGTCTGCAATAAAATATTCTAAACTATCACCTGCAGGTAAATCTGCGTCAATTGCTTTAAGTTGGAAGTCTAATAGTGTATTGTCTAATACAAAATATTTTTCTCCTGGGTCAACTGGTATTAATCCTTCTGGAGTAACCCAAATAGGTTCGTCAGCACCGTTTATTTGAATATTGAATGTTCTATCTTCAATAGTATTATTAGCATCAGTTGCTCTAAGAACAAATCTAAATTCTGTAAGACGTTCAACTTCAAAAGGAGCACCTACAATGAACAACCCTTCAAGACGTAAACCGCCAGGAAGTTTACCACTAATTACTTCTACAGTATCAATAGTGTTTGATATAGTATTAAGTGGGAGTGCAATTCTAACAGCGGCATTTTCAGCAAAAATACCTAGTGTAGTGTTAGTTTGTTGTGTCCAGATTGTAGCCATTTATTATTCCTTATCCAATAGTATTTATCGGATATTGCTACTTGGATTAAAGTGGGTTTGTAATAGTTCCTACATCAATATCAACGTCTGTAGGTGTAACAACAGTGCCTAAATCAACATCTATTGTTGTACCTAAAAACTCAATAATACTTGACGCAGATTTTGTAATAGTACCAAAGTTGAATCCGTATACATCACGAACATCAACATCATATACTAAACTTTCAATATTTCTTACATTGAGAATTTTGTTGCCTTGACCATCTAATGTGCCTCCTAGTTGAGGTGTAGCATCACTGGATAGTTCTGTAAGAGAATTAATTACAATACCATCAGGCCCTTGTGTAGCAGTGTTTACATTTGTACCGCCAGCAATAGTAAATGTATCACCTTCTGCAAGTGTAATATTTCCTGCATCTGTACTAACTACTAGTGCTTGTAGTCCTCCAACACTTGAAATAATAACACCATTTGCGTCAGATGTTACAGTAACATTTCCGCCAGCAACAATTTTCTTAAACTGTAAATCAAATCCGCTTTTTTGTGCAAAGACGCCTTCACCTACTGTACCTAGGTTAGATGCAGTAGTTTGCTCAGGATTACGGTTATCTAGTTCTGTAAAGTTATTGTTAACCTTTACAAACGCTTCGCGTAGATCGTCACCTGTTCCGTCATTTGCTACGCCGCCGATGTTTACTAAATTAATTGCCATACTAATATTTATCCTATTCTGGTGGTTGCTTTCTTATTGAACGTTTTGGACGAGGATATAACGCTCCTACAGACGGTCTGCTTTGTCTTTTCTGTGGAGGATATAACGCACCGGTTAGTTGCCGTTCAAAATAATATCTAGCGTGTAGGTTTGGCGATCCTTGTAAGTCATCTGAGTCTGTTGGAATATCAGTAGCAGTAGCATCGTATAATTGACCTTCTACTGCCCAATTACTTTGTAGATACGCTTTTACATCTTCTTGTTTGAAGTGAGGATATGTCTCCATCAAACAAGCAACTAGGCCAGCAACTTGAGGACTAGCCATTGATGTACCTGAAATTTTTCCAACCCTATAATTCGAATCTCTAGGATCTAAATAAGTTGTGGACGGAAATGAAGTATTCAAAGGACTCATAATATAATGTCCAGGTGCGTATATGTCAACACCAGGACCGCAGTCGCTAAAATAAACTTTTCTATCTAAACCGTTTGTTAGTGCAGTATCAGTGGCTCCTACGCAAATATTAGGAAGATCATAATCACCATTTACAAGATCATCGTTTGCTGTGGGAGATGTACCTCGCATATAATAATATGTATTACCATTCATTTCAAAAGTGTTATCCCAGTCAGGACCACCCGGAACATCGTGTTTCCAACTACCATTACCTGCGGCTCCTATTGTAATAACTCCAGCATCAATTGCATCTTCAATGTCTGCATCAAGTGCCGCAACTCTTAAAGGAATTCTCGCTCCACTTATAAAACCCCAACCATTAAGTTGTGCTGTTGTAAAAGTTCCTGTAGAACTCTTAGCATTATTTGATTCAATAATTAAATCTATTTGTGTTGGGGTTGCTTCGTAAAATTTATATTCATATTTAATTGTAGGCGAACCTAGCACACCACCAGTATATGTAGTATGCCCTTCATAAATAACACTAAAGATTCTACTACCTACACTGCCACTTGCTCCGTAATAAATCCTTTGGGCACTTCTGTCTCCACCTGCAACCATAATCTTTGGAAGGGCTGGAGTATTTTCATCAATGCCCGAATATTGGTTAGAACCAGCACCAAATGTTAGGTAACTGTTAGTACCTAGATAAACTGTGTTATAACTTTGGCTTAGGTAAGTCATGTTAAATGGTAAACTAATTTGCCAGTAACCGTCGTCATTATTTCCTGATGTCGGAGTAACACTAGCAGTCATAGTAGCAGTGCTTGAAATAGTTTGTGTACCTAAAGATGTAATAGATGCCGCTGGATTCGCCGCTTGATAGTTTACAATAGTACAATTTATTTCAGTTGAAGTTGTAGGACTAGATGCTTCTGTTACTGTACTTTCGTAGGTGATACTATATTGTTCGTTATTAGGCAAGTTAATGTTACCACTGATCAAATCAACTTCAGCAAGACCACCTTCGATTGATGTGTCACTGTTACTGTTAGTATGAATAATATTAGATCCTGAGTCTTGAATAGTTACAGTTAGGTCTACACTTGAAATACCTGTTAAACCTTGGGTAGCAACATTGTGTTTGTAGGTAATTGTAGTTGGTCCTTGAATTAGAGCAGTATAACTAGCATTAGGAACAGTACTTGTAACTAAACTAATTTGTCCACCAATCCTTGTCCAACCAGTTGGTGTGCTATTAAAGTCACCATTGATTGCACCTTCGCTACCACTTGTAGTAATACGTTGTCCAAGTCCGTTATCTGGATCTGCTGTAAATGTTGCTAGTGATGCCGTAGAACTATAAACTCCGTTAGCACCTTCATAAACAATACTACCGCTTGGAACAAATCTAGTTCCTCTATATGTAACAGCATCAATTGAACTAAAACTCCATTCCTGAGGGAAAATACTCATACCCCAACTACTATTAACTACTGTAGGATTTTTAATTCCAGTTGCTGGATTAACACTTTTGTTTTCATGAAATGCTCGAATGTAGTCATACACGTAAGGAAAGTTGTTGTTGCCAACAGCGCCTGCATAGTAGTATAGGTTATACAAGTTTGCGTTTCTTGCCCAACCGTGTCTGTTACCGCCTGCTGTACCCATAACGTGATTAGCATGATAACTTCCAGGATTACTATATGAGTATGTTCCTGCACTTCCGCCTGTTACTGTTGGATTATGCTGATACCAGTTATATTGTACAATTCTTGATGCGGAGCCGTCATCTGTGTCTTGTCCTGAAAGTTGAGTATACTCTGGATGACCAGTGTTTAATCCATCTCCGTCACAAATAACTAGATCAACATTCCTACCTGTAGCATTAAATTCAATTGTTGTGTTTACTGATGTAAATGAACTACCCCAATTAGTTCTATTTTCACCATCAAGAAGTCGTAATAGACCCCAATTTAAATCTGTATTAGTTGTTCCAGAATCACGATCAAAATTACCTGTTTGTGAAACAGAAAATTCATCAACCTTAATGCCACTATCTTTAGGGTTAAGTTCAACTGCTTTTACACGAGGATCATTTCTTACTAGTTCTGCTTCTGCACCGCTTAACCAATATTCTGTTGTACGTGAATTAGGACGTTGATTGTTTGGAACTATTGCTCTATCGGGAATATAAAGAGAACCGCCCTCGGTCTGCATATCGTCATAAAAATCATTTAGATCGTCTTTGCTTTTTAGTGTAACCATGTACACTTGTTTTAAGACTTTCTTAGCCAAAGACATATGTTAAGCCTCCAGTTTGAGTATCGTCAATGTTGTAGTAATTGCTGAAGTAGATCCGCTTTTGTTTTTTACTGCCGCATAAATTGCTGTGTCGTTTGCACTGTTCCAACCCATTACCATTGGACCAAAAGGAATTGTAAGACTGGTAGGTGATGTTAGAACTTCAGCAACTACGCCTGCATCTGGATCAGGATCTACACCTTCTGCTCTACTAGCATCTGCTGTTCTTGCCGCTGAACTAATATATAATCTTACCCAAGCCGGAGCAGATGTTTGTATTTGCATTAGTCCGTATGCTTTATATCCTGTAAATGTAACGTTCTCTGAAACATTGTTTGCAATACTATTTGTTACTGTTGCCGAAGTACTTCTTGAATCAAGTCCTACTGCTTGTCCGCCTACAGCATTATCAACATATGCTTTAACTGCTGATTCTGTAGGTACTGCTGTATTACTATCACCTGCTAGTGTGCCATCAGCACTAAATTCATTAATAGTAACTCCGGCACTAAATCCAATTGATCCTGCGTTAGCAATTGAAGTACCACTTAATGTTGATGTAAAACTAAATCCGCCTGCGCCGTCTGTTTTTAAAATTTGATTAGCAGTTCCATCTACAATGTTTAAATCTGTAAGAACTGATGGTGAGTCAGTAATGCCGTAACCTGCAAGTGTAGTTGGTTTATTAGTAACATCATCAAAGTCTGGAGCATTAGTAACATTAACCCAACTTAATCCGTCCCAAGATAAAATTTCATTACCTTGCAAGTTTGTAATACTAGTGTCATCTAAATCACTAACTGTGTAAACAGGCTTGTTAGTAATGTTGTTCCAGTCTAGGAAGTATGTGCTATCAAAGCCGTCAAGTGTGTCAGCATTAAGACCGCCGCCACCTGATGTAATATCATCTGCTGGTACCCACTTGTTGTTTAACCACTTAAGAACTTGTCCGTTTGTAGGCGGAGTTGTTGAAGTGTCAACATCAAGTAAGTCGTTAATATCGTTTGGAATAATTGGCTTGTTACTTAAATCGTTGTAACTGCCTGATGTTGCGACAGTTGCTAGTGTAGGTTTGCCAGTAATTTCTGAATATGCTATTGATGTATTAACAAACTCAGTACCGTTGTATTTTAAAATTTGATTTGTTGTAGGAGCAGTTAAAGTAACATCTGTTAGACCAGCAAGTGTAGTAGAACCGCCGCCAGATCCAGATCCAATACCTGTTGCTTCAATAGTAATAGTATTAGCAGTGTCGTTATAAGTTAAATTAATGCCAAGGCCTGCAACTAGTAAATTTGATACACGATCATCAACACGCTCGTCTGTAAAATATTTTTTAGTACCTTCAACAATATCATCTGTATCCGATGGAATAGTTGGCTTACCAGTTAAGTCAGCATATGCACCACTAAATGGATTATATGGAACTCCGGCAATCGTTAAACTTGTTGCGGCAATATTGCCAGCACCAACAATACCCGACCCTGTTAAATTAAGGTTATCACCGATGGGTAATTCTTTTAACTTATTACCGTCATCTACGTCTACAATTAGTGGTATTCTATCTGCCATTTTGTTTTCCTATAATCATATTTATTTTATACTGCATCTGCAATTAATCTCCAACTACCATTTAAATAAACCACCATGGATTGAACACCAATTCCATACGGATCCCAACTACTGCCGTCTGCTATCGCTACCATGCCATCTGCTGGTGAAGTTGGAGCCGACGTTAACACTGGTAATTTAATTACACCGTTTAAAAATTCTGTTCCATAATTTTGTGTTTGAATACGTGGAGATGAGTTAGTATGTCTAATATCAGTACCGGTAATAGCATCAATTCTAAAAGCGTTTTCACTTGACCACTGACTTTGCTTAATGTTAATATCAAAAGCACCATAAGTTAGAATTTCAAAGTCATTACTGCCAGCGGCATTTATACCATTATCAATTTTGTTTATGTCTAATGCATAATAACCACTAACTGAACTTTGTGTTAGTGTTAAGTAATCTGTTCCTGCTACTGCCGCTGAAATGTTTCCAGCACCGTCGGCTTTTACAATACCTGTAATTGCACCTACAACTGGATCTGTTTCTGTGTAACTTACTAAGTAGTCTGTTCCTGCAACCGCTTGTGAAATATTACCAGCACCGTCTGCTTTTACTAATCCGTTAATAGCACCTACAACTGGATCTGTTTCTGGAGCAAGGTTTGTTAGTGCTGATCCATCTATTGCAGGTAAAGCGCCTGTAAGTGCAGTTGCATTAATTGTGCCTGCCGGACCGTCGATTAATACAGTTGAATCATCTGCGGCAATAGTACCTTTTAAATCACCAACAAACTTTCCGTAGAATGTTCCAGTTGCTGAATCGTATGCTTTAGAACTGTCGCCACCAAACAAGTCCCCTTGAACATCTTGGGTAATAACGATCTGATTTTCTATTACAGCAACTTTACCATATAGTTCGGTAAAGTTATCATTTACTTTAGTAAACGCTGTGCGGATCGGATCACCATCACCTTTGTTAGCACTTGATCCTACATTAATAACTCTTTGTGCCATTATACTCTCCCTACTACTGCTTCAACTGTTCCGCGTCCAGGGTCGTCTTTGGCTTGTAGTGCTTTACCAATTACAGTTCCTACTTTAGGATCCGAACTTGCTACTGCATAACCTGCTATACTTGCTGTTACAAGCATATCGCCTTTGCGTACTACACCAACTACGTTTACAGGAACTCTACCCTGTAATGCAATCGCTGTAACATGATCGCCTTCTGCACCTGCGTTCATTAAGTAACCTGGTTTCTCTGAAACAACACCTGCTACTCTTGTATCGCCTTTAAGTGTAGTAGTTGTAATTTCTTGTTCACCACCGAATATTAATACACTTCCAACTTCGTATTCTGCATCAGCCAAATAGTTCTCAGCCAAGTCAGCGTACAATGCTGTGTTTGCTTGAGCACTTGTTGTAATTGCCCAAACTTCATTAAATTTCTTAGTAGCACTACCAATGTTGTAAATGTCTGTTGTACCTGGAAGTATAGCACCGTTTGTAATTACAAGCGTTTGATCACCTGCTGTCATAAAGCCAATTTGGTCAGCATTTGAAAAACCTGTGCCTGCGCCAATTGCAATACCAGTTGAGTTGTTGTCTGCTTCGTTTGGTGCTTCAATAAAGTGTGAATACATCCAATCAGCGGCAACATAGGCTTCTCCAGCATATGTACTATTAGCCTGTGTATTACTTTCTGTAGGTCTAGCATTGCCAACATTCAAGTTACCTATCATGTTGTTGTTAGTAGTACCAGTACCAGTAGTTTGTGATGTTAAGAAGTTAGTGCTTCCTGGATTTGTAAATGTTACTGTTGTACCTGATGTGTCAATAGTTTTATTACTATCTACAAACAATGCTTGTACGTTAATAGCACCATTGGCATCTGTTTTAACAATAGCATCTGGAAAACCTGTTGTAGTAAATGTACCACCCGAGTTAACAATAGTTGAGAACGGAATAGCACTTACATCGCCGTCAGCACTGTCACCACTTGCTCTACCAATTACAGTTTCATCTGGAATGTTAGCAAGTTTAGTGATTGGTAACTGTCCTTCGTCAATGCTAATAAAGCCGTTGTTGCTACTAAACACAACACTGTCAAATACAGCAAGACCTAAATTTGCTTGTGTTACACCAACTGCTGTTGAACGTGTAGTTGCCGACTGCATATTCAACTTGCTTTGTGCAATTTGTGCCGCGGCATTTACATCTGCGTTTACAATACTACCGTCTGCAATTCCTGTTGCAACAGTTTTATCAACAGCATTATAAGTAAACTCAAAATATCCTGTTGGTGTAGCAGTATCCCATTCTGTGCCAGTCCATACAATAATGTCGTTTGCATTTCTGCCACCATTGGCACCAGTACCATACATTAGTGAGTTACCAAATGGAGTTCTACCATCTACATAACGTTTGTTTGTAGCATCAAACTCTGCACCTGGATCACCTAGTGATGTAATTTGGTTAGTTGCCATGTTCAAGTTATCAGTCATTGATGTTGAACCGTCTCTAGCAATAAAGCCTGGACCGATTGGATTATCAACTAACTGTGAAGTTTCATCAATGTGGGTACGTCTATTAAAGTAACCTCGTACTGCTGATTCAGTCGGTGCTGAGTCAACAGCATTATCTGTCATAGCATCATCACTTGAGAATTCAGTAATAACAACACCACGTTTGAAACCAATACCATCTAGGTTACTCAATGCAATTGAAGCCGCAAATGTAACTCGACCTGTACCTTGGTCAACTGTAAAGAATCTACCTACACGGAAGAAACCATCTTGGTCGGTTGATACGTAGAACACCCGCCCTTTATCACGTTCTTGTACTTCGTGTGCTTGTACTGGCTCTTGTGGAGCACCATAAATTTTACCTGGATAGTTTGAACTATTGAAACCACCCGAACCAATATCATTAAAGTCATGTCCAGTTGCTCTACATACTGAAATATTAACAGTTAAGCCTGCATTCTCGCCTGAGTTCAAACCTGCTCTTATGTTAATAGCGTTTGTAGCATTTTGCATTGTGGATTGAATACCACTTGCAACAACAGCATCACCTAGTGCCGCATCGTTAATGCTATTGACATCTTCAATGTTAATAATACCGAAACCTGATTTTTGTGAGTAACTTAAAATTCTATGTACTTTGCCTTCCCAAGCAAAAATCATATCTCCATTGTTTAGTCGATTAATTTCTGTTTGTTCTGAAAGAGACTCAATAGCAATATTAACGTCACCAGCAGTAGCACCTTGTGTAGTACCTGTTCCTGCATAAGTTGTACCTGCAACATTGGCTTGGTCAATAACCATTCTAACATAATCATAGTTAGAATCAAATGTAATTAAACTTTGTGAACTAGGAGTTGGTAATGCATCACCAACAGCGTTTGCACTACCAAATGCGATTGTTCTATATGTGTAATCATCTTGTTCGTCAAACACAATAGCAGTTGAAGGCCTAATAACAGCAGTTTGTTTTAGATCACTAAAGATAAAGTTTTGTAATGATCTAATTTGTACCTTTTGATTATTAGAAAGTGCCGCAGTTAACCCGTCATTACCTGTAATGTTTAATTTAAATATTTCTCCATCACGTGAAGCACCTACTACATCTGCCGCATCGGTTCTTTGAATACTTGCTACTTCATAACGAACAAGACCTGTTGTACCGCCGTGATCAACTTCTAGTTCTGAAATGTTAGTAGGAATAAAATCTAAATCATAAACGTAAACAGTATTCTTACCTTCTTCGTTTAGGTATAAAACTCCGTCATCGTAAACACGAGCAACCTGCACCATTGGTTGGAATAATGTAATCTGATCAATAACTTCGTTTGGATCCGATCCTGCCGCAACCAAACCATAGTTACCATTTGAGTTAGAACCGTTTAGTGATCTAATCTGCGAACCATTGTTTGCCATATATGCCGCATGACAGTAGTATGTAAATGTTGATACTTGCTCTGTTAGTGCGCCGTTGTTAACAACAATACCATAGCCTAAATCGTTAACCTGTGTATAGTCGTTTGCCAACATTGAAGTGTTACCAGCAGTTTGTAATACAATATCTGTAAAGTCTGCAAAAGTAAATCCTGCACCGTCACCTGATGTTGGATTTAGGAATAGTGTTGCAGTACCTGCCGCTTGGTCATAGTTTGTAACAGCATCAACTTGATAACGCACACCTTGAATATAAAACGGACATGGTGTTTCTGGTCTACGTTTTCTTAAACCACTGCCTACACCACTTGATACGTTAAGTGTAAATGGATCGTCTTTTGAAGTAACAGTCATTGTAGTGTTAGCGGTAAATGCATCAATGTACATACCGCCTCTAAATGCTTGTTTGTTTACACTCTTACTAAATGTACCACAAACCTGTACATATGGAGATTTAATTAAGATTTGTCCATCTGGGTCAAGTACCTGAGCAAAGCCACCGTGACCTTGCATTGTTACGTTCATAATTCTGTTTGAATCGTTCATCATGAACACATCAATATCTTGGTTGTTCTTAGGTGGATTGTAGTTTGCGTCAAAAGCAAATTTAACACAGTCAACTAAGTTTTCCATGTGTATTTGTGCAAACGTTTCTGCTGTACTGCTTGTTGTAGTATTTTGTGGAACTGCAGATTGTCTACTATCTGCAAATGGTGTTTTGCTTAAAACAGCCGCACCAATTGTTTTAATGTAATTAATAGCATCTGCTGTTTGACTTTCTTGTCCGCTTACAGCACCTGTGTAGTAAGCAGTTTGGTTTGCTAGAGTTTCAACTCTACCACCATTTACTAAGTCAGCAACTAAACCATCAATGATAAGTCTAGTATCTCTGGCACATTTTGCTTCATTGTAACTGAACACTTGACTGTCAACATAAGCAATAGTACTTGTAATAATGTCTGCTCTACGTCCGATAATATTTGAACGAGCATCTTGTAATGCTTGTGTTGCCCAAGTAACACTAGGAAGTACTTCTGCCGCTAAACTGTTTAAGTTGCCAATAGTGATAACATCTTCTACAATCTGTACAAGAGTATTAATAGCATTTGATTCCGGAGCACCTGCCGCAGGATTTGAAGTGTCTTGTGTTTCTGTATTACCTGCTGTCGGAGTAACTGTTAGACCTGTTACAATAATGCCCATTACGTTTGCTAAGTGATTGTAAGTAGAAACAGTAATTGCGCCTTCGCCTGCACCTAGTTGACTTGCCGCACCAACAAAATATGATTCAGCAACCTTGCGGGTAGCATAGTTGCCACCGTATAAAACGTCATGTGTTAATGCGTCTACTAAGTATCCAACATCACGTGAACATTTAGCAGAGTCATAACTGTGTGCTGGGAAGTTTACTGAAATATAAGCAAGTGCTTCTTGTCTAATAAAATCTCTGTTTGCTTGTAAGTGTAGTGCCGCATCGTCTGCGTCTGTAGTTGGTAACACACTTGGTACAGGATATGTAATTGGATCTGCATTTCCAAGTCCGTTTTGTAAAATGTCAACAACTTCATTCATACCTACAGTAACACGAGTAACTGCTGTTGGATCAGAAGCCACATCAGTTAGAGCAAGTACTTCATCTCTAGCATCTTGAATAGCACCAACAGTATATGTTAACTGATTGCTTTGCAAGTATGCTGTGTTGGCACGTTGATATGCTTTACCTGCTGTAACAGTGTTATAGTTAGTTCCTAATGCTACGTCTAAACTTACAGCATCAAGTATTAAACCTGTATCACGCTCACACTTATTTTGATCGTATGTAAATGTAGAATACGTTTCGTTGATGTATTCAATTAATTCTTGTGTAATAAACTCTTTGTTAAGTTTAAGTAGATCTGCCGCCCCTGGGAATTCTCCAGGATTGTCAATACCGTTGACACCTAAGTTAACCGGTTTAGTAGGATCTTCAGTGTAGTGATATCCATAACGTGGATCAAGTAAGTCTGGAAGATTAGCCAAACCGTTAGTAATAACATCAATAAGGCTGTCCATCAAACTTGTAATACGAGTAGTTGTTCCGCTTTCAGCAATGTAATTTGCATCTGTAACTTGTGTTGTAATTGACTGGAACGGAGTATAAGACGCTTGAGGTAAAATTGTGTCTACAATTAAATCTCTTGTAAATGTATTTGCCAAAGCAGTTTGTGCTTCTTGACCATTAATTAAACTTTGTGTACCCACATAGTATTTCGCCGCCGCTTCGTAGGTTTTAGCATTACCTTTGTATTTCAAGTCGTGGCTAACAGCATCAATAATAAGACCTGTATCACGCTCACACTTTGCTTCGTTATATGTAAAGTTCTCCCAAATACTACCCGGAGTAGCATTTGCAATTTGATTTGTGATATAACCAATAGTTTCGTCTTTAATAAATTCTCTGTTTGCTTGAATCAAATAATAAGCATCTGGATTGTATGTTGGAATTAGATCCAATCCATCAAAGTTTGCGTCACGATAAAAATATGTGTTAATCCATTTAGACTGCGAACCTCTGTTCTTTGGACGCATAATACAACGTCTAAAGTCTGTACCTTTAATAGATACGTTTGCAGGAAGTTTGATTGGATAATCTTCGTAGAATGTTCCAGACTCTACGTGAATACAAATCTGTTGTGTTCTAGTAAAGTTACCAAACTCTAATTTTTCTTGTAATGCAAACTGTTTAGGTTCAATTAAGAAAACTCTTAGTGTATCTTCGTTAGCACCTCTAGTATATTTTACAATACGACCTAATGCACCTGTTGTTTTACCTCTAATAATTTTACCTGGTAAAATATCAACATTGTTTGGAGCGCCTTGATCAACATAACCTTGACCGCCGTTAGAAATAACTAGGGTTACAGTTGAACCTTCAACTAGTGCTGTTGTATCTAATACTCCTAACCCATTTTCGATAATGTTAGTTGATACGTCAATTTTAGCAAGTACAGCATTTCTTACAGTTGATGTTACAATTTCTGCAACGTCAATTGTTTGTGAAATACCTGATGTATTTCTTACAGGAGTAACAGTTCCGTTTTGTAGGATAATGTTAATAAGTGCCTTACCGTAGTTAATACCTGCAAGTGTTTCAGTTAATTGTGTTGTTCTAGCAATTTGCGCCGAAACGTTTTGGAAATATCTCTTACCAACTTGAATTGATTGGAAGTTAGCATTAAGTCCGTTTTCAATATCAATAGCAAGTGCTTCAACAATGTAACCCATGTCACGTTCACACGTTGCTTGGTTGTATTGGAAGTTTGGATATGTTGCATTAATGTATGCAACGATTTCTTTTTGAATGAATACTTTGTTTGCTAATAATAAATTTTTAGCAGGAATACCATCTGTGTGTGCCGAAGTAACGTTCTGACTATTAAGTACAGATTCGCCTTCTCCATCATTGTAGGTAACAGTCTGAATATATGCACCTGGCTCTAATGGTGAACATTCAATAATTTCTTCTGCTTTTTCACAAGCCTTACCAATTGTCTTATAAGCAAATTGTAATGAACGACCTTCTTTGCCTACCGGTGAAAATGCTTGTGTGTCGTCACCGTTTGTTCTAACATATAAATCAACAACAGATGTAAAACTTGAGTTGTCAACATAAAACTTTGTAGCCGCTTGTAAATCATCTACATCATTTGGTGTACCACTGCCTGCCAAGTTACCTGGGTGATCATGTAGATATAAAGGACCTTCCATGTCATCGCCTTGTCTACGTACTGTAGCACTTCTTGGCATTGCCTCTGTGCTTAGATAAGTTCCGTAAAGAGCGTTATCATAGTCACCGTCTGTAATAGTATGTGTGCCGCCTGGATTACCTGAAACCCCACCGTTCGCTGAAATCTTATTAGTATTTGAAATAGCATCACCTGCTGACGGATGAATACTTAACTGGCTAGCACTTACGTATCTTACGTAGTAAGTGTCGCCACTGTTCATATTAATAGGATCTGTGCCATCGTTTGTGTACTTCCAAGGAGTACCGTTGACATTATGATCAAAACCGTGATTAGCAACAATAAGATTGCCATTAGTAAAACTACCAACTGTGAAAGTATAACCTGAAGCATCTACAGGTTCTGCTCTCATTCTATTTGCTACACCTTTCTTCTGATAAGACATATCGTTGTATTTCTTATCTGCAACAAGATCGTGTACTGTAATTGCTGTACTATGTGTAGTGTTAAAATCAACTGCCGCTTGATCTGAAATAGGACCAATATTACCTAGTGTGTAGTTGCCAGAGCCGTCTAAGAATCCACCAATTTGGGGTTGTAAATCTTGGTTAATTCTACCGCCACTGTTTGTAATAACTAGTTCGTCTGGATCAGTGTTATCAATTAAAATACCAGGACCGCCTACTACATTTTTCATTAGTAGTTCTGCTCCAGTATCGTTTGATACTACAATTTTGTTTGAACCTAGATCGTCTGGCGTATCAGAAAGTGCTGTAAAACGAATGGTTCCGCCTTGTCCAAATACAGCATAAAGTTCTGAAAAGTTTTCATTAGTTTTGCCGAACGCATCGCGGATACTATCACCAGTTCCGTCGTTACCTTCAACACCAATATTAATCGTTTGCTTTGGCATAATAACCCCTAATCCAAATAATTTAACCTTTAAGGTTTTGTTCTTCTATAGTATTTATACTATAGTTTATAATCCGAATGTAATTAGCATAAATATTTGTATGTTTAAGAGAACTGAACACGAAGTTAAATGGTACGTAAGACGTTCCAAGAAGGGAAAAGCACACCCGTACAAACGAGTTAAAACAGTTGTTATATTTGAATGTGATGAGTGTCACGAAGAATTCAAACGTGACAAAGGACAAGTAGATCCTAAAAGACTAGATAATTCTTATAATCACGTATGTCCAGCCTGCGATCCTAAACGCTTCGCACAAAGAAAAGGCGTAGAGCAAAGACGCAGACTGAACACTACCGTGGATAGTTTATTAACTATTGATGAAATTACTCAGACTTCCAGATAGTCCAAGCGCCATAGGCAATAGCACCGTATGCGAATAATGCCGCAATAGGTTTAAAAATTAGAAATGTAACACCTGCGGCAACTAATACTGCACCATCTAGTGTTGTACGCTCTTTTAAACGAGCGTTAATCCATTTTTGTAACATACTACTCTCCTTTATAATGATTTAATATGCTTGAATAATTGGTCAACTAACTTGTCCTTAGTAAGTCTTTTGTCCAATTCAAGACCGTAGTCGCGACCTTTTGCTTCTAAAGCAGATTTAGTTAACTTCTTAAGTTCTGCTTTTGTAGGTGCTTTTACGGTTGGTTTTTTCTTTTCGGGTACATGATCAGAAAGTTTTGTAGGTTTCTGTTCTTGTGCTCCGAAGAGATTCTTAATCCAATTAAACACTGTTATTCTCCTTATGTGTTAAAATAGTTATGCTGGTAGTAGTTCTTTCGATGTTAAATCCGGCTGATTTACACCGTTTTTATTTACTTGATGCTTGTACAATGCAATACTAGCCAAATTCTTAGCCTTGCTCTCTACCATAATGTCTGCATGATCACGGAATGATAATGCCCAATCATTAACTGCTGAATTCCACATATAATCACTGTGGGCACGAAGTTTTGCTTTTTTGTAGCCTTGTTCTAGTAATAAATCTCTATTAGGTAATACTGTAGGGTCAAAGTCTACAAGGTAATCCTCTCTTGAAACTGAGTAATGAATAACGGGACGCACACCACGCCAACTGTCTACTATGCGTAGAAATCTATCGTCGGTGGGTAGTATGTATTCTCCACTATTGACCCAGTGGTGGTGTATGTCAAGAACGAGTGCGACGTGTTCGGCAAGTTCCAAACTGGCGTCGATGCCCCAGGACATTTCGTCATTTTCAATTGTAATACAGTTTCGTGCTTCTGGAGACAGTCTT
>Ga0255778_10001508_pt1 | contig 20947 bp, 16 predicted proteins | sample 071ome_31_FD_179976 | JGI IMG/M metagenome (GOLD analysis project Ga0255778, IMG submission 179976) | Coastal salt marsh microbial communities from the Groves Creek Marsh, Skidaway Island, Georgia - 071405CT metaG (version 2) | ecosystem: Environmental > Aquatic > Marine > Intertidal zone >...
TGTTCAGCATGATGTCTCGAGTGTCCCATAATGATGAATGAGAATGATTCTAGACCCTTGGCAGGGTGGCGCATAGGTTTTATCGGTCTTGGCCTGATGGGTAAGCCAATGTGTCTTAATCTTTTAAACGCAGGGGCAGAGATATGTGTCTTTAATCGAAGTGCTACTGCGATTGATGAGATTAAAAACACGAAGGTCACCGTGATGCCTGATCCTGCTGCAGTAGCCGCTGAGGTTGATCTGGTGATCTTGATGCTGGCGGATACGCCGGCGGTAGAGCAGGTGCTTTTTACTGAGCACGGCGTGGCGCAAGGTGTCCATGCCAACAGCTTGATCATTGATATGGGGACAACGGCTACTCTGGCAACACGCGATTTTGCGTCTCGTTTAGCAGAGAAGGGTGCTCGCTATATTGATGCGCCGGTCTCTGGCGGTCAGATAGGGGCGAAAGAGGCGACTTTATCCATAATGGCCGGTGGTGATGCAGTGGACATTGATGCTGTGATGCCTGTTTTTGAGGCGATGGGGCGTTTAGTCACGCATGTGGGTCCTGTGAGCTCGGGGCAGGTGACTAAAGCGGTGAATCAAGTGATTGTTGGCTTGACCATTGGCGCTGTCTCAGAAGCGCTAGCCGTGGCTAAGAGAGCGGGCGTGGACCTTGAAAAAGCGCAACAAGCACTCATGGGTGGCCATGCGTCATCGCGTATCTTGCAAGAGCATGGTACCCGCATGATTAATCAGACTTTTGAACCGGGTGGCAAAGTGGTGACTCAAGCTAAAGATATGCAGCAAGCGTTAGATCTCGCAGCTGAGCTAGGTATTGAGTTGCCCGCAACGGCATTAAATTTGACGCTTTACAAACACTTAATTGAAAACGGGTTAGGTGCACTCGACCATAGTGCACTTTACAAATATTACGACCAATAATGTTAGGAGAGAACAATGACGACATTAGACGCAGGACAAGCAGTTCCAGATGTCACCTTTAAGGTTAGAGCAGATACCGATTGGGTAGATGTGACCAGTGATGATCTTTTTAAAGGCAAGACAGTCGTCGTTTTTGCACTGCCAGGTGCGTATACGCCGACCTGTTCGTCAACACATGTACCACGCTATAACAAGCTTGCAGGCGCGCTAAAAGCCCATGGTGTGGATGACATCATTTGTTTGTCAGTAAACGATGGCTTTGTCATGGATGAGTGGAAAGAGCATCAAAGGGCTGAACACATTCGTTTTATTCCTGACGGTAACGTGGAGTTCACGCGTGGCATGGGGATGGAAATCGATTTGTCCGTAGTCGGATTTGGCGAGCGATCTAAGCGATATTCAATGTTGGTTAAAGACGGCGTTATTGAGAAACTATTCCTAGAAACAGCAGCGCCAGGTGCGCCTTTAGAAGCCTCTGATGCCGATACCATGTTGGCCTATATCGCACCTAATGCGCCTAAGCCTGCCGATGTTGCGATCCTCACAAAAAAAGGCTGTCCTTTCTGCGCAAAAGCAAAAACGTTATTGAAAGATGCTCAGATGGATTATGACGAGTTGGTGTTGAATCAAGATATCCCAGAGTCGAGTATTCGAGCACTCACGGGGGAATCAACTTTTCCGCAGGTGTTTATTAATGGCAAACACATCGGTGGATGTGATGATCTCGAAGCGCATTTAGCTAAGTAAAAAAGAACCGGCACCTTGTTATATAAGTAGGTGCCGGTTTTTTATTAGCCGGTATTTCGCATGCCGGCTGCGATTGCGTTGATACTCCGTAGCAGTGGATCGAGCTGTCGCTCACGCTCATTTTCATCTTGTTCTTGATCGCGATAACGACGAATCAAGGCTAATTGGATGTGATTGAGAGGATCGAGATAGGGCTCTCGACGACTCAATGAACGTTTTAATAGATCATTATCATCAAGTAATTCGTCTAGCTCAGCGATCTTTAAGATCCATTCCTTGCAGCGCTCATACTCTTCAGTAATCAGTGCGTAGATCGTATCGGCGTCTTCTTGGTTTTGCATCAAGTCTGCATATTCGCGGGCAATATCCATATCCGACTTAAACAAAGCCATCTGTGTATTACTGAGTAAGTTGCGGAAGAATGGCCACTTTTTATAAAGGCGGCGTAGTTCATCCAATCGTTGCTTTGATTTGCCGACATAGGCTTCTAGCGCAATACCCAGGCCATACCAAGCAGGCAACGTGTGACGAGACTGTGCCCAACCAAATACCCATGCAATGGCACGAACTGAGTATTTTGAAAGATCACCTTTTTTACGGTGCGATGGACGCGAGCCAATGTTCAACATGCCAATCTCAGAGACGGGTGTTGCTTCGTAGAAGTAATCGATAAAGCCTTTCACATCTTCGGTGAGCGTACGGTAGTGCTTTTCACCATGAAGTTGTAGTTGCTCCATGACTTTCGTGTACAGCTTCTCGTCCGGTTTGGTTTTTTCTACCAAGTTACGGCTAGCTTGAATTACACCGGTCAAACCCATAGTAAGTTCGAACACGGCGGTCTCTGGGTTGCTGTACTTATACGACAGCACTTCACCTTGCTCGGTGAACTTAATCTGACCGAGTACAGTACCAGCCGGTTGAGACGTGATCGCTTGGTGAGTAGGACCGCCGCCACGACCAATGGTGCCGCCTCGACCATGGAAGAGGCGAATGCGAATACCACGCTCTTTACCAAGCGAAATCACTTTTTGCTGCGCTTGATATAGAGTCCACACGGAAGCGACGATACCGCCATCTTTGGCAGAGTCTGAGTAACCGAGCATGACCTCTTGCAGCGTTGAATGCGCTTTAAGGAGCTTGCGATAGACCGGATCGTCTAGCAATTGAGTCATTACAGGCTCAATGTGTGACAGGTCGGTAATGGTTTCAAACAAGGGCGATACGCCAATGTTGCAGAAGGTTTTACCTTTGGCTTGGCCAACCAGTCCTGACAAGCTCGCGAGGAACATCACATGCATGACATCAGAGGCATGGTGAGCCATTGAGATCACATAACGACCAATGACCATCGGGCTGACGCATTGTTGCATCTCGGCAACTACATCAAACACGCTTAGCACTTCACGCGACATCTCAGTCAGATTTTTGCGATCGAAGCTAAGGTTGCCTTTCAGCGTGAGCTCGCCCATCAATTTTAGTTTGGCTTCTTCATTGAGCTCGGCGTAGTTATCTTCGATACCAGCCGCCTTGAGTACCTCAGCAACGGTGTCTAAATGAACATTCGATTCTTGGCGAATATCCAGGCGCGCCAGATAGAAACCAAAGGTTTTGGCTAAACGGATAAGGTCCAGTAGGTTTTCATTGGCAAGATCATGATCACCATGGCTAGCCAATGAATCGCGCATCAGGTTGAGGTCACGGATGAATTCATCTTCCGCACGATAGCCAGGCGCATTCATGTCAGGAGCGCCGCCTTCTAAGCGCGTTTCAGTTCGTGCAATGGCTTGGGTCAAGCGCAATGCCATGACATACAGCTTGCGACGGTAAGGTTCTTCAGGAAAGCGTGCAGACCAATCGCTATCAAACTGTGCACGATATTCCTCATCACTTTCTAGGCTGCTAGCAAATGCAGGAGACGGACTGCAGAAATGCATCGATTGAGTGAGCTCGCCAATTAGCTCATTCACTTTCTTTAGGTAGAAACGCAAGATGGTGGACTGTTGAATGAGTACGGCTTTAAGCGTGGTGTCAGATGTCACATTCGGATTGCCATCACGGTCGCCGCCAATCCATGAGCCAAAGCGTAATAAGGTGGGCAGGTCGATACGGGTGTAATCTGGATGATCGCCATACACACGGTCGATACCATCTGCCAAGCGGCGATACACAATCGGTACTGCTTCAAACAAACTTTCGTTGTAGTGATGAAGGCCCATGCGGACTTCATGGATGACATCCGGTTTAGCTGGACGCATCTCGTCGGTTTTCCATAAGGCTTGCATGCGATTTTTTAGTTCACGCTCACGACGTTGCTTGTGGTTTACCAATACCTCAGGCATATCGAGTTGTTCGTTAGCTTCAAAGATGCGGCGCAGCTGTAACAAGATTGCGCGACGCTTCGATTCGGTTGGGTGAGCGGTGAAGACCGGCATGTAACGCACATCATCAAGCAGGTCTTGCAGTTGATCAGGTGTGATACCAGAGGAACGTAGTTCACGTAAGCAATGGTCAAACGAGCCTTGCCATAAGGGTTGACCAGACGCTGCAATCTGACGACGCTGACGGTGTTGGAAGCTTTCTTCGGCGATATTCACGACTTGGAAATAGGTGCTGAATGCGCGAATGATCGGACGGAGCGCATCTGGCGATAACTTATCGATCATTTTCTTCAGGCGATCGAGCTTGTTGCTATCGGGTCTGCCGCGTAACTGGATAAAGCCTTTACGTAAACGCTCAACGTTATGCAGGACGTCTTCGCCAGCTTGAGAGGCGATGATCTCGCCGAGCATTTGGCCAAGGCGCTTAACGCGTGTGCGCAACACTTTATCGCGTTTATTACACGCTTCCGTAAATGAATCTGACATGAAGGGGTCCTTCAGGAAAAAATCGAGTAAATTCTTATTGTTAGTTATACAAGAGAGCTAACAGGGATGCGATAATAACTCGATGGAATTGAAATCTCTCATGATTAATCAAACAGACGAATGGAAAGCGCTCGAGTCTCATTGGGAGGCGATGAGTGAGGTGCATTTACGTCATTTGTTTGAGCAAGATGCTCAGCGTCACGAACGTTTCAGTGTGGATGCCTGCGACTGGCATCTGGACTATTCCAAAAACCTGATTGATGAAGAGGCGCTTAAGCGTCTGATTGCCTTAGCGAAAGCTGCGAATCTAACTCAATGGGCTGAACGCCTGATTGGTGGTGAGCGTGTGAATGCCACCGAGGGTCGCGCGGTCTTGCACATGGCGTTACGTAATCTTGGTTATCGCAACTATGCCTATGAAGGCAAAGACATTATGCCGGTGGTGCGCTCGGTACTTTCTCGTATGCGTACTTTCTCAGATGACGTGCGCAATGGACGCTGGTTAGGTTACACAGGGCAGGTCTTCACCGACATAGTCAATATTGGTATCGGTGGTTCGAGCTTAGGCCCTAAGATGGTGTGCGAAGCGCTGCGTCCTTACCAACGCGATAACCTGCGTGTGCACTTTGTCTCGAATGTGGATAGTTCGCATATCGAACAAGTGCTGAAGCCACTCGATCCTAAAACCACTTTATTCATTATTTCTTCCAAGACATTTGCGACCCAAGAAACGCTTGCAAATGCGACTGCTGCGCGTGAGTGGTGCATCAAGGGTGTTGGCACAACTAAGGCAGTTGAAAGTCATTTCGTTGCGGTCTCAACCAATACTCAAGCGGTACGTGAGTTTGGTATCAATCCGGCGAATATGTTTCAGTTTTGGGATTGGGTCGGTGGTCGTTATTCACTCTGGTCTTCGATCGGTCTACCGATTGCGATCGCTGTGGGCATGGATAACTTCGAGAGTATGTTGCTCGGAGGCCACGACATGGACGAGCATTTCGTAAAAACTCCTTACGAAAACAATATGCCGGTGATCATGGCGTTGCTCGGTATCTGGTATACCAATTTTGGTGATGCTGACTCGTATGCCATCGTGCCTTACTACCAAGATCTAGCGAGTTTTCCGGACTTCTTGCAGCAGCTCGATATGGAAAGTAACGGTAAGCGTATTACCTTAGATGGTCGCTTAGTCGATTACCAAACAGGTCCTGTGACATGGGGCAGTGTGGGTACGGATGCGCAACATTCGTTTTTCCAGTTGATCCATCAAGGTACGCGTTTGGTGCCAACCGATTTTGTTTTACCGCTCACTGGGCATAACGCTAAGCCTGATCATCAAGATAAGTTAGTCGCGAATTGTTTGGCGCAAGCGCAAGCGCTGATGCGTGGTCGTACGGCGGCAGAGGTACAAGCTGAGATGGAGCATGCAGGCTTTGATCAGCAAAAGATTGACCAGTTACTGCCACACCGCATGTTCCCGGGAAATCGTCCGAGCAATATGTTGGTAACAGAGAAGTTAACGCCACGTTCTTTAGGCGCCTTGATCGCTTTGTATGAACACAAAGTCTTTGTGCAAGGCATTATTTGGGGTGTAGGTTCTTTCGATCAGTGGGGCGTTGAGCTCGGTAAACACTTGGCGAACCAAATTCTGGATGACTTTAATGAAGCCTCCGGTTCTTGTGAGTTGGATAGCTCAACCGCAGATTTGATTCAGCGCTATAACGACGCGAAAAATCAATCGAACTGAAGTTTGAGTGGCGAGCGCTCGGCTTGCAGATGATCTCTTCGCAGGCTGTTTAACGACTTATCAAACACTACACGCCCAAAGCTACCGTAATGCGGCAATTTATAGCCCAAATCTTCTATAGCCTCAGCTGAGCTGGCGGCAATAAACCCAATGCCTTGTCCCATCAATGCGAGGGTGTTTCGCTCAGGATAGGTTTGCTGATCAATGCGTAATGCTGTCTGGCTTAGCTGTTGATCGGAACGTTGAAAATCATTGAGTCGATTTTCAAGGTATTGATTATTCCAACCAAGCAAGATCGCAGGTAGATGAGGATCTAATGGTTCGATATCGATCTGGGCTTGCAGCAGTGGGTAGCGTTGCTTCAGTGTTTGCGCAAACCCAACCCACGCTTTTTGTTCATCAGCGCTGGCAGCCGTTGGGATTACCAACGTGGTCGCTTGGCTGAACAGTTGATTGAATGCCGGTGGTTGTTCACGCGGGCCAAGGTAACGCAGCACGTCGTAGTGTGGGTCAATATGAAGTTGCTTCACCTGATCGTTGATCTCGATCGTATACAGAGCGTCTTGCATCATGATGGCATCACGATGGCGTTTGCCTTTAGCATCGATCCACTCATAAGGCACGTATAAGGGTTGAATAGAACCGCTTTGTTTCAAGGTCACGCTGAGTGAGGAATCGGAGTGGTCTATCTTTTCCACATTGAGCTTGCTGGCACGCGCTTGATTGATCCATTGCTCAGCATGTTGTCGCAGCTCAGGGTGTTCAGATAGCAAGGTATTTAACACTCTAGAGAAACCGACGCGCTGATAGCGATGTGTTGTCCAAAGGCGTTTCAGCCCGGCATTAAAAGCATCTTCGCCCATTGCGGTGTGCAACATATGAAACAGCATCAATGATTTGTCGTAGCCTAAGGCTTGCGATCGATCATCATGTCGACTTTTAAAAGAGGTCAGTGGCTGGTCATTTTGTTCGGCAGCAAAGTTGGTGTAACGCTGTAGTGATTTAAGTCGATGCCCAAGGTCACTACCTGTCTTGGCTTTCATCCGATGATCAGCAAGGTAAGCAGTAAGTCCCTCGCTCCAATTGCCTAAAGCATGATCAACCCAAATACCATTGCCAAGCCAGTTGTGTGCAATCTCATGCGGTAATGAACTTTTCGGAATGAAGGGTAAGCGCATCACGCGACTACCCAATAAAGTGAAAGAGGGCATACCAAAGCCGGTTTGCCAACGGTTTTCAATCACCGCGAACTTAGCAAACGGATAAGGTCCAATAAGTTCACTGTATTCATCAATCGATTCAGCACTCTGCGAGAGGTAAATCTCAGCAAGTTCAGGGTCAGACGCTAATAGCCACACTTGAAGAGACAGCGTCTTATGTTGTCTTTGGTATAGGGTGTAATCGCCAGCCAGCAGATACAGATCATCGTGCGGTACTTGAGATGACCAAGTGATCGAATGCTCATCTGTTTGGCGCGCGCCGGCACTGATGACTTCCCAGTTGACATGGCGTTGGGTGCGAATGTTGAAGCGGCTGATCGGCAGATCACTTGCCGGATACCACGCCACACTGCCGTCAAGATAAGCGCCCGAATCATCTAAAAAGCCTAACGGCATATCGCTGGGCTTGCTCTTGAATAAGGTCAGCTTGCCTCGGTATTCCATCTCGAGCGATTCGACAGGTTCATCAGTGTTCAAGCGATAAATGGTTATCCAAGGGTGTGAATCATCGACTATCTTGGCATCAAGGTTATGTTGCAGGCCTTTATTAAGGTTGAAGGTCCAATCGGTGATGGGAGATTCGAAACGTAGACTGTCTTTGACATGGATTTCCCCTGAAGCTGGGGTGAGAATCACCTGCATGTCATGCTGCACACTCTGGGCTAGAGCCCACGAGGGAAAAATGATGAGACACCACAACACACCATATCGAATTTTGCGCCACGCATTGGTGGGACTCATGGGGTTGTTTAGCAGTCTTAGCATTGCTCAATCATCTCTTCCTGAATGGCCGGTTTTTCAAACTCAGCAACAACAGCAGTTAAGCACGATTTTGCAGCAGTCGACACCGGGGCAGGTGGTGTATGTGGGTGAAACCCACAATCGATATGCTGATCATCTGTTGCAGGGTGCTGTACTGGCAAGCTTTGTTGACCAAGGCAAGCCTGTCGCGTTAGGTGTGGAGTGGTTCCAACGACCTTTCCAATCAGTCGTTAATCGTTATATCGCAGGCGAGATCTCAGAGGCAGAGCTGCTCAGAGGCACTGAATACTTTAAGCGTTGGGGTTTTGATTACCGTCACTATCGCGCGCTGATGCGTTATGCCCGTGAGCATAAAATCCCTGTGATCGCGATGAATGCCGCGAAAGAAGTCACCGATGCGGTCATGATGCAGGGGCTAGATAACGTGTCTGCAGGGATTAAAGCTCAGCTGCCACTGTCATATGACTTTGATATTGGTGATTACCGTAAGGCGTTGGAAAAGATTTTTGGCCAACATGATCATGCTGAGAAATCAGATGATGATGGCGTTGATCGTTTCATGCAGGTGCAATTGACGTGGGATGAAACCATGGCTGAGTCAGTCGCTCGCTACATGCAACAAAACCCAAGCTCGCATGTCGTTGTGCTCGCCGGCCGCGGGCATGTGCATAAAGCCGGTATTCCATCGCGTGTTACACGTCGCGTGGGTGGTCGTTCACTCATCATCAACAGCTACCAAGCGGATTCGCCTTTTAACGAAGCTGACTATTGGGTGTTGCAAGAAGACATCAAGTTACCCCCAAAAGGTTTGATGGCAGTCGGTCTTACCGATGCACAGCATGGTGTTGAGGTGACCTCAATCGCACCTTATTCCAAAGCGGGTGATGCAGGGATGAAGTTGGGTGATCGTATCGTTGCTTTAGGCGACAAAACCATCAATGACTTTATCGATGTAAAGATGGCGTTGATGGATGCCGCACCTGGCGATCAGGTGCGGACATTGGTGCTTCGCAAAGATGGCGCTCAAGAAGTCAGCTTACCTCTGCAGCTTTCTTTGGTTGACCCGCCGGCTGAGCCGCATTAAACCGTTGGCGCAAAGCCTCTGCGGCAACTTTAATCGCGGCACGTTTTTCATTATCTATCTTACCTAACATGCGCCATTGCATGCTTGCGCGAGGATGTTGTGAGAAGCGCTCTTCGTGTCGATCGAGGAAGTCCCAATACAACGTTGTGAAAGGGCAGGCTTTTTCGCCGACGGCCTCACCGGGTTTGTAACAACAGGATTTGCAGTAGTTACTCATCTTATCGATGTAACGACCAGATGCAGCATAAGGCTTAGAGGCCAAAAGACCACCGTCAGCATATTGCGACATACCTATGGTGTTGGGTGATTCCACCCATTCAACCGCATCGATGTAGATGCCTAAGTACCATTCATGCAGTGCTTGGGGCTTAACGCCATATAACAACCCGAATAAGCCAGTGACCATCAGCCGTTGAATGTGATGTGCATAACCAGTATCCAAGGTTTGCTTTATCGCATGATGTAAGCAGTTCATATCGGTGTCAGCGGTCCAATAAAACTCTGGCAGATGCTGCTCAGCCGCTAAGGCGTTTTGATGAATATAGTCAGGACCTTCGGTCATATAGATGCCGCGTACATACTCTCGCCATCCAATAATTTGGCGGACAAAGCCTTCAACAGCCGCGAGTGGTGCATGACCTTTCTCGTAAGCGGCAACAGCAGCTTTAATCACTTCGCGGGGATTAAGTAATTTTAAATTGAGACTTGATGAGATCAGGCTGTGATAAAGAAATGGCTCATCAGTCCACATGGCATCTTGGTATTGGCCGAAACTGACTAAGTGATGATTCACAAACTCATCGAGTCGTTGCAATGCTTGCTCGCGCGTAACCGGCCACAGGCCTTGTTCTATTGTGCCGGGGTTGTTGGGGAAGGTCTCTTCAATCCAAGCCGCCATGTTGATGGTGATGTCATCTGGATCAAATCGAGTGGGCTGATCAATCCAGCCCGGGCCTTCTTTACCAAAGCTGCCGCGATTCTCTTTATCAAAATTCCACTGTCCGCTGATCGGGTTTTTACCTTCCATTAGGATGTTATGGCGTTTACGCATCTCGCGATAGAAGGTTTCCATGACTAAGCTTTTACGCGAGCTGCGCCATTGGCTGAATTCTTCAACAGAACACATGAAATGCGAATCTTCAACGATCGTTAGTGGCGTGCGCGTTTGCTGACAAACCGATTCGATCGCAGCCTTAACTTTGTGATCACCAGGCTCAGTTACCCAGAGTTCGGCATCAGGGAATTCGGCCATGTAATGCAATAAAGCTGTTTCGAAAGATTCCGCATGTGGCTCGTCTAAAGTGCAATAACTGACATCCCAGCCACGTTGGATTAACCACAGGGCGTGGTGACGCATCGCCGATAAAAATAGGGCGGTACGCATTTTATGCGAAGGTGGGTGAGTTGATTCCTGGCGTACCTCAAGCATCAGAAAACGATCAGATGCCTTATCGATTTCTTTCAATAAGGTGCTGCCATGGTCGAGTTGATCACCCAGTATTAGTCCAATGCGACGTGTCATAGTCGTTTTGCCTCATGTCGACAACGGTCAGAACAAAAACGTACTTCATCCCAGCAACGTTCCCACTTTTTACGCCATGCAAAAGGACGATGGCAGTGAACGCAGGTTTTTGTGGGTAGATTGAGCTTTTTGTGTGCCATTAAAAAAGCTCCATTTGGGGTTTCGGGCCGGACTCGCGCATGCTCGTGGTGCGTCGCCGACTCGCATGTTTTTCAATGATCCGTTTGTTAAAGCGTTTTGCTTCAGGGCTGCGTTTGGTTTGATAGACCTGCTCTTTGGCAAATTGCGCAGCCGCTTCGTGATCCACAACAGGGCGTGGGTAATCGCGATCCAATATCACGCCATATTCGCGTTGCAGATTTAAGGGTAATAACCATGGGGTATGAATCCATTGCGCTGGCACAAAGCGTAACTCAGGGATGTAACGCTTAATGAACTCGCCTTTAGGATCGTTGTCCTGCGATTGTTTGATGGGGTTATACATCCGCAGCTGATTGATGCCGGTTGTACCTGATTGCATTTGTATCTGTGGGTAGTGAATGCCGGGTTCGTAATCCACAAAGAGTTTTGCTAGATAGGGTGCTGTGAGCTGCCAAGGCAACCATAGTTGATTACTGGCTACCGAAACCAACAATGCCCGCATGCGGAAGTTAAGCCAGCCTGTCGCAATAAGCGATCGCATACACGCATCGACTAATGGCCAACCTGTTTTACCCAGTTGCCACGCTTTAAAGCGATGCTGGTCATCTTTGCTGCCGCGTAAACTGGTGAACGCAGGGTTTAGTTCTTCATTCTCGATACTGGGCTCAGACTCGAGTTTTTGTATGAAGTGACAATGCCAATATAAACGGCTTTTGAATTGCTGTAAGCCAAACTGTTGTCGTTCCTCGGTGCGACCATCTGTAATAGCTTGGTTTATCGCATGCACCACTTCACGAATAGACAAAGTGCCCCAAGCAAGATGCGCACTTAGACGGGAGCTTGCAAAGCGTGCAGCGGGTTGGCCTATGCGAGCAGGATAGTAAGTACTTTGCCCGTGGAGAAAACGGGCTAAAGTTTGTTCAGCTCCTTGGCGAGAAGCGGTCACCTCACGTAATACAAAAGGATTTGGGTGGCCTGGTGCTGTGTCTGGGATCTCGCCGAGCGGAATATCAATTGATCTAATCTTTTTCGGTATCGGTATTAGCTGTTCGGCCATGAACTGATCCCAGCGATCAGCCCAGTCATTACGATTGACAGGGCCACGCAGAACGCCTTGTTGGCGGTACTCGTGAAAGGCAATGCCATGCGTTTTAAGATACTTAGCGACTTTGATGTCACGCTGGTAAGACCATAGGTTGCCGGTCTCTTGGTGTGCATGCACCGCATGGATTTCAACGATGCGAGATAACTCATCAAACACCTCGCAAACATCACCTTCACGCACCACAAGCGCTTGGCCAAGCTGCTTGAGTGCTTTGCGACAATCAATCAAGGCATCTTTAATAAAAGCCCAGTGACGATTCGATGCATCAGCTTGCTGCCAAAGCTCAGGTTCGATGACATATAGCGGTAATACATTAGCCTGCTGTGCTGCATGCCAAAGGGGTGCATGGTCATAAATGCGTAAGTCGCGCTTAAACCAAACAATATCGACAACAGGAAGAGAGGGGTTTGCCATACTGACATTCTGGTAGATGTCGGCAAAAACACAGAGTGGGGCTGTTTAAGACTTTACTGACAAAGACCAAAACCACGATCGTTGGCGAGCTTTTGTGCAGCTTTTATTCGGTCATCAGTGTTCGGATGGGTGGACAAGAAGCTATAAGAGGCATCGGGGTTGTCTTGTTTAATCACATCGCCAACGCGCGTCATGCCACAAGGGCTATAACCGGCAATGCTTGCCAAACGCATACCGCGCTCATCGGCTTCGCGTTCTTCATCGCGAGAATAAGCATTAACGATGGCTTTGGTGCCCAGGTCGACTACGGTGCCACCAAAAGGAATAAAAGCGCCAGCAACGGTACCTAATACTGTGCTAGCGGCATTGGCTCGCTCATTACGGATCTCTCGAAGCTCCCCATGGCGCAGCTCTAAGTGAGCAAGTTCATGCCCGAGTAAATTACCGAGTGCTTCTTGATCTAAGCCGAGCTGATGCAAGGTGTCCAAGGTGAGTGCCACAAAATGCTCGCCACCCTCAGTCCAAGCAAAGGCGTTTATCCCCTCGTTATCAACCAGCGCTAAGGTTGCTTTGACTCGCGCATGCCGACTGACCTGAATGAAGGCTTCGCGAGCGTTATATAAATCGCCACCGCGCAGCAGGCGAGTGCGGCCATCGGGTAAATGGATCTCGACATCTTGTGCGGTATGACGATCCCACCAGGCATCACTTGGTGCCCATATCGCCGTGCGCTCAGGAGTGCTCTGGCAGCCAGCCAACAGAATGATGAAAGTCAAAATGACGAATAGACGCATACGCTGATTTTAACGTGAAAAGTATTGATCAGTGATGCGCTTAGAAACCTTCAAGATAGGCAAAGAAAAAAGCCCGAGATCTTACGAAATCGGGCTTTTTTAAGTATTTGGCTCCTCAGGCTGGATTCGAACCAGCGACCAACGGATTAACAGTCCGCTGCGCTACCGCTGCGCCACTGAGGAATAGTAACGAGGCCGGAATATTACTGTTGCATGAACAGAGGGTCAAGCTATTCCGCCAAAATCAGGCGATGACTTTCTCAATTCTGTCGAGCGCGTTGCTCAGATTTTCCATGCTAGTTGCAATCGAGATACGCGCAAAACCTGGAGAGCCAAATGCACTCCCCGGCACCAAGGCAACGCCGGCTTTTTCAATTAAGTATTCGGCCAGTTCAAGGTCATCATTGACGCCATCGATAGCATCGATCAAACCTGTGACAGAGGGGAATACATAGAAGGTGCCATCGGTTGATAAACAATTAACGCCAGGCATCTTATTTAAGCGATCGACAACATAATCGTGACGTTGCTTAAAGTGCACCATCATGTCAGCAATGCATTGCTGTGAACCATTGAGTGCCGCTTCAGCTGCATACTGAGAGATAGAGGTTGGATTAGACGTGCTTTGCGATTGGATCTTTTTCATCGCTTTGATGATGCTTGCAGGGCCTGCGGCATAACCAATACGCCAGCCTGTCATCGAATAGGCTTTTGATACGCCATTGAGCACCATGGTGCGGTCGGTAAGATCAGGACACGCATTCAGAATGTTCACAAAGCTACCGGCATCCCAGAGGATGTGCTCATACATGTCGTCGGTCGCGATCAACACATGCGGATGCTGACGTAATACCTCACCCAGTGCAGCAAGTTCGTCTTTGCTATACGCCATGCCCGTCGGATTAGATGGGCTATTAATCACGAACAAACGCGTCTTTGGTGTGATCGATGCCGCCAATTGCTCAGGTGTGATCTTAAATTGCGTTTCAGCACCACATTCAACGACAACTGGCACGCCATCAGCGAGCAAGGTCATGTCGGGATAAGACACCCAGTAAGGTGCAGGGATGATCACTTCATCGCCGGCATCTAATATCGCTTGCGCTAGATTGTAAAAACTTTGCTTTCCACCGACAGACACAAGGATTTGTTCCGCTGCGTAATCAAATCCGTTATCACGCTTGAACTTATCGATAATCGCTTGCTTCAAGCTCGCTGTGCCATCGACAGCAGTGTACTTGGTCTTCCCCGAATTAATCGCTTCGATTGCCGCCGCTTTGATGTGGTCAGGCGTGTCGAAGTCAGGCTCGCCAGCACCAAGACCAATCACATCTTTACCCTCGGCGCGCAAAGCAGCAGCACGGGCGGTGATCGCAAGAGTTGGAGAAGGCTTAACCGCTTGAACGCGGGCAGATAATTTAGAGCTCATTGAGTGTGAGGTTCCAAGTTATGGGTAAAGGAAAACTTGATAATCATAGCTGATTGCTTGAGTGCTAAACATACAAAGATGACAAAAACTTTGCAGTCGGGAAGTGATTCCATAAATCCAGGTTTTGAGTCTCAAAATCTATTTCATGGGCTTAAGGTTCGGTTAAGGCGGGTGGGGCAGAGTTAGCACATCTTAGAAGAGGTGTGTTTTATGCCATTGGCTCAAAAACCGGTTTTGGCGCCCCAAGTGCTTATGATGTCAGAGGGCTCAGTTCATCGTCAGTCTGTCGAGGCGATGATTGCGCATGACTTTGAAATGCACTATCAGGCGCAAATCACCAGCTTTATGCCGACCTTGATGGGGCTGAAGAAAGATCATGGCGCAATTGTGGCGGCATTGGGTCTGCGTGATCCGATAAGCGTAGGTAGCTATGTTGAGCACTATCTAGACGCCGCAATGGAGCAGATGTTGTCATCTGCATTGGGTCAAACGGTGCAGCGTGAGTCGCTAATGGAAATCGGTAACTTCGCAGTTACTGAGGTGGGCGCAGGTCGTTGGCTGATTACCGCATTGACCGCTGTTCTGGCCTCAATGAGCAAGCAGTGGGCGGTGTTTACCTGTCGTCCTGAGCTGCGAAATGCCTTCAAGCGATTGGGCGTTGAGCTTGTCGATTTAGGTGAAGCGCACAAGTCGCGTTTACCAATACAAGATCAACAGGCATGGGGTCGCTACTACGACAAGATGCCGCATGTCATGGCGGCTAATGTGGCACAAAGTGGTCAGGCGCTGATTAAGGCGCGAGCGCATGACTTAGCCTTGGATCAGCTTTGGCATAACGCTGAGGCGTATACCTTGGATGCCGCATGACGCTTCTTGCGATGTTGGCTGTGCACGCGGCCAAATACCCTGATCGTTTGGCCTTACGGGATCAGCATGGCCAACTTAGTTATGCCGAGCTTGCCGAGCAGGTCAATGCATGTGCGATATGGTTACAAGGCTTGGGTGTTGATCGTATTGGCTTTGACGCACAGAACGCGGTGAGTTGGGTAATCGTTGATCTGGCATGCATGCAAGCCGGTATTTGCGTGATGCCTATTCCGCCTTTCTTTTCAGCTGAACAAGTAACGCATGTGGTGAGCCAAGCCGAGCTTTCGCATGTGATTACTGATCACCCAGAGCGCTTTGTGCAGCGATGTGCTTCATTTGCTTGTGCTGAATGTGATCAGACTGTCATTCAAGGTTATGCACTATTGAAGCTACCCCAGGCTGAGGCTACACAGCCATTACCTCGGGATGTCGTTAAGGTGACCTTTACCTCGGGTACGACAGGATCTCCAAAGGGTGTCTTGTTAACCCATCAGCAAATATCGGCGGTTACTGAATCGCTGATTGAAGTAGCGCAAATCACGTCTGACGATAAACACGTGTGTGTCATGCCATTGGCCGTCCTGCTAGAAAATATTGCCGGTGTGTATGTCTTGCTGCAGGCAGGAGCACAGGTGTTAATCCCTTCAGCTGATGCACTCGGTATGCAAGGCAGTGGAATGGATACCCCGCAACGATTGCTGTCGATGATCATCCAAAAAGGCATCACGACAGTTATTTTGACCCCAGGCATGCTTGAGGGCTTTATTAATGTGATCGAAGCAGGCCATCCAGCGCCAACAGATCTTCGCTTTTGCGCGTTAGGTGGCGCGTCGGTATCGATCTCGCTTCTCAATCGAGCAGCCGCTCTACAGTTGCCGGTATACCAAGGTTATGGGATGAGTGAATGCGCCTCGGTGGTCTGTCTGAATGCGGTGAATTCGAATCATATTGGCTCGGTAGGTAAGGCCTTGCCGCATGTCCGAATCACACTTGCTGATGATGGCGAGGTGTTGATCCAAGGTGGCGGTTTTACAGGATATTTAGGTGATCCCGCTATATCGCTATCTGAATGGTATGCCACCGGTGATCTGGGTAAGTTTACTGATGATCGTGCGTTAACTATCTTAGGTCGTAAGCGCAATGTGTTTATCACTGCTTATGGTCGAAATGTCTCACCTGAATGGGTGGAGAAAGAATTCACCAGTCATCCAGAGATTCAACAAATAGCGGTATACGGTGAAGCGCGCCCGTTTAATGTGGCCGTTATCCACTCATCGTTAGCCGATACATTACTGGCTAATGCTATCGCCAAGATCAATAACACTTTGCCCGATTATGCGCGTGTCACGCATTGGCTACGGGCAGATGAACCTTTTTCCCCAATCAACCAACTGCTAACCGCGACCGGTCGTAATCGTCGAGAGTCCATCTATGACGTCTATGCCGATCGTTTGGCATCTTTTTATAACGAGTACATTGCCTTATGAGTTCAGTTTACGAATACCTATTAGAGAACACCGAAGAAGACCGAAATGCACTGCTGAGTATTCCTTTTATTCAAGAAGGGTGGCGCGGCAATATTTCCTTAGAAAGTTATCTCGCCTTTCTTGGTCAAGCCTTTCACCATGTTAAACACACAACGCCTTTATTAATGGCGTGTGGTTCGCGCGTGCCGTTTGAAAAAGAATGGCTGCGTAACGCAATGGCTGAATATATTGAAGAGGAAGTAGGCCATCAGGAATGGATCTTGAGCGATATTCAACATGCCGGGGGTGATGCGCAGGCTGTGCGTCATGCAACACCCAGCTTGGCAGTCGAAGCCATGATTGCGTATGCCTACTATGTGATTGAGCGAGTAAATCCGATCGGTTTTCTTGGCATGGTGCTGGTGTTGGAAGGTACAAGCATCAAGGTGGCGACAGAAGCTGCAGAGGCCATCAAATCAAGTTTGGGGTTGGGTGATGAATGCTTTAGTTATCTCTCAAGTCATGGCTCTTTAGATATCTCACACATGGATTTTTATAAAAATCTCGTGAATCAAATTGAGTCTGAGGAAGACAAGGTCTTTTTGCTCCACTGTGCGAAGAATTTTTTCAAACTCTATGGTGATGTATTCCGCAGCCTGCCATTACATAAGTTAAGTGAGATCTAAAATGAGCCAAGCCTTTGAGCAAAAGAATATTGTAGTTACTGGCGCGACAGGCGGCATCGGCTTTGAGATCGTTAAGCGATTGAAGTCGCAGGGCGCCAATGTGTTTTTGGTATCTCACGATCCCATTGCACTGGCATCTTCATTGAGCGAGCTCGGTCTATCGCATGACAAAGGAATAGCCGTAGATTTTCTGCAGCCGGAGTCAATTAATCAGGTGATTACAACGGCTAACCAAGTCTTTGATAATCATATTGATACTTTGGTGAACTGTGCAGGGATGTTGAGCTTTGCCCCGTTTGAGCAAACCGATCCCGACTTATTACAGGCCATATTGCAAGTTAACTTGATGACACCGATGCGCTTGATGCACGGTTTATTGCCACAAATGAAAGCAGCAGGCCAAGGTCATTTTGTGAATGTAGGCTCTACCTTCGGTAGCATAGGCTTTGGATTTTTCGCGGCTTACTCTGCCAGTAAGTTTGGCTTACGTGGTTTGTCAGAAGCGTTGCGCCGTGAATTAGAAGGCACAGGTGTGAAGGTGACTTATGTTGCGCCACGTGCGGTTAAAACGCCGTTGAATAGCGATAAGGTCTATACCTTTGCCAAGAAAACAAAAATGAATATGGATGAGCCAACATGGGTTGCTGAGCAGGTTGTCTCTGCGATGCAGCAGAATAAAAAGGATGTTTATTTGGGTTTCCCAGAAAAATTATTCGCGCGTTTGAATGGCTTTTTGCCTAGACTCGTCGACGGTGGCTTGCGGGATCAAATGAAGCAAGCTCGCGAGTTATTCAAAGGATAAGTGTCGGTTGAGAGTTTTGCTGGTCGAAGATGACCAAGATTTAGGTTCAGCGATTAAGCGGGGGCTTGAGCAGCGTCAAATCACGGTGGATTGGTTGCAGCGTGGGCGTGATGTTGCGCCTATCGTAAAAACTGAATCGATCGATGCGGTGATTCTTGACCTTGGTCTGCCAGATCTCGACGGTGTCGATGTACTCAAACAAGTGCGCGCTGCCAAATCGCAAACACCGGTTATTGTGCTGACAGCTCGCGCTGATATTGATGATCGTGTGAACAGTCTTGATGCAGGCGCCGATGACTATATGGTCAAGCCGTTTGATTTACGTGAGCTTGAAGCAAGATTGCGCTCTATTGTGCGACGTAGCCTAGGGCGTGCCGAGTCATTCATTGCTTGGCGTGATTATCAATTCGATCCGGCAGGTCCGCAATTACGTCAGGGTGATCAAACGATTGATTTGCCAGCAAAGGCGCTCGTTGTTTTTGAGGCATTGCTTAACAGTGCGGGGCGTCCGGTCTCTAAAACGATTTTGGAGAATGCGTTGTATGGTTGGGATGAAGGTGTCGCCAGTAATGCGATTGAGGTATACATCCATCAAATCCGTAAACACCTTGGGTCTGATGCAGTAAAGACAATCCGTGGCGTTGGGTATATGTTGCCACGATGAGTGAATCCTCTTCTATTCGTGTCCGTTTATTACAAACCTTAAGCGTAGTGCTTAGCGTTGGTTTGTTGCTGATTGCGGCGGCAATCTTTCTTTCCTCGTCACGTGAAATCAATGAGGTCTACGACGCAAACTTGCAGCGAGCGGCGATCACGCTCGAAAAGCTATTACTGCACGAAGAAGGTGAGCATGATGCCTATGTGGCTCAAGCTAAGTTAATCCAAAATGAGATTCCGCCTGAGCAGCTCAAAAACTACCCGGTGCTCAGTGCAAATTTAGATGCCATATTGCGGAATACCCTTGAAGCAAACGAGTCGGTTTATCTGCCACAGTTAGAAAAGCGTGATGATGAATACGTCAACGCGTTGGTTTTCACCGTTAAGCATGACGATGGCACGGTATTACTTGCTGATGATAGTGGCATACAGATTCCGATGGAGCCGTTAGGTTACTCGCGTCAAGCCTTTGCCAATCAGGAGTGGCGGGTGTTTGTTGAGCGAGGTTTGGATAAGCACTCAACAATAGCGGTAGCAGAGCGTGTGGATATGCGGGATGAGTTGATTTGGTATATCACGCTCGATAGCGTTATTCCCTTGTTGATCGGTTTTCCGTTGATGTTGATGATAATCATCACAACCATTAATTACCATTTCAGACCGATAACAAAAGTGGCGGAGGTCGTCCGCTTACGTCGTGCAGATGATCACGAATCATTACAGATAACGGACGTACCTGAAGAATTAATGCCGATGGTAAAAGCATTGAACGCCTTATTTCAGCGTGTTTCATTAGCTATTGTCCGAGAACGTCAATTCACCTCTGAGGCCGCACATGAATTACGTACCCCGTTGGCGGCATTAAAAACTAATGTGCAAGTTGCTATGGGTAGGTTAGAGCATTCGCCAGCGCAAGATGACCTGGTGGCGATTGATAATGGCATTACGCGTTTAAGTGCGGTCGTTGATCAGTTGTTGATCATTGCGCGCGTTGATTCACTCGAATCAGCTCAGCTGCCTCGTGAACATTTTAATGTGCATCAGTTCTGCAGCAATGTGATTGGTGATGTGGCGCAGATTGCCTATGAGCAGCAGATAGAGCTATCACTGGTGGTGGATGAGTCACTGCAGCTTAGCCAGCACCAAGCCTTGCTTGAGATTGCTTTGCGCAATCTGCTCGAAAATGCGATCAAACATGCGCATGCTTCACAGATTGAGTTGACGGCAAATCAAACCGGTCAGCAGCTCATCCTCAAGGTAATGGACGATGGTGTCGGCTTTGCAGATGATATTTTGTCGAATGCTACCGAGCGCTTCTCTCGTGGGCGTTCCACTCAAGCAGAGGGCGTAACTGGGGTTGGCCTAGGGCTTGCGATTGTTAAACGCATCGCCCAACTGATGAATGCAGAGCTCACGATCGAAAATGGGTGTGAAAAGGGCGCTAGCGTCACCTTAATTATTCCTCTTTAAGCGATGTCTTAGCTTTTCCATGGCATACAGCTTGGTTGACTGTGTGTTTGCAGAGATAATGATCAATTACCTTAATTGTCTGCAGCACCATGTCAAAAACCTTCCAACTCGAAACTAAGTTCACGCCGGCCGGTGATCAGCCTAAGGCGATCGAGGGTCTGCTCGAGGGTTTGAATGATGGTGAAGCGGGCATGACGCTGCTCGGGGTGACCGGTTCAGGTAAGACCTTCACCATTGCGAATG
>Ga0255778_10001514_pt1 | contig 20913 bp, 17 predicted proteins | sample 071ome_31_FD_179976 | JGI IMG/M metagenome (GOLD analysis project Ga0255778, IMG submission 179976) | Coastal salt marsh microbial communities from the Groves Creek Marsh, Skidaway Island, Georgia - 071405CT metaG (version 2) | ecosystem: Environmental > Aquatic > Marine > Intertidal zone >...
ATGATGCCGTAGAACTTGCCCTTTTTCAAATAGCACATGGCGCGCTGCGAAAGCGAGTACTGCCCTTTCGCAAAAACATTCGCAATTTCAGGTTCCTTCTTCACGGAAAGCGCCGTCGGTGCCAAGAAGTACACGATCACCGTATCATTGATAAGCGCTGTGAGCAGCTGGCACATCACCATCAGTGTAGTAGAGAATGACCACAACGTCGGGTTCCCCCTGACCATGACGTTGACGGCGATGGTGATGAGGAAATCGATCGAGATTTCAGCACCGAGCTTGAAGAAAAAGTTTGGATCCATCTCGACTCTACTTCTCAATCCCACCATGAAGATATCGATCGGATTCGCGCTCCCACGTGGAGGCTCAGCGTTGACCCCCATCGCGTCGTTGCCTGCCAGAGTAATCGCACTGCTTCGCGGCTTTTCCCGAACGCATCGCCCGGCGGAAACATCTCTGCGACCTGAAACTGAGGCGGACACATATGCCTGTTTGTTGTGCGTTCGCGTTCCGCGCGTCCACGTGGAGCCCGACCGCGCGGTCGACTGCACTCGGCTCGCGTTCGTGCCCGCGTAACGGTCTAACACGATCTGTCTTCTGCGGCACGCGTTCGCGGGTGATTGGGACACCAATCCCCGTGCCGATGTGACTCGCATCACGTTATCGCCGGCGAGAGCGTTTTCGTCGTCGGCACCGCGCGCCGAGTCGGCTTATCACGTCTTCTTCACCACGTGACTGATCAGAAGAAACGGGCCAGCGCGCGCATGGGAAAAACAAATCAAATCAATTTCAATTACAGATAGATACCGAATCGTCCTCGTGCCCTCAGGCGGTGCCTAGCGCGTCAACTACTCCTACACAAGCGCGCGATGCAGGCGTAGCCGAAAGGGGACCTTGGATCACTATGCTACACCGCCGCCGCTTTGCTACAGCTTCTTTGACCACAGCGTCTTAGGCACTACGTGGGACCAGGGATGGTCGATGTCACCGTATTGAACGCCAACGAGGAAATTAGTCAGACGAACCTGCATCATGTCTCCGTCAAAAGGCGCCACTGGGTTGTACTCCTTACCCTCGTACACGATGCCGTTGATTGGTTGAATCACCGCAGCCGTACCCGTGCCAAAAATTTCCAAAACATCCCCCCTCTCGAATGCCGCCTTCATTTCACGGAACGGTATCATCTTTTCGATTGTCTCACACTCATTCCACTGCTTGCTCAACTCGATCACGCTTTGTCTCGTGACACCAGGTAAGATGGTTCCATCCTCGAGAGAAGGTGTGATGAGTTGCTTGACTCCGTGCTCGTTACGCACGAGGAAGAAAATATTCATTGTACCGGCTTCGGTGACGTACTCTTCCTTATCGTACACAAACAATGACTGAGAAGCACCGTTAGCGGTCGCAGCGGCTTGTGAGATCACAGTTGGACCGTAATTACCTCCAGACTTGACGTTACCGGTACCTCCCGGCCACGCTCGAATATACTTTGCGTCTACGCTCAACTTGATTGGGACGAAACCAGATTTGAAATACGGTCCTACAGGACAGCACAACACGAGAATCATAGCCTCAGCACATTGTGTCAAGCCAAGCCAAGGAGTGGTGGAGAAAATGACCGGTCGAAGGTACATGGAATACCCGCGTTGCTTCGGGATCCAGTCCTTGTCGATGTCAACAAGAGTTTCGATACACTTCAACAATTGTTCGCCATCAAAGTCCGGGAGAGACATTCGCTTCGCGGACGTGCGAAATCTCTGCATGTTCATCTCTGGTCTAAAAAGTCGCACCGCACCGTTCGTATCTACATACGCCTTCATGCCCTCGTAGCACTCCACGGCGTAGTGGAAGACGTGCGCGAAAGGGTGCAAACCCACCGGGCCGCTCGGAACGATCATCGGCGCGTTCCAACCGCGCTCAACGTTCCATTCGATCTTCAACATGTGATCGGTGATAACCTGTGTCCACGAACCGTTCGAGTCAGTCTCTGAAAACCTCTCGCCGAGTTCGCCGGCGCCGCGTCTCGCGCGTTTCCTCTCGACTCAATTTTTGCGCGTTCGCACGCACCGTTCCGAACCCCAAGCTCTCATCAGGGCATCTCGGCAGCGGTCTGCTCGTCGTCTTAACTTTCAATTTTGAGCTCTGCGTCCAGGAATCACCGTCGTCAGTCTCTCCGCGCGCACCGCGACGTCTCACCAGACGCGATAATCTTGAGATTCCTTCTCTCCCACGCAGCCTCTCCCCTCCGCGTCGTTCGGTCGTTCGCGCACGCACGTCTACGTTCGAGCACTTCCCGGCGTCCGCGGGGCCCATGTTTCCCTCGCGTCCGCGTCGTCGATCGTCGTCGTCGTCCTCACGCGCCGCGTCGTCGTCCGGCGTCCTGCACCGTCGTCGTCGTCGTCGTCAGCCATCCAACCATCCATCCATCCGCCTCGACGGGCTGGCTGGGAAAATCCACGAATGACGAGTCGTGACCCGTCGTGTGCCCCCTCACGGTTACCCGCGCTTTCCGCGGTTTGCCCGAGTGCGGCTCGTCGACGACGCGTCCGTCGTCGCGAGCGCGTCGTCGACGCGAGGAGGCGCGCGCGACACAGTTGGACGCGCGGTCGACCGTCATGTTCGGTGCGCGCGCGACGACGTCGACGGTGCGCGTCAACGCGGACGCGGGTAAAGCGCACGGACGAGACACGATGAAGATCGCGCGCGCGCCGGGACGCGTCGCGACGGTGCGCGGGAGGCGGGAGGCGCGAGGCGCGCGCGCGACGCGAGGCGCGCGGGTCGTCGCGAGCGCGGCCGGTGCGAAGATTAAGGTGATCGGATGCGGAGGCGGCGGTGGGAACGCGGTGAATCGGATGATTCAGAGCGGATTACAGGTGCGACAGAGAGACAGACGGGTGAACGCGGCGGCGCGGCGGCGGCGGGAGACGCGCGCGAGGACGACGGTGGTGGATGAATCGTGCGCAAGAGGTGGTCGATAAAAGTCGATAAAATCATACGTCGATCGTTGAGACTGACGGTGAGCGAAATGTCGCGACGCAGGGTGTCGAGTTTTGGGCTCTGAACACGGATGCGCAGGCGCTCGTCAACTCGCTCGCGCCGAACAAGTGTCAAATCGGTGAACAAGTGACGCGAGGTCTCGGTGCCGGGGGTAACCCGGAGCTTGGAGAGATCGCGGCGACCGAAAGTAGAGAAGCGCTCGAGCGAGCCGTCATGGGAAGCGATCTCGTATTTATCACCGCCGGTATGGGGGGAGGCACGGGGAGCGGTTCGGCGCCCGTCGTCGCCAAGTTGTCCCGCGAACAAGGCATCTTGACCGTAGGTGTCGTGACGTATCCGTTCTCTTTCGAGGGCCGACGTCGCATTCAACAAGCCACTGAAGCGATCGAAGCGCTCAGAGCGAACGTCGACACTTTGATTGTTATTCCGAACGATCGTTTGCTCGACGTCGTCGAAGAGGGCACCGCGTTGCAGGATGCGTTTTTGCTCGCCGATGATGTCTTGCGTCAAGGTGTGCAGGGCATCTCGGACATCATCACCATCCCCGGTCTCGTGAACGTGGATTTCGCCGATGTTCGGACCGTGATGAAGGATAGTGGTACCGCCATGCTCGGTGTCGGCGTGGCGAGCGGTAAGAACCGCGCCGAAGAGGCTGCGAGAGCCGCCATGAGCGCTCCGCTCGTAGAACACTCCATCGACCGGGCGACTGGTGTCGTGTTCAACATCACCGGTGGTCCGGACATGACACTCCTCGAAGTGAACACCGTCTCTGAGGTTGTCACGTCTCTCGCCGACCCGAGCGCGAACGTCATCTTTGGTTCCGTCGTCGACGAGAAGCACACGGGCGAAATCGCCGTCACCATTGTCGCGACTGGCTTCCAACCCGCGGGACCGGGAGGAAGATTCCGCGAACAAGCCGCCGAGCGCGCGCCGGCTCAATCGCGACGACGCGAGAGTGATGAACCGCCGTCGCCTCCGCCGAGAGAGTCCAGACTTCCTTGGAACCGAGGTGGAGGAGAGCGCAGATCTGGCGGTTTCATGCGAAGATAGATGTACGACGAGAATTTTATCACAAATGCAACACTTAACCTAAAATCAATATACACGATACGATCACACGTCTTCTAACTGTGCTTTTCCGGGGAAGAATCGTCGCTGTCGCTCACTTCCCCTTCATCGCGCTGCTTCAGTACCTTTCTTCTGAAGTGTCTCACCATGCCGTGTATTTTGTACGCCCACACAAAGTTGAGCAAGAGTCCGCAGCACGTCAACACGTAAAGAATCGCGCGAACGACCCACGGGATGAAATTATCTTCTACTGATCGTAAATCGACCGTTAAAGAGAACAACGCGCTTCCGTAACCCAGCAGACGAACGGCGATGAACACCCAGAAAAAAGCGATACTCACGTAGTATTCGAGCCAGTTGCCTGCCGTCACGCCTCTCGTCTTCATACCGAGCGTCTTCGCCAACGAATCGATGTAAGGCAGAGTACTATCCATTTCTCTCCACGACTTGATGAAAAACCGCACGTTGAGAAGCGGCGTCGACGTTTCACACGTGCACAACCATCCCAACATGTACGGGTACGCTCCGTACGCGTACGCCAGAAGCGACGCGGTGAAGAACCCAAAGTGGTGCACGAGTATGTCCACACCGCCCAAGTTTGGATACTGCTCTAAAACGTGCAACAGATCGTACACCACGTAACTGAAAAACGCGATCGTCACCACCTCGACGAATCCGACGAATCCCTCGTCTGTATTCGAGTACAGAGAAAGCCTCTCCGCCATGGAGGCGTCTTTAAGTCTAAACACGATCGACCATCCCGCCCACGTCAGGAAGAACGCGTGCACGAACGACACCACGTACGAACTCACCGCGTGCTTATACGACCGCTCCTTCTCGCTCGTCTCCGGCAAGTTTCTCGCGATCAACCACCGCGAGATCTGAAATTGGCCTTCCCAACACGCAACGCCCGCGCACACGCGCACGACGCTCCACGCCGTGGACGGTTGCGACGTCATGTCCGCGACGTCGCGGAGAGCGATCGAGAATGGTGGTTTCTTCGTCCTCCGCCCGGCACGGACGTCGACTCGCGCGCTTCGCGTCGTCGTCTGTCGCATCCAGTCGCAGGCAGTCGCGGTCGCGTCGCGTCGCGCCGGGCGCCAGACGACGGCGTCTCGAACGAGGAAGATGTCGAGTTGGGACGTGCGTGCGCGTCGCGATGTGACGCGACGCGATCGATCGATGACTCGGCGCGCGCGTCCTCGCGCGAACCGGACGCGTGCGCGCGAGGGCGACGGGGCGACGCCGTTGAAAGTCTGCGGGTGCCGGTGCGGATGACTGAAAAGGGCGCGGCGAGGGCCTCTTCGTCCGCGACGATGGGGTGTGTTTGCGTGATCGAGACTGACGCACGAGTGTTGTTCGCGACGTCGCAGGCCATGATTGAATCGCTGAGCGTGGTGGCGGCGCCGGACGGCACCGCGGCGGGGGCGCTGAGCGCGTCCGCCATCTCGGACCACGCGGGGAACATTTGGGGACAATCTGAAAACTTTCCGGGATTCAACGCCGAGGAGGCGAAGAATTTGATGGCTTTATTCGCGGATCCGATCGAACGCGCGAGCGAGGGCATCATAGTCGGTGGGTCGAGGTACGTGTTTCTCAACGGCGGCGATGACGCGGGCGTCGTTCGAGGGAAGCGAGGCTCCACGCACGGAATAGTGGTGAAGAAGACAAAGACTGCGTTCGTGATCGGCATTCACGGAGATAATCTCGAGACGAGACAGGTCAGCGCGCACGTGGAACAGTTCGGTGACTACCTCGCCTCGCAGGGTATGTGAGTCACAAGTCTTGTCTCGCGCGGCGCGGCGCCGATTCGAGTTGTGGACGATTGTTTGATGAAGAACGAAATGGAAGGAAGATGATGTAATACTTAGCACACACAGTCAAAAAATAGACGCCTCTCTCATCATTCGTTCGTTTCCATCGATCTCGCGTCCACCTTCGTCTCGATGTCATCTCCTCGCGAGCTTCCCGTCGGCGCCCAGGTGAGGGTAGAGAACCGTCCAGGTTGACGTCGACGCGTCCCGAGCCCGAGTGAAGGGACAGCGGCGCGCCTCGGAATCGTCACATCGGCGCTCTCGCGAGACCGACGATGATGACGATGCGCGTTATGTCCGCGCGCGCGACGAGCGTTCGCGCGCCGGTGCGTCGAGGACGAGCGAGCGCGTCGACCGAGGTGCCGATGCGGATGGGTTCGAGGATGAGCGCGCGCGTGTGTCTCAAGCGTCGAGGATCTGTGCGCTCGAACGCGGTGGAGGGCGACGATGAGGTCAGGAACGATACGATGAGCAACTTGGACAAGCTTCTGGGGACGCCGGAGCCGGTTGAGTCGTCTGAGCCACCGCCGCCGCCGCGAGCGCTGGACGCGGAGGCGAAGAAGGAGGGCGCTCGCGTGGCCGCTGACCTGGCCGCGGCGCAAGCGAGAATCGCGCGTGAGAAGGCGGCGAAAAACAACAGAAAACTGGTGAACCCCGAGGAGGAGTACGATTTCAGCGAACGTGCGATCGCGGCGTTGGTATACTTATTGCCCTTGTTGGACAGCCTCAAATACAGCAAATTTTTATTCATGCAGTTTCCCATGCTTAGTCTCGCGTTGTTACCGCTCGCACCGGTGATAAGTCTGTGGGGAAGTCTTGGATTTTTACAAGTTGTCGTGTTTTTCGCAACCTATTTGGGTGTCGTCCAAAACCAGAACATGAAGCGTTTCGTTCGTTTCAATGCGCAACAAGCCATTCTTTTGGATATTTTGTTGATCGTTCCAGATTTGTTGACTCGCACCTTCCAAGGCATCGATGGATCTGGACCTACTGGTGGAGTCGGTTTACAGGCTGAAATTCTCTTCTTCAACAGTGTATTCCTATTCACGTACATATGCTGTACCGTCGGCGCCGTCGGCTCGACGGCTGGTAAAGAGATTAAGCTTCCTCTGATTGGTGATGCGGCTGACATGCAACAACCGCGTTAGATTGATAGTAGAAAAAAGCACGCTTACAATATTATTCTAATCACAGTTTCCTTTCGAATTTCCGTTCAAACGCTCCCTGAGGTTTCTGCACTCTATCTGAGAACGCAAGAGCTTTAAGGTTGCCTCAAGCGCAGCAACTTTACTACGTTCAACCTTCAAGGCGGCATCTCGGATTGCTATCTGAGATTTTAACAAGTCGTTTTGACCCTTAGATGGCATGATCAATCGGACGGGTTTCAACGTTGATGTCGTACCGTCCTTGGACTTCACGCAAGCGAAAAGAGAAACATTTTGTGGAATTTTCGTGTCCGCCTTTTTAGCGGCTATATTCCGACGCTCCTTTGCACCGGTGACTTTCTGTGCATTCGTTTTCGTTCTCTTCTGCTTCACCGTCCACCGAGGTATCCGACGAGCGTTTGTGTGTTCATCATTTTGCGCACCATCATCCGTAAAAGTGGACCGAAGAGGTCGTTTCTTCGGCGGACCTATTCTCTCCATTCGCGCGGGTGGAGGTCGCTTCGCGGTGTTCATGCGAAGCATTTCTAACTGATTACACGTGTGATCGTGCATGTACGATACTATCAATTTATCTGACCCCGGAAGCACGCCGACGTGTTTCCGCGCCGGACACCCCAGAGCTGAACAGCGATAATACGAACGCTCGATTGGCGTCGAAACTTCCCTCGAGATGTATTTTCGTCCGTATTTTCTCCACGAGATGTCTTCTTCACCCTCTACCATCTCCCGCTGCTTCACTTTTAACGCGATTTCGGCGGTCTCAATCTCTCGCGGCGGCGTCGACGAAGTGTTACTCGGTGGTCTCTTCGTCTCCCCCGCCGGGGCTTCACCCCGCTCCGTCTCGGATCCCGCGTTCGCCGATCCCACGTCCGCGGATCCATCGTTGCGTGATCCCTCGCATCTCTCTCGCGATGCCTCTTCCCCCAACGTCTCATCGCGCGCCTCGTCCGTTCGCTCCCCATCATTCGTCGTTCGAAGGAAGCGAGACACCGCGCGCACGATGAGAGCCGGTCGTCCACGACGCCTCTCGGGTCGCTCGCCGGTTCGCTCGTCGACGCGCGCGCCGTCTTCCGAGACGTCATCATCGACCTCGGACATCACGACGCGTTCGTTCGTCGACGGCGATCGCGCGACGCGTCTCAATCTGTCTCGACGTGCGCGGCTCGAGGCACGCCTCGGACGTCTCGGAAACGCCCGTTTTGGAAACGGCTGGCCGTTTTTTCATCCAGCGTCTAGAAATAGAAAGTCAGAGAGGGGCGTTTGCGTTTGACTTTGCCGCCGCGCGTCGGATGGCGATGGGTGTGACGATTGAAAATTCCATCAGCAAATGTATGTACAACCCGCGCGCGCACTCGTGGACGCGATGCGACTAATTTACTTGCGACTCTTGCGACGAGCGGGTTTTTTGTCAAAGTCCACCGTGTGCTCTTTTTTAGACGCCGCGGCGCCGAAAGTGTCGGCGCTCTTCTTCTTGTCGGCGCGAGGTTTGGCGGACGATTTGACGCCGGATGGCTTTTCTTTCACTTCACCCTTCATCTCCGCGAGAACTTGGTCGAAAGATAAACCGTCCGGACCGTAGCCGTCGCTATCGCTATCACTGTCGTCGCCTCGCGCATCGCTGTCTTCGTCATCCGAGGCAAACTTCTTCAACGTCTCCGCGTCGACACCGTCGCCACCGAGTTCGTCGTTGATGTCGACGTCTTCGCTCTCAGAGTTTTCACCGTGTTCGGTCGCGGCGTTCTCGTCGTCCTCTTCGTCGCTATCTTCCTCTTCGTCTCTCGACAGGTCTTCACGCTTTCTCTTCGACTTTGTAGACTTGTCGTTTTCCTCGTCGTCCTCGTCTTCTTCACCACCCTCGTCTCCAGATGCCGGCTCATCTTCATCTTCGGTCGCGTACTCTTGATCGTGTCTATCTTCCTCATCGAATAGACCGTGAGCCTGCGGCATGCGGCGATGAACTTGCTTCATGGTCACTTCCGCCGCCGCCGAGGCAAATCCTTGCGCAGCCGTCTTCTCAGCATCCGTCGCATTCTCCGTCACGTTCACGATGGTTTGAGAGGGCCCGTCGGGAAGTGAAGGCGGAGCTGTAAACCAAGGAATTCTACCGCGCTGCCAGTCGTGCAGAATAGTCTTCGCGACGGCGTTGACGTCCTCCTCTCCTCCCTTGAGTAGCTTACCGCTCATGCGCGCAATTTGGCGCAAGAAATCATCGGGATCGGTCCAGCTCGGCACCTTGTACGCGCGACGAAGATATTCAGCCTTCACGCGCGCGACAACGTCGGCAATATGTTCTTGCGCGTCTTCAAGATTAGAAATACGCACGACACCCTTCAGCACGGAGTCGGTGTCCGTGTCCTCCGTATCTTGATAAACGACGCCCGGACAATCAATCAAGAAAATTCTCTTCGTCAAGTTTACGTATTGCCAAACTTTCGTCTCACCCGGAATCGGCGCAGTGATGCACACCCTTTTAGCGCGAAGCGCGTTGATGACGGACGACTTGCCGACGTTCGGATACCCCACAAAACCAACAGAAATATTTTGTTTGTCCATTCGCAAACGACTGAACTGTCGAAGGAGCGAAAGCACAGCGCCTTTACCGAACGGATTGCTCACAGACGCGTGGAAAGCAATCGTGGGGAATTCTCGAGACAGTGTGTGCAACCACCTCTTGGTGACCCACGCCGGAACCAAATCAACCTTGTTCAAGAGGAGAATCATGTGCTTGTGTCTCTTCATCGCGTCCTTCTTGAGATGTTGCTCGAGGTGGTAACATCTCGTTCCCATGGGATCACGGACGTCGAGCACTTGTATGATGACGTCAGACGAATCAACCACCTTGTAAAGTTCTCCCCAAATCCGCTTCGATTGCCCTTTCTCGAACATGCCAGCCTTCGCTTCGGCGCGGACGCCGTCGTCTTCGCGCATCAAGTCCCGGTCAGTGATGGCACCGGTCTCCACGCCCTCCGTGTAAATGTCACCCATCTTCGATGCCGTGCTCACCATCGCTTCCAAATTGTCCATGGACAATTTAGGTTTCTTTCGTCGCTTGTTCGCACCGAATGTATCCGCGAACGAACTCTGACTCAACAAATTTACGCGTCTCGCTCGACCTCTCTCTTCATCCTTGAGCAACGACAGCGGTAACTTCTTTTGTTTGATGAGCACCGTGTACCCATCGCGGCTCTTCGTCGCCATCTCTTCTCTGAACTCTTCCAACTGTTTCTGTCCGATCACTCGCGTGTTACCGAACCATCGTCGATCGGGCACGATTCTCGTCGACGGCAACTCCTTGCTCTGCAAGTCTTGTTTGAGAATCTTCCCCTTTTTATCCCGCACCGCTCTCTGCTTGTACATCGCCAACCTCCGCACCGTCGCCGCGCTACGCTCGTGAGGATTCATATTGTTTGTCCGTCCCACCGTGCTCATCGAGTGCTTGGGCTTATCGCCCTTCGACCCCGACGCGCCGCCGCCGCCGGCGCGACCGCCGCCACCTCGCTGTTTCTTCGCCATCGTTCACGTTCGCGCCCCTCTGCGTCGCTCGTCACTCGTAGCGCTCCTCGCGCGCGTCGCCGTTTGAACTCGCGCGTTCGTTCTCTTCGTTCGCGCGCGCTCTGACGCCGCGGTCGCGCTCGTCAACGCGCCGACGGGCGAAGAGTCACGCACGGTGTGCGCCCGACGGCGGCGACGCGTCGACGAGCTCGAGCACGCGACTCGACGACGCGTCGCGGTCGAGAGCGATCGACGACGGACGCGATCGTGGACGAGAGGCGAGAGCGAACGGAGATTGAATCGCGCCGCGCTTTCGTCATGGATGGCGCGGGCGCGGGGCTCACGTGTCACACGGCGCCGGTGCGTGCGCGACGCGAGGACGATGCGTGCCCTCGGCGGCTGGGCGAATTTTGAGACCAGACGCGACGGAGACGCGCGTGAGGCGGGGAGAACGCGGACGAGAGATTGACGATGATGATGACCCGTTCGTTTCGATCGCGCGCAGGGCGTGGTGTTCGACACCATGGACGCGCTGAAGATGCACTATAAATCGGACTGGCACCGGTACAACCTCAAGCGAAACGTCGCCGGTTTGCCGGTGGTCGGGAAAGACTTGTTCGATCGAGTGATGCGACAAGCCGCGGCTCAGGAGGCTGCGACGAAAAAGAAGAGCGAGGGTGGAACGGCGGTCGCGGGCACGGGGCACCTGAAACGCAAGGATCAACTTCCTCGAAGCGTGCTGCGCGCGCAACGATTTGAGAAGTGGGTCGAGGCGCACAAAGAGACGCTGGACAAGGTGGATGAATACATCAAGCGCGGCGAGGAAGTGCCGGATGAGTTACTGGAAGAAATCTCGCGACGACGCGGTGAGGTTGAGGACGACGATGACGTCGATGAATACGAAGGGGAGTGGGAGGAGATGGACGACGATGAAGCGCAAGAGGCGTTGGCGAACATCGAACGCGCCGCGCAAGAGGCATCTAGTAGCGAGGACGAAATGGACACCGAGGCGCCTTCCTTTTCCATGGAAGAGCTCACCACCGGTCCGGTTCGACTCGCGGACAACGGTTATGAGCTCATCATCATCGGTAAAGACGGCAAAGTGAAGCGCATCGGTCCGAGAGAGTTCCGTAGATACTACAAGCAAAATCATCGTCCACGCGATGAACGCGATTCCGTGCGAACGAACGTCAAGCACGTCGGCGCCTCTGTCGATGGCGTCCGTCGCGGAACCGGCGGTGGTATCACTCGCAGAGATTACCCGACATTGCCCACTCAAATTTCCCTGGTGCATCGACGTGCGCAGCGCGCCCTGCGCAAGTACCAAGGCGATCTCATGGTCATGGGCGGCAGTGCCAACAAAAAGTTCGACATGAATGGTCGGAATGCGAAGACCAAGCTCCCGAAAGCGTGCCCGTATTAGAATTGAACTTTGAGCGTCTAAAATCGTACATTAATTTCTCCCCAGTCGCGTCGTTTGACAAACCGTCGAGGATCTTACAGTTGGCACGACCACACTCTTTGTCGCGTCAAATCGTCGCAGCAACCATGTCGCGGGTGACCGATGCGACGCCAATCAACCCTTTCGAGCGTTCGGACGCCCCTTCAGGCGCTCCGTCGGCGCAAGCGCGTCCGACGAGCGAACCCGTGCCGGTGATCGGGCAGCCCGTGTACGTCTTCAATCCAGAACAGGATGCGCAACCGACGCAGCCTTGGTACGCGAGGTCCACGAAGATGTTCACAATCATGGAGATAGATGTTCACGTGTCAGGGTTAATGCTTCTTTACATCGCCATAGTCGTGGTGCTGGCGAGCTTCTCTGGCTTTTACTGGTTCTTCCTGCAGTTAATCAGCTCGATCACGCTTTTTGCCACCGTGCTCGTGCACGAGCTGGGACACTGCGCAGCGGCTCGAAAGGTGGGAGGCACCGTGTCGCACATCTTACTTTGGCCCCTCGGCGGATTAGCGTACATCAACCTTGATGATTCGTCCGCGAAGGGTGATCTAGGAGTTGCCGTAGCTGGCCCGGCGACGCACATACCGATGTTCTTCGCCTGGTTCCTGATTTATCTCGCCACCGGTGGGAATCCAAACATAACGTCTCGACTCGGTCACAATTTCGTGCGAGATGTCGCCTCGCAAGGCTGTTGGCTGAACATTTATCTGTTCCTCTTCAACCTGTTCATTCCAGCGTATCCACTTGATGGTTCTCGCGTCGTTTCAAACATGTTAGCGATCTGTGGCGTGTCGATGAGGACCGCCGGATGGATAGTGATAACGCTGTCTGTCATCATGAGCTGCGGGTTACTCGCCTATGGATTCATCTTTACACAATTTCTCACGCTCTTTGTCGGCGTTTTCACGCTTGCTGAGACGTGGAAACTGTTTTCCTTGCAGCGAAACAACCAGCTTGCCGAACATCCTACGTTTGCAAAGTACAGTGACCGAAGTGATAATAGAGCTAGTAGTAATTCTTGGAGTGAGCAAGTTGTCTAAAAATTTACAAATGTAGTATTTCAAACATGTATTCTTTTTGCGAGCATGCTAAATCTATTGTGCTAATCTCCACTTTCTTTGTCGATGGACAAATGCTCTAATTTTTTCAGACGTGCTTTTCGTGCAGCAATGCGAGCCTCAAATTCGGCGAATTCTTTCGCGCGCTCTTCTCGCGTGTTACGTAGCGATTGTGCGGCAAGACCTGCGATCTTGTCCATCGAAGCGACGTGGCGCAGACGATTTATTTGAGCCTCACTTAAGGACCCATCATTGCGCTGCATCAATCTGAGTTGTTCCTGCTGCCAAACCTGCACCTTGGCAATATCTGTTCCGAGGATCTGAGATCTTCGGTAGCGTAAATTCGAGTACTTGTTCAACATGTCGATCCAACTTTCTGGTATATACGTGATGTCGAGCTCCAGTTCTTCTAGAGCCTTGATCTCGTCGTCCAAGAGTAAACCGTCGCGGATTTTGACTCGAGTCTTCATCAACCACGCGCCGATCGGCGAACTGATCACAGGCTCAGAGTACTCCCCATTTTCGTTGAGAAAGGCTTTCAGTTCGAGAGCCATCTGCAAAAATTGAGTTCCGACGACCAACATGGATTCGACAGGCTCAAGCGTTACGTCTCGGACGCTAGAACACATGTTACGAACTTCTGCGAGACCTTCAAGAGCATCAAACGCGATGCCTTGCTGTCGCAAGCGCTTCTCTCTCTTTGGCATCAATTCTCCACGTCTGTAAAGTTCGCGTTGTTCCTCGAGCCATGCACCGAGTCCGGTCGTACCTGGCTCATACGGTGGATTCGTGAGGCCAAACTCCATCTGAAACGCCAGAAGCTCTTCGAAAGATGTCTCCCACGTCCGCGCCGCCTTTTGGCGATCCTTTGTGATGTATCTATCCGAGTCAAATCCGATGGAATCGAGAATGAACAATTTTTCTTGGTCGAGTTCGGCTTCGTCTCTTTTCGTGCGTTGCTCGAGGACCCATGTTCGCATGGGATCGGTTGCTCTGGGGGCGCTGCGACCTGTCCAACCTCTTGTTCGGATGCGTCCGCCGATGCCGCCCGTCTCCGTCTTTTGGCGAACAATGTACTCTAGGAGCCTCATGTTCCATTCAGTGCGAAGATCCAACGAAAGAACTATGGCGTAATTGCGAATGATATGCGCGACATCTTCTCTGCTCGCGCCGAGTTCGAACATTCTCTGCGTGGACGGAATGATGTTTCGCTGTGCGAGCCGCATGCGGCGCCTATCGACGAGCGCTCGACCTTGCTTTGTCGTTCGCCATGCCGATGCCGTGCTCAAGGCCGCGATGGCTTCATCCGAAGTGAGACCGAGCTCACTGGTAAGGTATTCCTCACCGGAACTCGGCGCCCTCGGCGGAACGGCGCGATCCACCACGCGTCGTTCCGCTTTGATGGTGGGAAGAATTTGTTCACCCCAGCCTTCGCCCGGACGCTCGAGCACCCACACCAATTCCGTCTCAGGACGTCCTCTCGACGCGTTACCCTCGTACAAACGTGATGTTATCCCTTTTGATGACGTTTTGGCGCTTTCCGTCGACTTTCGCCGCGACGAAGACGTCGACGCCGTCTCCTCTCGTGTCCCTCGTCTCGACGTCGACGCCTCTCCGCCTCTGCTCGTCGTCGCTCCCTCATCCATCGAACTCTCCGTCCCACCGCGCGATTTCGTCTGCGCAAACATCACCTTCCGCCTCTCCTCAATCTTCGCCAGGTACTCCTCTTGCGGCGTGAGTATCTCCTCCATCTCGTCGTACGACGTCCCTCGCGTCGTCGTCGTCTTGAGCTCCTCCGCCGACGCGCGCGCCTCCTCCGAGGACTCTTCACCCACCGCGCGCGTCGACGTCGCCTCGCGCCGACCGATCCATCCCACGCCTCCGCTCGTCGACGCTCGTCCACCGAGTCTCGAATTCACTCGCACCGCCGTCGCGCGCACCGTCGTCGCGCGCACCGTCGTCGGTCTCATCGCGCCGTCGAGACGCCGATCGATCCGTCGCCGGTCGCGATGATACGCGTCTCGCCTCGCCTCTTCGCTCGCTCACACACGATGATGCGCGTTCGGGCGACGCATCGTTCGCATCGTTCGCGTCGTCGTCGTCGTCGTCGTCGTCGCGGTGTGACGCCCGTCGTCGCGCGTCGTCGCGCGTATCTATCCATCCATTTAAAACGGGACGGTCGAGGGCGACCGATGGCTCGTACTGTGATTCTTTGAAACCCATCGATGTGGTCGTTTTAGGGGTCATCGGGCTGGTCGATAAATACTCTACGGGGGACAAATTGATGAGTCATGACTCTTGAATATGCCCCCTCTAGGGTCTAGGGTTTAGCCTCGACGAGTCAAGTAAAGACGAGAAAAGCAAGGGTGGACGCCGACGAAACGCCAGACGCGCGCGCGACCGTCGTCGTCATGGGCGTGAGCGCGTCTCGAGTGGACGTCGAGGACGGATCGGCGAGCGCGGGATTTGGACGCGGGCGGAGCGCGAAGATACGGGTGCGTGACGCGAGGCGCGAGGCGCGAGACGCGAGGGTGGCTGGTGGACGATGATGTGGTTTGAACGCGAGGACGACCGAGGACGCGAGGGGGGGATGCGCGGGCGAACGAGCGCGACGCGCGCGAACGAGCGCGTGAGCGTGGTTTCATCGTGGACGAGGCGGTGGTGGACGTGGACGCGAGACTGACGAGCGCGCGCTATGAACGCAGATCACGGCGCATTTGGTGCGAGAGCTGGAACGCGAGGCGCGGAGACGAAACGGTGAGGCCCCGGTCGCGTTGGACGAGGATGAGGCGGACGTGAGAGGCGGAGACGGACGTGCACGAGCGTCGACGGCGTCGACGGCGCGCTCGGGGGCGACGGCGTCGACGGCGAGTTCGGGGGCGAGAGGACGCGGCGGCGCGGCGTCGACGCCGAGAGGACTCTTCGCGCCGGCGGATTTATTGACGGCGGCGCACGTGACGCCGAATCATCGGGAATTAGCGGAAGAACCATCGTCGAAGCACCCCGATTTGCGAGAGGCGCTTCGACAGAGCACGCGCGTCGGAGACTTGTTGCTGAAACGCGAGGCGGGAGAGATTGCGGAAATCGACAAGTACGCCGAAGAGTTGGAAAAACTCGAAAAGGACCCTTTCGCGGGCGCCAGAGAGGAACCGTGCGGCATCGAGGCAGAGAAAGTACGCGCGTGTTACGGATCCAACGCCAAAAACGTCACGGCGTGTCGCGAGGTTGTCGATGAATATAAAAAGTGCGGCCGCATCGCGTTACGGAAATTCGTTTCCAAGCAACCCGCGGCAGCGTAGCGCGAGCACATTTGTTATACATAGCGTAAATTTAGCAGAAACACACCATTTCAAGCACCGTTCCTTGTTTCGTTTCGCTCGACTCACATCACTCGGGGCGCGCGCTCGTCCGTCGAGTGCCGCGTTCCCGGCGCCGCACGGCGGCGGAGCTCGTCTTCGCGAACACCAATCAATTTTACGACACACAGGCGCACTCATCGAGCGCGCTCGTCGAGTCTCCAGACTCCATGGTCGCCTCGCGCGAACGAAGACGAACGTCGTCGTCGACATCCTTCGTCGTCGCTCTCCTTCTCGCGCTCTGCGCCGCGCCGAGACTCGTCCACGCCGGTGGATTCGGTCGGAGCTCTCTGTACAGCGAGCTTCAGCGCACGTACGGTCTGGGCGGTCGAGAGGCGGACGCCGAGCACGAACCGGTAGTCGATGCCGCCGCGGTCGAGCCCGAACCCGAACCCGAGGTGGAGAAGCCGAGAAATCTCTTGCACGTGGGGAGCGAGATGGATCATCAAGAGTTGAGAAATCAGTTTAAGAAGTTCCCAGATCATCACGACATCAACGCGCCTCTTCATCGAAGCGGATTGACGGCGCTGAAGCACGCGATTCTCATCGGAAACGATACGTACGTGAGGACGGTGATCGAATTGGGAGCGGACACGAACGCGGTGTTGTTCGGGGCAAAGGCGTTACACTTCAACGCGGGCTCGTGCGGCACCAGAGGGAGCGTCCCGATTTTGCACGCGTTGCTGGAACACGGAGCGAACGTCACAGAGGAGACGGAACAAGGAGATCAACCGATCCACATTGCGGCGCGAGGGTGGAAGAAATATTGCGTAAACTACATGGAGGCGTTGCTCGAACAAGAAGGTGTTGATCCAAACGCAAGACGCGGAAGTGGAAACATGACAACGCCGCTACACGAAGCGGCGCACAAGTCTTCGTTTACGATAGTGAAGCTTCTGTTGGATGCCGGCGCGGATGTGAACGCGCAAGATGCAGACGGCGAGACACCACTGCATAAAGCCATTCGAGGTGACCACATGCACGCCGCCTGGGGGTTGATGAGCAACGGCGCCGACATTTTCATCAAGAACAAGCGCGGCATCGACGCGGAAGGTCTTGCAAAGCTCAAACGCGCTGATTACGACACGATGCAAATGTTTACTGAACACAAAAAACGGCTCGAGGAGAAGGGAAAAGCTAAAAAGCACGACGAACTCTGATGAGAGCGTGGTGAAAAAAAACGCATTCAAGTAGCAGTGCCGTATTGTAATGTACACTTTCCATATTCTCAACTTCTACGAATGTTCGTCGGGGGAGCAAAAGGGAGGATCGGGTTAGACTCCGGCGTCGCGTCCGTGTCTTCTTTCCACATCTTGATAGTCTTATCCGCCTCGCACGTGATCAAGCGAGAGCCGGTGACGTCGAAAGTGGACGCATAAATGCCACATTCAGCCTCCAAAGAGCCCGGTTGCACGAGCGCCTTTTCTTTTTGGAAGCAGTGCCCAGATTTGTAATCCCAAAAACACATGCTTCCATTATCACCACCGGTGAAAATAACGTCATCGTCATTCATCGACATCGTGTTGACGATGGACTTTTGTTGGCTCAGCATGTTGTGCATGAAATCACCGTGGCAGGAAAACTTTTTGATGTTATCTGCGGAAGCCGAGACAAAGGCAAACTCCTTCTTGTGCATCGCCATGGCGCGAACACCTTTCTTGTGATGAGTCAGTGTGTGAAGAGTCTTCCCCGTCGCCAAATCCCAAAGTCGGACTGTGCTGTCGTACGAACCCGTGACGAGCTGAGGGTTCTCATCTTGCGCCAAGATGCAGCCGACGGTGTTTTCGTGGCCCGACAAGCAATACACTTGGTTCTTCGTACGCATATCCCAGACACGGCACGCGCTATCTCTACCACCAGTCATCAAGATGTCTAACGTCGGGTGCATCGCAATCGAGTACACTCCGGACAAGTGCCCGTGGTAGTTGCGAATCACTTTGTTGTACTCCAAATCCCAGCACTTGACCTTTTTGTCCAACCCGCAAGAGAACATGTACGGGTGACGGGGGCTCACACAAAGGCCGGTGACTTGCTCGATGTGACCTGTTAAAGTGAGTTTCAAACTGCCACTCGCCAAGTCCCACACTTTGATGGTTCGGTCGGCGCTCCCGGTAACGAACCACTCGTTTCCTGGGTCTACGGCGCACGACCTCACCCAACCTTGATGTCCAGAAATGACGCGATACAATTTCCAAGGGGCCCGCCACTCCGGTTCCGGCCACTCGCTCGCAAGTCTCTTCGCGATGTTCGCCCCTGTCGCGGCGTTGGCGTGCTTGCCGAAAATGGAGACGGGCAGGTTTGCTTTGGCGTCCTCTCCGCGGAACGGCGCCAGTGCCTTTGACGGGCCCGCTTGCGCGCCGCCATCGCGCTCATCTTCGTCATCGAGCGCATCGATCATCGAAGCGATATCACTCGGTGCCTTTTTGCGTTTCTTTTCATCCTTCGCTCGCACGCGCTCGTCCTCGTCTTCGCCCCGGCTTTCCCTCGCCTCTGGGTAAATTGGCCCAGAACCTCCCGTCGGGGCCGCCGACGCCTTGTCTCGTCCACCGTGCTCGTTCTCGCGCGACCACGCGCGTACGGACGCGTATTCATCCGCAATTTTTGCCGCCAGTCGCACGCGAGCCGCTCGCTCGGCGCCGTCCGCGCCCGCTCGCTCGATCGTGCGGTCGGCGCCGAACAGGGCGTTCGTGCGCGCGATGGACGCGCTCGCGAGGGCGCGCGCGCGATCGTGCACCGTCGGACCATCTTTCGAACCTCGCGCCATGGCGTGCGACGCGCGACGACGTTCGCGCACGCGCGAGTGTGCGGAGAGTTAGGACGGGGTCTTGGTGTCATTCGAGTTCGTGTAGCCTTTTTCACGACGCGATCACGCGTCATCGAACGATTCGCACTCTGTGCGCGTTCTTCGCTATCCACGCGGTAAATTCGGGTGATTGCGCTAACTGTGCGATCGCTTCGTCCGTTTTGATGCGGCCGACGTGTTCGTGCTCCTCCTCGGAGAGGTAGCGGCCGTACGCGGCGGCGGCGGCGCCGAGCGGCGGGACGACTTTGTCCCTTGTCGGATCGGCGTCTGATACGTCTGAGGTTGAACTTTTCGCTCTGGTGGAGAAGATGCCACGTAGCATCGAAGATCTGGGCGTGGTGTTCTGCTGTTGCGTGCGGGCGTCGAGACGACGCGGTGGTGTGCGAGGATCCGGATCGAGGGTCGCGGGAAGCGGACGGCGAGCGCGGCGGCGCAGGCCAAGCGCAAACAAGCCACCGTTCGATCCCTCGTCTTCGGACTCTGAGTCGGACGACGTATACTCTTCTTGAACTCTGGCACCGTCGTCCAATTCAGATTGAACGCTTCCTCGGCGCACGAAACGGCCTGCGGCGTCGACGATGCGGTCTGACGCTCGAATGACTGGGGTGTACAGACAATACGTTACTGCAACCGCAACCATCGCCGTGGCACAAGGGACATCCCGGGAGCTAAATTGGATCAGAACACAACCGATGATCCGTATTAGCATGGTGACTGAAGATCGAACCGGGCCCGCCACTCCTCCAGTGACGGCGTCAAGAACGAAAGACTTGACAAGCCACCGACCGACACCGGCACCCAAGACGAGCAAGCCAAACCCAGTGAGCGCGCCGTACAGCGCCCAGGGATCCTCCGCAATGATAGTTTCTAAGCTAGCATTCGCGTAACGCTTTTTGATCAAAGAAATCACCAAGCGCACCGGTTTCATTGACACGCGCCAGTACATGTCCATCACATTTTCCCACTGCTCGTTCGGCACAAAATGGTACATGGCAAATCCAGCGAGTGTGAACGTGCGTTTCATCATTCGCCCACCAGGAAGCGATCGCGCTAGTCTATGTATGACGATCAAAACCAAAGCGAGCGTGGACAACGTCATCGCGAGCGTGTAGAAGCACGTCACCGAGTTTGCCACGGCGGGCGCCACGAGCAACAAAGTCACGCCGGCGACGAGACGCGCGACGAGTTTCATTTGAAACGAACTCTTCGCCGAGACCGCATACTTGAGCGTCCCGCTCGCGTGACACTTCGGCGTTATCAGGTACCCCCTCTCGTACGGCCCCACGAGGGCAACGGTGGTTCCCTTTGTTTTTTCTCGAGGCGACGTCGCCGGCACACTCTTCCACTCCATCTTCGTGACATTCGTCGTCGTGTTAAAGAGCGACACCGTCCATACATGATGCAACGCGCACCGCGCACCGTAGAATCCTCCGTTCAAATCCCTAAAAGTTACCTCGACTTCGTCAAACAAGCGTCTCGCGTCCCACCGAGGGTGTCCTCGCACCGCCACGCCGCTCGGCGCGCTTCCGCTCGCCTCGATCCGCATCGTCGGCCCGTCCACGTACACCGACGTCGGTACCGTCCCATCTGCGCGCGTTCTCACCGTCGTCAGTCCTCGTCTCACACCGCGCGCGTCCGCGTCGCCCCCGTGCCCGGTTTCCTCATCATCCATCCACGCGTTCGTTTTTTTTTTCACCCGACGA
>Ga0255778_10001516_pt1 | contig 20904 bp, 19 predicted proteins | sample 071ome_31_FD_179976 | JGI IMG/M metagenome (GOLD analysis project Ga0255778, IMG submission 179976) | Coastal salt marsh microbial communities from the Groves Creek Marsh, Skidaway Island, Georgia - 071405CT metaG (version 2) | ecosystem: Environmental > Aquatic > Marine > Intertidal zone >...
CTGGAGATCAAACACCAGGCGATCAATCCCCGCTAGCATCTGGTCGGTCGGTCGTCGATGCGCACCATAGAGACTGTAAATCGGGATTTGATGGATCGGGTCCAAATAGTCCCCTGACTCGATCATATTGTCTTGTTTTTCGCCCCGAGCCCCGTGCTGCGGCCCGAAGACGCAGTGTGGGCGTGCCCCGGCTTCAATCAACGCGTCAAGGGTGTGTTTGAGACCCTTCGTCACAGACGCTGGGTGAGCGACCAAGACAAAACGAGAGCTCTTGAGTTCGGACAGGGTGTCCGGTGAGGCCAGTAACACATCGATGCCGAATTCAAAGTCCAAAGTTCGTTCCCTCTAAAAATAGCGCGGGGTTATGGAAGTCGGGTTGGTCGCCATGGTCTCTTGCATAGTAAAGCATGGCCCCCTCCCAAACGATGATCGCGGCACCCTGGACTCTGGGTGAGATCGGCCAGCCATCATCGGAAGCCATTCGAAATCGAAGCTGCTGGGGTTGTTGCGCCGCGGCCGAAATAGAGAATTGCCTCGGTCGCCAGGCGTCGGAGGCTTGCATGCCTTGGCGGTAGTCCTCGAATGCGTAACACTGCCAGTCGCCTTTGGGAGAGAAGTTGAACTCTAGATAAGCGGCTTCTTGAGCAGAGCCCAGGAAACATTCGAAACAGGTGTCTAGCCAGAGCTCTGATCTCCGAACGCCGATGATGTTGGACGCTGGCATCGGTGTCGGTAATCCCGCGATGGTGAATTCAATTTCCAGCACGTCCTTATCGCGTCTCACATCGAAGCGGATTGCCGGCGCGTCGCCTTGTTCACCATAAGGCTTTAGATTAATGCTCACCTCGTATCCGCCTGCAGAGCCTAAGTTCTCGTGTATTCTAACGGGCCGAAGTGATCTCGAGTAAAAGGCAATGGCAGCGTTCGATTTTGATTTGTTTGTTCTCGGTGTTGGGTCTGGTGGTGTTCGGGCGGCGAGAATGAGCGCAGGCTATGGTGCGCGAGTGGCCACCGCCGAGGCAGTTCACATGGGTGGAACCTGCGTCAACGTCGGCTGCATTCCTAAAAAGCTTTACGTGTATGGCGCGCACTTCGCCGCAGACTTTGAAGATGCACGGGCCTATGGTTGGGACGCCCCCATACCTGACATCGATTGGGCAACACTCAAACGAAATAAAGATGTCGAAATTAAACGATTAAATGGGATCTACGGCGGCCTCCTCGATCAAGCGGGCGTCACGCATTTTGATGGCCGAGCCGTTTTGGTTGATGCCCACACCGTCGCGATTGGTGAAAAACGAGTGACGGCGGAGAAAATTCTTGTTGCCACGGGTAGCAAACCTTTCGTGCAAGATATTCCCGGCAAGGAATACTTGTCCACGTCTGACGATGCGTTCGCGTTAGAGACGCTGCCGAGACGAGTGTTGGTCTTGGGGGGCGGTTATATTGCCGTCGAATTCGCGGGCATCTTCGCTGGACTTGGCGTCGAGACAACGCTTGCCTATCGCGGGCCGAAATTGCTGCGTGGATTTGATGAGGACATTCGCGACATGATGGATGCTGCGGTTCAGCACCAGGGCATTAAATTGGCTTTGAATACCACGCTCAACTCGGTCCAACGAGTGGCGAGTGGCGCGCTCTCAGCCGAGTTCGCGGACGGGTCGAAGACGGAATTTGATTTTATTCTGGCAGCGACGGGTCGAACGCCCAACAGTGCTGACCTCGGGCTCGAGGCTCTGGGCGTAGCAATGAGTGACAATGGCGCCATTATCGTCGATCAGGATTATCGGACGTCAGTGCCGCACATTTATGCATTAGGCGACGTAATTGATCGTTTCCAATTGACACCTGTGGCTATCAAGGAAGCCATGGTGTTTGCGGCCAATGCGTTCGCTGGGGGTAAGCAGTCTATGAACTATGATCTCATTGCGACCGCAGTATTTTGTCAGCCCAATGTGGGTGTGGTCGGGTTGACTGAAAAGGAAGCTCAGGACGCAGGGCACAAGACTCAGATATTTCGTTCTAAGTTCCGCCCACTCAAACACACGCTCACCGGTCGCAATGAACAATCGTTAATGAAGTTGGTCGTGGATGCAGAATCGGACCGTGTGCTTGGCATCCATATGATCGGCGCTGAGGCGGGTGAAATCATTCAAGGTTTCGCCGCCGCGATGACAGCAGGCGTGACCAAAGCGCAGCTTGATCAAACGGTAGGCATTCATCCAACAGCGGCAGAAGAGTTCGTAACCATGCGCGAGCCGGTCGCTCAAGCCTAGCGAAGCGCCCTCATGTGGATGGGGATCGATGGCTGCCGAGGCGGTTGGGTCATTGCTTCGATGCCTGCGGATTCGAGTCGCGTTGTTGACATTGAAATCGAGGTCGCGCCGCGTTTGGAAGCGCCCTTATTGAATGGAGAATTGAGTGTTGCGCTGATCGATATGCCTGTGGGGTTGCTGAGCGAGCGTTCCCGGCAGATTGAAACGCTGGCGCGTCGTGCGCTGCCAGGGCAGGCCAGCACCGTATTCAATGTGCCTGTTGCAGATGCAGTTTATGCATCGAGCTACCCTGAGGCATCGGCGCTTAATGCGCGTCACACCGGCAAAAAGCTCTCAAAACAAGCATGGTATCTGTGTCCAAAAATTCGGGAACTCAATGAATTGTTGGCGGCGCAGCCTTCGCTGGCGTCGAAGGTGTTCGAGTCTCACCCTGAGATCGTGTATCGACAATGGGTCGGTCAAAGACTGCCGAAGAAGAAAACGGCTGAAGGTGAGCGAGCGCGAGTTGAATTTCTTCGCTCGGTCGGCGTGCCCGTCGATCGGCTGGTGCGCGACGTCGGCACTCGATATCCCAAGCGCATGGTTCTAATCGATGATGTGCTGGATGCGCTGGTGTTGTTGCTGTTAGCAACTCGCCCGTCTCGGGACCTTGATCCTGCGCCGCAAATAGCCCTGACCGGTTGTCCGATTAACCTAAGGGTGCCCGATCCAAGTTGAACGAGCCGCGCGCTCAGCTCGGTTGGATCTCGATACCCAAGAAGAAGGAGATCTGCTAGGGTTTGGCGCGTATTCACCATGCAAGGCGTAAGGGATGGGCGGCTTTCAAGGCATTCTCGAATTTCTCGACAGTTATTTGCAATCAGCAGTCTATTTTCCGTTCCTGCTGCTGGGAACCGGGATCTTTTTCACCCTTTATTTGGGCTTTCCGCAGATTCGTTACTTTCGCCATGCGTGGGATGTGGTTAGGGGTAAACACGACAAAGAAGGGGCGGACGGCGATGCCTCGCACTTTCAGGCACTTTCCACCGCGATCTCTGGCACCGTCGGAACTGGAAACATTGGCGGCGTGGGTTTTGCGATCTTTCTAGGGGGTCCGGCTGCGCTGTTCTGGATGTGGATGACCGCGTTTTTCGGAATGACAACGAAATTAGTCGAAGTGACGCTGAGTCACCGCTACCGTGAAAAAGATGACCAGGGATTCATCGTCGGCGGGCCGATGTTCGTGATGGAGAAGGGCCTCAACATGAAGTGGCTTGGTGTGCTCTTTGCGCTTGCCACCATCATCAGTAGTTTTGGTAGCGGCAACATGCCCCAAAGCAACAACATCGCTGTGGGGCTCCAAGACACCTTCGGCATTGAGCCCTGGATGACGGGCTTAGTGCTAGCAATCTTGATGGCGGTGGTCATTCTTGGCGGCGTAAAACGAATTATTAAAGTCGCTGAGAAAGTGGTGCCAACCATGGCCATTGTTTACGTGGTTGCCGGATTGATTGTGATCGCAACGAACTATGAAAACATCTTGCCTTCCTTTGCTAGCGTTCTATCCGATGCGTTTACGGGGTCGGCTGCGGTCGGTGGCTTTCTTGGCGCAAGCTTCGCTTATGCCTTTAATAAAGGGGTGGGTCGCGGGCTCTATTCGAATGAAGCGGGCCAGGGCAGCGCGCCTATTGCGCACGCTGCGGCCAAAACGGATGACCCGGCGTCTGAGGGCATGGTCTCGCTGTTGGAACCTTTCATCGACACGATTTTGATCTGCACCTTGACGGGCCTCGTGATTTTGTCGTCTGGCGTATGGATTGAAAAACACGAGAATACGTTTCAGAGATTTGACACTGAATTACTCAGCGGTCGCTGGTCAGATGCGAATGAAGCTGATCGAAAGGAACTCTATGGTTACCTCAATGGCGGCGAAACCGCTGTTGAACGGCTCGGAGAGCAGGGCGCCATCGCGCTGACCGTGGTCGATGGTGAGATACAAGAGGACATCACTATCCTCCACAACCGTTCAATTGCGGAATCGGTGCTAGTGCTCTCAGGCGGCGAGCCCTACACGGGTGATCTTAGTGTGGAGAAGGGTTCGATCAAAGAATCGGTGGTGCTGACGGGGAAATCACTGATCCACTCTGCATCGCTCACGGCTGAGGCGTTTACTCGAAGTTTCATGGGGGATCTCGGTCGACCTGTGGTGGCCCTCGTGCTGCTCCTCTTTGCATTTACCACGGCGGTGGCTTGGTCCTACTATGGTGACCGGGCTGTGGCCTACCTGTTCGGCACGAAATGGTTGGTGCCTTATCGACTGAGTTATGTGGTTGGCTTTTTCATTGCTGCGATATCAGACACCTCACTCATATGGCTGATCGCGGCGATCACGGTCGCACTGATGACGATTCCTAATTTAATAGCCATCTTGCTCTTACGGGTCGAGGTGAAGTCACTGGTGAATGAGTATTGGCACCGCGTACGTAGCCAAGGTGAATAAGGTCAAGCGAGCATTGTCGCGCCCACTTGTCCTAGGGATCGCGAACAGATGAGCCGGTTTGTAAAGAAACGTTCGACGCTGATTGAGGCACTGGAAGTCGAGGTGCACGAGTTCGAGCACGAGACGGGCGCCAGCTACCTTCATTTTCAAGCGGACCATCCCGAACACGCCTTCTTGGTCGCCTTTCGAACCTTGCCCTCGGACTCGACTGGCGTCGCCCATATTCTAGAGCATACGGCGCTGTGCGGTAGCGAGCGCTTCCCAGTGCGGGACCCATTTTTCACGATGCTGAGACGCTCCCTCAGCACCTTTATGAATGCCTTTACGACCAACGACTACACTGCGTACCCGTTCGCGAGCACCAACGATAAAGATTTCGATAATTTACTGGCCGTTTATTTAGACGCGGTATTTTTCGCGAAATTGGATCCACTCGACTTCGCGCAGGAAGGGCATCGAACCGAGTTTGAAGTCATCGATGATCCGGAATCGCCCCTTGTTTATCGAGGGGTGGTCTTCAACGAGATGAAAGGCGATATGAGTTCGCTTCGCAGCCAAGCCTGGGAGCGTTTGCAATGCCATCTCTTTAAAGAATCAACCTATCACTTTAACAGCGGCGGAGACCCTAAAGAGATCCCGAAGCTGACTTACGACGGTCTCCGGCGATTCTACGAAGCGCACTATCACCCGGGCAACGCCATCTTCATGACCTGGGGTCGCCAGGCGCCAGAGGTCATGATGGACCGCTTTGAATCACTTGCGCTGTGTCGATTTAATGCTGTCGATGGCGTCATCGATGCCACCGACGAGCCTCGTTGGGCGAAGCCCCGAGTGGTGCGAGATGTCATCAGTGGCGGTGATGAAGGCGAAGGAGATCATTCGGGTCAATTATTCCTTGCATGGTTACTCGGGCCTTCCACCGATTTGGAAGCCGTCTTGACAGCGCATCTGGTCGTTGATTTGTTGCTGGATTCCAGCGCTGCGCCGCTCAGACAAGTGCTCGATCGGTGCAAATTTGCAGAGAGCGTATCGCCACTTACTGGTCTCGAAGAAAGCAATCGAGAGATGAGTTTCATTTGTGGTGTTGAGATGGCTGACGCTCAGTCACTTGAAGCCTTCAAAGCCTCCGTTTGGGCATGTCTAGAAGAAGTCGTGAGAGAGGGCGTGCCTCGCGAGCGAATCGAGGCAGCGCTGCATCAATTGGAATTGTCGCAGAGAGAGTTGGGTGGCGATGGTATGCCGTACGGCCTGCAGTTGATGTTCAGTGGATTGTCGGCTGCTGTTCATCGGGGGGATCCAGTGGAGGTGCTTGACTTTGATCGGGCGCTCTCTCGGTTGCGGGCATCGCTTGAGGATCAGGGGCCTGCACTCGTCAGTCAGTGGATCAGCGACGCGCTACTTGATAATCCTCATTGCTTGATGCTCGCGCTATCCACGGATCCAGCGCTCGCAGCGAGAGAAGAACAAGCGCAACTCGAAACTTTGCAGCGCATCAAATCTAAGATGTCGGATGCTGAGCGAACGGCGGTGATCGACCGCGCTCGAGCCCTCGCTGCTCGTCAAGCGGCTCCTGAGGATTTGGCTTGCCTGCCGAAAGTGGGTCTCGAGGATGTGCCCATCGAAAAGCACTACCCAAGACCGTCGGTCGAGGGTGGGCTGACAGGATATGCCGCCGGCTGTAACGGACTCGTCTACAATCAGATGATGGTGCCGCTGCAAGCCATGTCTGCCGACGCCTGGTCAGCTTTGCCGCTTTTGTGCCAGCTTTGGGGCGAGCTAGGTGTTGCAGATTTGAGTTACCTTGATCTGCAGGACCGTCAGTTATCCGTATGTGGAGGCATAACTGCTTATAGTGCGCTGCGGTCACTGTCGGCTTCAGGTGATCGCGCTGCAGGGTATGCGGTCCTCAGTACTCGAGGACTCGCGTCAAATATGGTGCCCATGGCTAAACTGCTGGTCGAAACCTTTGACGAACTCAGATTGGATGAGTGGTCCCGGATCGAAGAGATTGTCCAGCAGATCAAGTCTCGGAAAGTGCTCGGTGTCGTGCAAAGCGCTCACAGTCTAGCGATGCTGGCTTCGGCGGGTGCGTGGTCTAGATTATCGGCTCTGAACCACCGACTGTCGGGTTTGGGCAGCCTGTCTCAGTATCGAGCTTGGTGTGCGTCACTCGCGGCAGGAGAGACCGAGACTCTGGGCTCGATCCTCTATGAACTCCATCAGCAATTGCGATCAGCCCCCAAGAGCGGGTTAGTGGTTGCCGATGGCCATCACCTAGATGAGGCCCTGGCTCAGCTGAATGCAAGCTGCGCAGATTGGCGTTGCATCAGTCCAACTGAATTTTCGATCTCCCAGCCCTTGCTGCCCGAGGCGCAGGCTTTCTTTACGGCAACCCAGGCCAATTTCTGCGCGGCCTGCTTGCCAGGAGTACGGGAGGGGCATGAAGACGCAGCCCCGCTCATGGTTCTTGCGCGAATTTTGTCACAGCAATATTTACATCCTGTGTTACGGGAGCAGGGCGGAGCCTATGGTGGTGGTGCGAGTTTTGATCAAACCACCGGGCTTTTTCGCTTTTATTCTTTTCGCGATCCAGAGTTGAATAAAACGCTGGATACCTTCAGGCATGCGGGTCAGTGGGTGAGATCAAACCCCATCACGCCAGTCGAAGTGGAGGAATCGGTGCTCAGTATCGTGAGTGGTATTGATGCGCCTGGCTCTCCCGCCGGAGAGGCAAGAACGGCGCATCACCAAGGGTTGCAAGGTCGAACCGAAGAGACGCGCCGAAGGTTCAGGCAGGCCATCTTAGAGGTCACCCCGGAGGCGGTGATGCGTGTAAGTGAGACGTATCTCAATCAAACGCCGTCGTTAGCGGTGGTGACGGCAGCGAAACATCAATCCGAGTTGTCTGGTGACTTTGTCTGCGAGCAACTCGCGTAATCAAACTCGGCGGCTTCGTCTGTAAACAATGGCATAACCGAAGGAAGGCAGGCGCCAGTCAGTCAAGAGACTAAAGGAAGAGGTGCAGTGGTTGGCTTCTAGCATCAAGGTTGCTCGGCGGGGGGTTAAGCAGCGCAAGTTAAACGTGCTTTTTTAAACGCTGCATGATACTGATTCGAGCCTTGTTAAGAAGTGTATCGTGCATAGCAAAGAATGAACTGCGAGTTTGAAGAGTGGAGAGCGAACCGTAACCATGGACAATAACCGTGACTTTGAGCGGTAAATAGAACGACAAGGGATCTAAGGCACCAAAAAAACTTGAGCCGATGACCGGCATGACACTCGGTGCGCTTGAGCTTAAGTTCAGCAGCAGACGACAAATTTAAAAAAACAGGAGCGAAGCGATGGGAGACTATCTCAAACTAACCAGTGCGGATGGCCATGAATTTGAAGTGTACGAAGCGCTGCCTGAGGGTGAACCCAAGGGGGCGATTGTCGTCATTCAGGAAATCTTCGGCGTTAACGCGCACATTCGAGAGGTGGCCGATGGCTATGCCGCTGCGGGCTATCGCGCCCTTGCACCCGCGCTCTTTGATCGTGTGGATGCCCGGATTGAACTCGGCTATGCCGGTGCCGATATGATGCAAGGCGTGGAAATTGCGCGAGGAAAGTTGAACCCTCAGGAAACGCTCATGGATGTTCAAGCGACGGTGACTGAAGCGGGCCAAACAGGATCAGTGGGGGTCGTGGGTTATTGTTTTGGGGGCTTGATGTCTTTTCTTTCGGCCTGCCATCTCGATGGCTTAGCATGTGCGGTGAGCTATTACGGTGGAGGCGTTGCCGGTCAACTGGATCAGTCACCCAAGATTCCAGTTCAATTTCATTTCGCCGAGCAAGATGCGCATATCCCGATGAGTGATGTCGATCAAGTGCGGGCGGCGCTCCCAGACTGTGCGCTATTTACCTATGATGCAGATCATGGGTTCAACTGCGATCACCGAGCCAGCTTCGATGAATCCGCTGCAAGGGAAGCTCGCGGGCGAGCCCTAGATTTCTTCGCCGAACATCTGTGATCCATTGAAAAAAAGGGTCACTTATCTTCTCGTGGATGGCTGTTGGTAGTGCTGATGTGGTTCGTCTGAGATTTTCGCTGGCCCAAAACCCGAGACCCTCAATCGTTGCGACGGGCGCGATCGGGCGACCTCCTGATCCAGTTATGGAAGTATGCGCTTGAGAGAAAATGTAAACGGAAAAGGCTTGCGATTCAGCGCCCAGTCCTCAAAAAGAGTCCTCAAAAAGAGTCCTCGAAAAGAGCGCTTAAAAAACATTCGGTTCGCGTCGCTCAACACGATGCGTGAGAGCGTAGGCTCTGGGTGCGGATTAATAGGTCGAGATTGCAGTTGAGAGATTGCAGTTGAGAGATCGCAGTGGATAAGTCACTGGTGGAAGAGAGAGGTTGAACCTATGGCGGCGCCCTTCGATCTGTATTTTTGGCCAACCCCCAATGGTTACAAAGTCTCGATCATGCTGGAGGAGCTGGGCGCAGAGTATGCGCTGATCCCCGTGAATATCACGAAAGGGGAGCAGCATTCAGAGGCGTTCAGTCAGGTATCGGCGAACCGCAAAATTCCTGCGCTCACTCACTACGTGGAATCTAGCGCGGCGCCTGTGTCGCTTTTTGAGTCGGGTGCGATCTTGTGGTACCTCGGTGAATGGTCGGGGCAACTGATCCCAGTTGATACCGCGCGAAGACGGGAATGCATGGTCTGGCTGATGTGGCAAATGGGCGGGCTTGGGCCTATGGCCGGTCAAGCTCATCATTTTCTGCAGTACGCTTCTGAAGACATTCCCTATGCCAAGCAGCGCTATCAAATGGAGTGCGAGCGACTCTATGGCGTACTTGACCAAGCGCTGAGTGATAGGGCCTTTATTGCCGAAGAATACAGTGTGGCAGACATTGCCATTCTCGCTTGGGTGTATCGACACGAGCGGCACCAGGTGGATCTGACGAAATACCCGTCGGTGCAGCGCTGGTACCAAACACTGATGGCGCGTGAGGCGGTTAAGCGAGGTTTCATGGTTGGACAGTCGCTGATCGAACAGGGTGATTTTAAGAGTGATGTTGCTCGGGCGGCACTGTTTGGTCAGGCACTCAATGATGCGAACGCCTAGAAAGCACCAAGGGCTTGGTTTCGCTTCGTACGGGGTAAAGCGACGAAGCGCGCGCGAGTGCCGGTCGTCGCTGATGCTTTATCAGCGCCAGTTAAGACATCATCTATGACGTTATCTATGACTTCATTGAGCGTCTTTATTGGCACGATGAAAAAGCGCTGACAACGTTGGCCGAGTAAGCAATCCCTCTTTTGTTAGCAAGGTAGGCAGATAACTTTCGGTATTCCTGTGAAACGATGGGTTGCAGTGGCCGACTGAACTTAAGCAACCAGGTCCTCGACTCATCGGTGCTTGGAGATTTGGTGCTGCGTTTGCAAAGGTTTTGCCGATGATTTGGTTGGTAAAGGACTTGGCTTTTCAGGTTTTTTGGAGAATAAATGGTCATCGTTTTACCGCATAAAAAACTTTTATAAGTTAATAACCGAGCGCCTTGACAAAGACTGACACGTTATCCATCCTTCGGGTTTGATCATCGCAGGCCATCTCCAATCAGAGGAAGGGGGGGATTCTTCGCGCTGATTTCATAGAAACAGAGCAACAATCTGATATAGGTAAAACCATGAAACTACTCCAAACCGGATCGGGGCTGATTTCAGCACTGATGTTGTTGGTATCTGCCTTGTGGGGCTCGGCGGTCAGCGCGCAGTCTCTCAATGAGGTACTGGAAGTCCGTTCTGCGACCACGCAAGAAGGCAAAGCGTCACAGATGCGTATCGATGAAGTCAAAGACGACACGCGTGACCTATTGACCCAATACAAGCAGATCATGAAGGTGGTCGATGGGTTGAAGGTTTATAACCTTCAGCAGGAGCGATTGATCCGGAATCAAGAGCAGGAATTGGCAGAGCTGGAAGCTTCGATCGATAACGTTACGGTGATCGAGCGTCAAATGGGTCCTCTTATCGAGCGGATGATCACCAACCTTGGCAAGTTTGTATCCATGGACATTCCGTTCCTTATTAAAGAGCGCGAAGAGCGGATTGCGTTTTTGGAAGAAACCTTGGACAGAGCGGATGTGAGCGTGGCTGAAAAGTTCAGCCAGGTGCTCCAGGCCTACCAGGTAGAAAATCAGTATGGCTCAACGATTGAGGCTTACACCGATGTGATTGATCTGGATGGAGGTCAGCGTCAGGTAGATCTGCTCAAGTGGGGCCGCGTGGCGTTGGTGTTCCAAACGCCAGATGCAGAAACCACTGGCGTTTGGGATAACGAGGCCCGAAGCTGGGTTATCTTGGGGGATGAGTTCCGCACGGGCGTGCGCGATGCATTGAGAATCGCTCGCAAGACGCAAACGGCAGACTTAGTGAAATTGCCTGTTAGAGCGGCAGGGGAGTAACCATGAAAAAAGTATGGATCTTAGCGGCCGCGTTTGCGGTATCAATGGCCGGCTCTGTTCAGGCCGAAGAAGAAATTCAGGCGAAGTCTCTCGCCGAACTGTTGCAACTCGTTAAAGATGGCAAGGTGGTGAACCAACGGGTCAACGAGCAGCGTGAGAGAGAGTTTGTTGCAGACAAGAATCGTCAGCAAAAGGCCGTCAAGGACGCACAGAACGAACAGGCACGTGAAGAGGCGCGCTCTGAGCGTCTTGAGGCGCAGTTCGAAAAGAATGAGCAAGATATCGCAGCCAAGCAAGAAATCTTGGCCAAGCGACTTGGCTCGCTACGAGAGCTGTTTGGAGTGCTTCAGCAGGTAGCGGGTGACACCCAAGGTGTGCTCGAGGGCTCAATTGTTAGCTCAGAGCTGCCAGGTCGCGGTGAGTGGCTTGGTCAGTTCGCTCAGTCCATGGGTAAGAGCTCGAAGCTTGCTACGATCGAAGAAATCGAGCGTCTTTGGTATGAGTTGCAGCGTGAGATGACGGAGTCTTCTAAAGTTTCTAAGTTCAACGCGGAAGTGATCAAGTTGGGTGGTGAGAAAGTCACGCAAGAAGTCACTCGAATTGGTTCGTTCAACTTAGTTAGCAACGGCGAGTACGTGGCTTACGATATTGAGAATCAAGTCATCAAGGAGCTGCCCAAGCAGCCTGAGGCACGGTTTGTGGATTCTGCCGCTGAGCTGGAGGCAGCCTCCAGCGGTTTCGTACCTTTCGCACTGGATCCGACTCGAGGCCAATTGCTCGCGCTGCAGATTCAAGTGCCAACGATCGAAGAACGCGTCCACCAAGGGGGGCTTCCCGGCTACGTGATCATCGGTTTGGGTATTGTTGCGTTGATCATCGCTGTGGTGAAGTTTGTTGCGCTGACGCTAACGGGCATGAAAGTAACCGCTCAAGCCAAGAGTGCAGGCAGTCCGGATGGAAGCAATCCACTGGGTCGAATTATCAACGTCTATCGTGAAAACGAAGGGGTGGATAACGAGACGCTCCAGCTGAAGATTGATGAAGCCATCATGAAGGAGCAGCCTTCAATTAATCGGTTCATCGGGTTCATCAAGATCATTTCGATGGTTGCGCCTTTGCTGGGTCTTCTGGGTACGGTTATCGGTATGATCGTGACCTTCCAGGCGATCACACTGTTTGGTACTGGTGATCCTAAGACCATGGCTGGGGGTATCTCGCAAGCGTTGATCACCACGGTTCTGGGTCTTGTGGTTGCAATCCCAACCGTACTGCTTCACTACTTCGTGAACACTCGGGCGCAGGGCATCATGCAGATTTTGAATGAGCAGAGTGGTGGGCTGATTGCTGAGCACGCTGAAAACGCTGGCAAGTAAGAAGTAGGGCTCCCAATGATCGAAGAAATCATTATTGCCATACGCACCTTTATGGAAGCAGGCGGCGATGTCCTTTACCTCATCGCCGCGACCACCTTCCTGATGTGGGCCATCATTTTTGAGCGCTATCTGTTCATTGGTGGCGAGCACAAGAAAGATGTCGTTGCGACGTTGAATTATTGGGAAGGTAGGTCTGAGCGCACGTCTTGGAATGCTCACATGATCCGTGAGCGACTCATCTCAGAAGTGAGTGAGCGACTCAAAGCGAACATGGGCTTAATCAAGACACTGATTGCGCTCCTTCCCCTCCTCGGGTTGCTGGGAACGGTGACAGGCATGGTCCAAGTCTTTGAGGCCATGACCTACTCGGGTGGTAATGCGAGGTCTATGGCCGCCGGTGTATCGGCGGCGACGATTCCAACGATGTCAGGTATGGTGGCCACGCTGTCGGGGGTATTGGCGAATTCGTTTTTGACCAGCAAGGTTGATTCAGAATCGCACTTCCTCGAAGACACTTTGACTATGGACCACTAAAGGTTCTGCGAGACGAGTTATGCGAAGATCTAGGCAAGAAGAGTCAGACGATAAGGTCGCTGATTTAACACCCATGCTCGATGTGGTGTTTATTATGTTGATCTTTTTTATTGTGACCGCGACCTTCATTAAGGAGACGGGCGTAGAAGTCAATCGCCCGGACACCAAAACCGCTGAGTTGAAGAAAACGGTATCTCTACTGGTCGGTGTTGGCCCAGACAGCGGTATTTGGATTGATAAAAAGAAGGTTGATGTACGCAATGTTCGCCCATTAATGGAGCGACTCCATGCAGAAAATCCCAAAGGCGGTCTAGTGATTCAAGCCGACTCAATTTCAAAAGTTGAGAAGGTGCTAGCAATCATGGACTCCGCTAGACAGATTGGCATCACGCAAGTCGCGATTGCCTCTGAAGAAACGTAAGAGGGGCGCCTTTCTATGGCCACGGTCATCCGCTTAGGACTATCAACTATTGTTGGCGTTATTGTGACGCTCGGGTTGTTTTACTTGATGCAGTACCTCATTCAAGGGGCTGACTCTGCGCTTACCGATGACAAAATTGGTAACTTGGTCGATTTTGTGCGGGTTAAGCAGGAACAAGAGGTCGAAACCAAGCAACGCAAGCCGAAGAAACCACCACCTCCCGATGAGCCTCCACCCGACGTTCCGCCGCAGAATTTTAACGTCAACGTGGATAATGCTGGGTTCAATATGTCGAATGTTGATCTGTCCGTAGATGTGCAAGTTGGCGGGGGCGGCTTTGGTATTACGGATGGCGAATATCTGCCAATCGTGAAGGTGCAACCCCAGTACCCAAGACGGGCGCTGTCCAGAGGGCTCGCGGGGTACGTGATTGTCGAGTTCACTGTCACAGAGGCGGGCACGGTTCGAGATCCGATCGTCATTGAAAACTGCGCTCATATCCCCAACGTAAGGAACCCTACCGAGTGTGTGGATAGCCCGAATAGCGTGTTTGATAGTGCGGCAATGAAGGCAGCAGAGAAATTCAAATACAAGCCGAAGGTCATCGATGGCGTGCCTGTAGAAACAGCGGGTGTGCAGAATAAGATCACGTTCGAATTGGCAGAGGGGTAAGACAAGCATGTTAACGAGCATGAAGTCAGGAGGTCATTTGGTGCGGATCACACAAGGTCTACTCGGGTTGGTCGCCGTTGCGGCACTGGTCCTAGGGCCAATGGCCACGGCTGAAGAGAAGAAAACGCGTCGCGTGCCAGCGATCAGCCAGTCGTTGTATAAGCAGATTTCTGAAGCTCAGATCATGATTGATCCCGAGTCGGTGCCGAGGGAAGAGGGTGAGCCACCTCCCGTGCCGAAAGGTACGCCTCGTGACGGCATCAATATGCTTCTCGAGCTCTCGCAAAAGAAGAAGTTGAACTCAAACGAGTTATCGCAGATCTGGAACCTCTTGGCGTTTGGTTACTACACTATCGAAGACATGCCCAACACCATTAAGGCCTACGAGCAGGTCCTCGCAGCCGGTCGCGTCGGTGTCATCATGGAGTCATTGGAGAAGAACGCACTCCGCGCGTTGTTCCAACTCTATTATGCGCAAGAGGAGTATCGAAAGTCGCTTCGTTATATGGATCAATGGGAGGCTTTGTCTGAAGGTAGGGACGCACAAGTCACGTATCTCCGTGCTACTGCGCACTACCAGCTAGAAGAATTCAGAGACTCTTTAAAGTGGGCCCTTGAAGTTGAAAACATCACCAAAGCCGAAGGCAAGGAGATGAAGGAAAACTGGTTGTACCTTCAGGTGGTCCTCTACAACGAGTTGAAAGATGTTGATAACGTGATCCAAGTGCTCGAGCGCATGGTTGTGGCCTGGCCGAAGAAGCAGTACTGGATGCATTTGGCCGGCATGTACACGGAAAAAGATTGGGACGATCGAGCCCTGTCTGCTTATTACGCCATTTACACTCAGGGGCTGCTCGACAAAGAGTCTGAATTGGTCATGTTGTCGCAGCGACTCCTGAACGCAGAGGTTGCTTATGAGGCTTCTACGATTCTCGAGAAAGGCATTAAAGAAGGCAAGATCGAGAAAAATGAGAAGAACCTCAGATTACTCGCAACTTGCTACACCGTAGCGCAAGAGATGAGCAAAGCGATCGACGCTTGGAAGAGGGCCAGCGAGTACGCTGAGGATGGTGATATCTTTTATCGCTTAGCGCAGGCGCTGGCGCAGCAAGACCGGCATGAAGAAGCTGTGGGGGCCTATAATAAGGCCCTGGATGATAAGGATCTGAAGTCGCCCTCAGATGCCCAGTTCTGGCTCGCTATTTCGCATATGCAGTTGTCCAATTGGGATTTAGCAACCACCGCCTTCCGTGCGGCATCGAAGTTAGACGAGAAAATTGCAAAACAGTCTCGTCAGTACATTCGATACATTGCGGGCGAAAAGCGGCGGCTTGAAGCTTTGAAGGACATGTTGGAAGGCTAACGACACAGCCAAAAGGTGCACTGAAAACCCGGCGCTCGCCGGGTTTTTTTTGACTTATAGATTATGGGCGGCGGGCGGATGTATCTTTGTGGAGGGCGTCGCTAATGCTTCGAGATCACCCGTCGAACGGCTTGATATTTACGCAACAGCAGAGCGAAAACGTGATCTTGCGCCGCGCGGATTTTGACGGCACATGAATGCTCAGTTTCATGTTGGCAGTCACTGAATTTGCAGAGTGCCGCCTCAAGGTGAAGATGTTTGAAACTCGCTTCTTCCGAGACTTGATCATGCCAGATTTGCATCTCGCGAACGCCAGGTGAATCGATGAGTAGTCCTCGGTTCTCGGGTAATTGGATGAGCTGTCGTCGGGTCGTCGTGTGGCGGCCTTTATCATCGAATGCTCGTACCGATTGCGTCGCCATGACCTCTTCCCCGGCGAGCGTGTTTGTCAACGATGACTTACCCGCGCCTGAGGTGCCTAGTAAGGTCGTGGTTTGACCGGGTCTCAAGAAAGGCTTTAATGCAATGATAGCAGCCGGACTCAAGGCATTTAGCGCAATCACGGGCGTGTCGATGAGCACGTCAGTTAATTCGCTTAAAAAGGGATCGATGCTTGCGACTTGATCTCTGCGGGTCAGGATCAGGACGGGTTGAATTTGATTTAACCAACACGCGACCAGAAAACGTTCGATGCGAGCAGCGCTGAATGTCCGGTCCATAGCGGAAAGCACGAAGACTTGGTCGAGGTTCGCGCCAAGTTCCTGGATTTCGTGCCGAGGTCCAGAGGCTCGACGAGACAATATCGAAGTTCTCGGCAGAACGTCCTCGATGCTCGCTACTTGTGTGCTGTCTTTGCCGAGGAGGATCCAATCACCCACGGCCAGTCTGGCCCCTCGTGCTTGATGACCGGTTCTTGGTTGAACGCTGATCAAGCCCTGTTCAGTCATGAGGTCAATGCTTTGACGATGTAACCCAATCACTCGCCCTAGCATAGCACTCGAGTGCATTGCCGCTTGTGGCTCACGTTCAAGGATTCGAGCTTGCCAATGCTTGAGTCCCCAAGGGATGAGCGAGCTCATGATTGCGATCGCTTTTTTACTTGCGAGACAAGGAATCGGCCGCCTGGCCAGCATACCAGCGCGAGCGTAATGAACCCCAGGGCCAAAAACAATGGGCGATCTGCAAAGTAGTTAGGGTCGCCTTGGCTCAACATCAGGGTGCGCCGCAAGTTGTCTTCTAAAAGGCCGCCCAAAATAAACCCAAGGAGCAGCGGTGCCATAGGATAACCACCCCACCGAAGTAACAGCGCAACACCCGTGGTTGCCGTGAGCAGAATGAGATCGACCAAGTTGAATGAAACCAGGTACACGCCGGCGACAGAGAACATAAGAATCAGAGGCGCCAGCAGCGTCCGGGGAATCATCAGCACTTTAGCGATGTAAGGTATGAGAGGCAGGTTCAAAAACAGCAAGATCACGTTACCCACATACATGGAGATCACAACCGACCAAAAAAGCGAAGGCATCTCAACATAAAGTTGAGGGCCGGGTTGAATGCCGTATGCGATCAGTGCGCCCAAGAGGATCGCCGTCGTGCCCGATCCGGGTATGCCGAGCGTCAGGAGGGGGACAAAAGACCCGGTACAGGCCGCATTGTTCGCTGATTCAGGAGCTGCGAGCCCGCGCGCGTTGCCCTGTCCCAACGCGGGTCCCGCCCTACTGGGAAACAATTTCTCGAGGCCGTAACTGAGAAATGACGCCATAGTCGCGCCCGCGCCAGGAAGTATTCCGATAAAAAAACCAAGAATTGAACCGCGTCCCACTGCGGGCACGATGCTCGCTGTGGTGTTTTTGGGCAGCACGAGAGTTTTGAAGCCAAATCCGGGCATTTGATCAGTGGAGATCCGAGCCTTGGCGGCCATGTGGACTGCCTCGGTCATGGCGAAGGTCGCCATTGCGAGGACCAGGAAGCTAATGCCATCCATGAGGTCCATTTGTCCGAAGGTGAACCGTGGCAACCCGGAGGCACGATCGGTGCCAACGGTGGCTAGGCTCAAGCCAAACAGGACCATGAGCAGTGCTTTTAATCGATCGCCATCGTCAGCGAAAGCGAAGACGAGGCAAAGTCCGAGCACCATCAGCATTAGGTATTCAGGCGATTGAAAGGATAGCGCGACCGTCGCGAGTTGCGGGGCGAGCAGCATCAAGAGAACCACGCCAATCGTTCCGCCAGCAAAAGAGGCGTAGGCGGCGATAGCCAATGCCTGGCCTGGCTTGCCCGATCGAGCCATCGGATAGCCATCAAAAGCGGTTGCAACCGTGCCCGCGACCCCAGGTGCGTTTAGCAGTATGGACGACGTTGAACCACCGAAAATCGCACCGTAATACACGCCCGCTAACATCATCATCCCGCTTTCGGGCGCGAGCGCGTAACTCACAGGGATTAAGAGTGCGATCGCCGAGATCGGTCCGAGTCCGGGCATCATGCCAATGAACATACCCGCGAGGCATCCGAGCCCAATCAGTGCGAAGTTAATCCCAGTAAAGGCTGTGGCGGCGCCAAGGAGTAATCCATCAATCATTGATTTTCAGCCGAGCCATTGACCAGAAGGGAGGTAAATCCCAAGCAAATCGAAGAGCACAGCCAACCCCAACGGGATGCCAAGGCTGACGCCAATGCAGGTGAGAGGCCTTTGGTGCCCGATCAACCAGGGCGCGATGAGGAGAAAAACAATGCTCGCGATCGTAAAGCCAAGGGCATCGATCAGGAATATATAAACTAAGAAGAAGGCGCTAAGGGCGAGCGTTCGCCCGTGCGTTTCGAGCGTGCGCTGGCGCAAGCCTTGAAAGAGACGTTGCGCGCGCGTCAGGTTTGACGCGCTATTTTGCGTTGCCTGCGGCTCGCTGAGGCTGATATTGGGATCGCTATCATCGGCGCCAGAGGCCTTTGTCGAAGGGTTGATGGTTTGGATCGCTAACTGGAGAAGGATCACAATCAAGCCAAGGACGCCCAGTATGCCGGGTAACGTTCTTGCATTCATGAGTTCTTCTGCAGACCAGAAATCCAGCTCGATGCTATCGACGTTGATGAGATAAAAGAGAAAGTAGAAAAGGAGAAATGTCGGTGGTAGCCAGCGCCTCATCCAGCAAGCTTACCTTGAATTGCGCTTGAGATAACCCACCGTTTGCATGAGATCAAGAATTTGCAGTTCCTGTTCTTCGAGAAACGTTTGGAATTCATCGCCCGCGATAAAATGGCGCTCCCAGCCGTTTCTTACTCTCATTTCCTCGAACGTCTGAGTGGCTACGCCCGCCCGTAGCGTATTGATCAAAGTCTCCCGCTCAATGGCTGATGTTTCTTTAGTAGCAAAGAAACCGCGCCAGTTCGCAAATGTCAGATCCACACCTTGCTCCGTCAGGGTGGGGATCTCAGGCATCGATTTGACGCGATCCTCAGCTGTGATGGCGATGATGCGGAGAAGACCTGCGCGGTGCTGACCAATCGCTTCACTCAAGCCAGTTGATAAAACCGTGATCTCTTTTGCCGCGAGGCTTGCCGCGGCTTGACCGCCGCCGTCGTAAGCCAAATAGCGGACCTTCAAAGGGTCGACACCAGCAAGCTGCATGGCTCTGGCGAGAATAAAGTGATCGGTGTCGCCTCTCACGGAGCCGCCGCCTGTGAGGAAACCGCGGGGGTCGTCATTAAACCTGTTGATCAGATCCTCAAAGGTGTTGATGCTCGAGCTTGGATGCACAGCGAAGCAACTGTAATCGCTAATGACACTGGCGATGGGGTTCAAGTCCCGAAAGGTTTGTGGAAAGACGCCTTGCAGCGCGCGAACGAGGATCGGCGTCGAGCTGACAAGCAGGCCTGACCGATAGCGCTCTGGATTCTCGATGAATTTAGCCAGTGCGCGACCACCGCCACCTCCTGAGAGGTTTTCAAATGTCACGCGCTCAACTAGGCCCTCCTGCTCGAGCGCCATGCCTACGGCTCGAGCCGTTCCGTCCCAGCCGCCACCAGGACCAGCTGGTATCAGAAAGTGAAGGTCTTTACTGAGTTCACTTGATTGCGTCGTTGCCATCGCCCCAATGAAAAAGAGGCTAAGGACAAGGCGTCGAAATAAGCGCATTATGATGCAAGAGATGCCGTGGTCTCTTCAAAGGCCCAGTTGAGCCAGCCCGTCAAGCATTGCAGATCGCTCGCCTCTACGGTGGCGCCGCCCCAAATGCGAAGTCCTGGCGGTGCGTCTCGATAGGAGGCGATATCGTAGGCCGCATCCTCGCTTTCCAGCAGCCCGGTCATCTTCTTGACGAACGCACTTTGCGCCGGTTCTTCTAGTTCAGTAAAGCTTGACGAGGTGATTTTGAGGCAAATGGAGGTGCTCGATTGGGTTGCCTCTGTCGTCGCTAGAAAATCAACCCAGGGCGTGATCCTGACCCAATCGCGAATCACCTGGAGGTTGGCTTTGCTCCGAGCAATGAGTGCGTCAAGCCCACCCAGACTTTCAGCCCACGCAAGGGCGTCAAGGTGATCTTCAACGGCCAGCATCGAGGGGGTGTTGATGGTTGCGCCTTCGAACAGGTCGAGGGTGACTTTACCCGCTTTGGTTAAGCGAAAAATCTTTGGTAAGGCCCGATCCGGGGTGAAACTTTCAAGCCGAGCAACTGCCTTTGGGGATAAAACGAGCATGCCATGTGCGCCTTCGCCGCCCATGACTTTTTGCCAGGACCACGTCACCACATCCAATTTCTGCCAGGGCAGTGGCATGGCAAAAGCGGCCGAGGTGGCGTCGCACAAAGTGAGCCCCTCTCGGTTGTCGTCGATCCAGTCGCCGCTTGGGACGCAAACACCGGAAGTCGTTCCATTCCAAGTGAAGACCACGTCCCGTGTTTTGGTGTCCACCTGAGCGAGATCCGGCAATTCACCATAGCCTGCTTTGAATTCTCTGACATCTTCCAACTTCAGGTGCTTTTCGATGTCCGTTTTCCAACCGGAGCCAAAACTTTCCCAATGCAGTACATCAACGCCGCGGCTGCCCAGGAGTGACCACATCGCCATTTCGAACGCGCCGGTGTCCGATGCCGGCACAATGCCAACAAGATAGTCATCGGGGACGCCCAGAATTTGCTTAGATTGATCGATGACTTTTTGAAGTCGGCCTTTCGGCCCTTTCGCTCGATGCGACCGCCCCAGCGATTCAGTGCTCAGCCCTTCCAACGTCCACCCGGGTCTCTTGGCCGTGGGCCCAGATGAAAAGCAAGGATTCTTCGGTTTGGAACTCGGTTGCGTCATGGGTTGGCTATTCCGTTAGACTGAGAGCGCGAAGTATAAGGCAAGA